>Ga0316601_100000464_pt1 | contig 17324 bp, 12 predicted proteins | sample OWC_soil_day5_no_FD_207663 | JGI IMG/M metagenome (GOLD analysis project Ga0316601, IMG submission 207663) | Wetland soil microbial communities from Old Woman Creek delta, Ohio, United States - OWC_soil_day5_noCT | ecosystem: Environmental > Terrestrial > Soil > Wetlands | place: USA: Ohio... | reverse complement strand
CGCACAGGCCAGCCGGACGATGGCCTTACCCTCTCCCAATGCTTGCTCGAGCATGGATTTCACCCGGCCCTCGAGGTTCTTCTCAACGTGGCCCTGGTATTCGAGCTGATCCAGGCTGAGGCCGCCGTAGGACGCCTTCCCCTGGGAGCCGGCCAGCAGCTTTCCGGTGTTGTCCACGACCGTCACCTGATCGGGGGTGAGGCGCGGCACGCTCGAGGATACCACATGCACGATGCCGTTGATCTGCTCTGGGCTGAGGCGCCGGCCGGCCTTCAACTTGACGGCCACCGAGGCGCTGGCCGGCTGTTCGCGGTCCACAAAGAGCGTCTTCTCCGGCATGACGAGGTGTACGCGGCAGCTTTCGACTTCGCCGATGCGCGCGATGGTGCGCGCCAGCTCGCCTTGCAGGGCCCGCTGGTAGTTGACGTTTTGGGCGAACTCGCTCATGCCGAGCTTGGTGTTGTCGAACACCTCAAAGCCGATCCCGCTGCCCTGAGGCAGACCCTCGGAGGCCATCTGCATGCGGATTTCATGCAAGCTCTCCGCCGCAACCAGGAGAGTGCGTCCGTCCGCCGCAATGCGGTAAGGGATTTTCTGCTCCTTGAGCCGGGTCACGATGGCACCGGCGTCCTGGGGATCCAAATTGGTGTAGAGCGCCCGCAGTTCCACCCCGCCGGACCAGCTCATGAGAAAAGCAAACCCGGCGACCGTGCCCAAAACCAGCGTCAGCAGGGTCAAGCGCTTGGCCGGGCTGAGGCCGCGGATGACCGTCGCAAACTGCTGCAGTGCCTGTGGTAGTGCCGCCATATCGCCCCCTGGCTAAATCTGCTGCCGCATAAGCGTTTCGTAGGCGTTCAGCAGTTTGTTGCGGATCTGCAGCGCCAGCTCCATGGCGATGCCGGCCTTCTCCACGGCGATCAGGGTGGAATGCAGGTCTGTCTGGCGTCCGAGCGTCAGGTCTTCGACGGCGCGATCCGCCTCCGACTGCAGCTGGCCGACCCGATCGAGGGAGGATTGCAGCAGGTCTCCGAAGTTAGCCCCGGCGGGTTCCGCGGGCGGCCGCGGCGGCACCGGCAAGCCCGTCACGTTGCCCAGGCGGGGCGTCAAAGCGATGTCGTTCATGGCTATTTCCCGATCTCAAGCGCCTTCAGGGCCATGTCCTTGGCGGCCCTGACGGCGGCGATGTTGGCTTCATAGCTGCGCGTGGCGGAAATCATGTTGACCATTTCCTCCATCACGTTCACGTGGGGCAGGGCGACGTAGCCCGTCTCGTCGGCGTCCGGATGATGCGGAGCGAATTTCAGGACCGGCGGCCGCTGGTCTTCAATGATGCGGGCGGCCTGGACGTCGGCGGGTCGGCGGTTCTGGCGCGACCGCAGCAGGTCGCGGAAGGATTCCGCCTTGGGACGCGCCTCGAAGACCACTTCCTTGCGCCGGTAGGGTCCGCCTTCCGGCGTGCGCGTCGTGTTGACGTTGGCCAGGTTGGCGGAAATGAGATTCATGCGCAGCCGCTGGGCCGCGAGGCCCGTTGAACTGGTGTGCAGCGCATCATAAAGATCCATGTTTACCTACCTCCCTGAATGACATTTTTGAGGCTTTTCAGCTTTGCGGACAACAGCTGGGCGGAGGTTTTGTACTTGAGCGTGTTCTCCGCCAGATCCCCCATGGCCCGGTCGATGTCGACGGTGTTGCCGTCCGCCCGCAGGCTGAAAGCGGGGACCGCCGCCGGCCGCAAGGTTACGCGGTCTGCCGCCGCCGCAGCCGGCACCGGCAGATGGGCGTTCTGGGTCCGGGCCATTTCCACCCGTCGGCCCTCGGGGCGAAGCTTGCGCAATTCCTCCTCCACGGCCACCTCGAAGGACCGGTAGTGCGGCGTGTCGGCGTTGGCAATGTTCGCGGACAGCATCTGATGCTGGGCCGACCGGAGGTTCAAGGTGCGCTGCAGCAGGGACAGAGTTCCGTCGAAAAGTCCGGTGGGCTGCGGCATGTCATCGATCTCCTCTGAAGGCGTCGCCGAAAATCTCCCGCCTCGGGCGGGACGCGTTGAACGGGGTGTTTCCCGTGTGGGGTTTATTCGGCGATGACGCTGTCATGCCGGAAAGCAGCAATTTCCATACCATGAGTCGCACTTGATTCCGGAGGAGTTGCGGTTTCCGCCCGGTATTCCCGCAGTTTGTTGCGCAAGGTGCGAATGCTGATGCCCAGCAGTTCGGCCGCGCGCGTGCGGTTCTGGTTAACCTCCGCGAGCGTGCCCATGATCAGCTGGCGCTCCATCTCCCCGACCGTGGTGCCGCAACGGAAGGTGACGGGCGGCCCGCCGCTGCCTTGGCTTTCGGACGCCGGCGCCAGTCCAAGATGCTGCGGCTGGATGGTGTCGTCCTCGGCCAGAAGCACGGCCCGCTCCACCCGGTTGGCCAGTTCGCGCACGTTGCCCTTCCAGCCGTGCCGGCTCATCAGCTGGAGGGATTGCTCCGAAAAGCGCGCAGCGGCCTTGCCGGCCTGCGAGGCGAAGCGCGCCAAAAAATGATCGGCCAGCAGCTGAATATCCCCCGGCCGATCCCGCAGGGGCGAAATGACCAACGGTACGACCTGGATGCGGAAGTAGAGATCCTCGCGGAAGCTGCCGGCGGCCACGGCCCGGGCCAGATCCCGGTTGGTGATGGCCAGCACGCGGGCCTCGACCGGCACCGGCAGGCCGCCGCCGACGCGGTCGATCTCCCGCTCCTGGAGGACCCGCAGCAGCTTGGCTTGCAACGGTAGCGGCATTTCGCCGATCTCGTCCAGCACCAGCGTGCCCTTCTTCGCCAGCTCGAACTTGCCGATCTTGCGCATCACGGCGCCGGTGAAAGCCCCCTTTTCATGACCGAACAGCTCGCTTTCAGCCAGGGTTTCCGGCAGCGCCGCACAATTGACGGCCACGTAAGGGGCCTCGGGGTGCAGTCCGTGGCGGTGGATGTAAGCGGCCAACAGCTCCTTGCCAGTGCCGCTTTCCCCCTGAATCAGGACAGTGGCCGTACTGCGGGCCACCTGGCGCGCCGTTGCCAGCACCTTCATCAGGTACGGATCGTGCGTCAGGAAGGATTTTTGACCGATACGGTGTTCGGCCGCGCGCGGGGCAGCGGATGCCGCCGGCTCGGCGCCCATGGCATTGCGGGCGGCGGCCACCAGGTGCTCCGGCGACACCGGTGCGACGAGATAATTGCGTGCACCGTTCTGCATGGCGGCGACGGCATCGGCGATCGTCCCCTGCGCGCTCACGAGGATGACCGGAACCGGCACCGGCATCCGGCCGGCCGTTCGGAGCAGCTCCGTCACGCTAACTCCCGCCGTCTCGGCAGCGGCGAGGATCAGGTGCAGACGGCCTTGGGACAGACGGGCGAGGGTTTCCGGACCGCCGAGGGTCGTCTCCACCGTGAAGCCGCTGCGCTGCAGCGCACGGGCCAGTGTCGAGCGCGCGCCGGCATCCTTGTCCACGACCAGTATGGTTTTGGGTTCAACCCCCAAACGTCCGCCTCAGATGCCCGGCCCCGCCGATCCCAAACCTCGGCGATGGGCGGGCTGATATCGCTCCGGAAAATTCAGCAAATAGCATGCCATGAGACCGGCTCACCGCCGGTCGCCGGCACCGCGCCTAATCTTCCTCGGGCTTGCTGGCGCCGTTCGGCCGCAGCTGATGGCGCTTGATCTTTTCCACCAGGGTGGTGCGGTTGAGGTGCAGCAGCTTGGCCGCCTTGTTTTTCACCCATTTGGTTTTTTCGAGAGACTGCAGGATCAGGGCTTTCTCGAACTCGGTGACGGCGCTGTTGAGGCAGATGCCTTCTTCGGAAATTTCGACCATGACGGGGCACTCCACCGCTCGGGTTCCGCCGCCGCGCATCTCCGCCGGCAGATCGCGCCGGCTGATCAGCCCGCTGCCCTTAAGCACGATCAGGCGCTCTACGAGGTTCTTCAGCTCGCGCACGTTTCCCGGCCAGGCGTGGGCCGCCATGGCCTCCAGCGCATCCTCGCTGACGCCCTTGACCTGACGGCGATTCTTGCAGTTGGCCTGTTCTAAGAAGTAATGAACCAAATGGCGGATGTCCTCCGGGCGGTCGCGCAGCGCCGGAAGATTCATGGGAATCACATACAGCCGGTAAAACAGATCTTCGCGGAAGTTGCCTTTCTGCACTTCTTCCGAAAGGTCGCGGTGGGTGGCGGCGATGATCCGTACATCCACCTTGAGGGTCTTCGCGCCGCCCACCGGCTCGAACTCCCCTTCTTCAAGCACCTTGAGGACTTTCACTTGAAGATCGGGGCTCATGTCGCCGATCTCGTCGAGAAACACCGTGCCGCCGTCGGCCAGCTCGAATTTGCCGGGCTTGGAGCTGGTGGCACCCGTGAAAGCTCCCTTCAGGTGGCCGAAGAGCTCGCTTTCCAGCAGGTTTTCGGGAATGGCGCCGCAGTTGATGGAAATGAAGGGCTTCTGGCGGCGGCGCGATCTTTCGTGGATGGCACGCGCCACTAGGCCTTTGCCGGTCCCGGTCTCTCCGTTGATCAGAATGGTGCTGTCGCAATCGGCCACCTTTTCGATCAGATCGAAGATCTCGACCATGCGCGGGCTGCGTCCGATAATGTGGTCGAAGCGGCAATCGATGGGCTCGGGTTCCGTATCCCGGGTCTGAGGGGAAAACAGATCGAGTTGCTCTGACGGGGTCTTGCGGGCAGCAGTGTTCTGCACGGGATCCTCCTTGACTCACCCCTTCTGCGCAGGGATTGGCGGGGGTGAAAGACGTCGGCGATCGTGCCGCGGACGGCGTCAAAAAATACGACGCACCGTGCACTCAGCAATATCCATGCCGCAAGCGTCAAAAATTAGCCGCAGGAGGACCGGCCGTCATTTGAAGCGTTTGACACAGGGGACGCGGCCGTCAATGGGTGGTGGTTGCAGAAGTTTTGACGCTACAACATTTTGGGTGGACGGGTTAAGTGGAAGCTATGCGGATTGAGGGATAGAAAATGCGGGCCTCGATCTCCATCGGTCGCACAGATAGGCCAGCCCTTTGTAGCGGAGTGCCGTTTTCCTTGCAAGATGCAATCAGCAGCGAGGATCATCCGCCGCCGCTGCAAATCTTCCGGCGGCTGGCAGCCTGCGCTAGGGTGGAGGACGGTCTGCGGGGCTTTTTCCTCAACGCTCTGAATTTAATATAAATTATTTTTTCGCCGGTTCTGCGGCCGCGAAGTTAAAAAAGCCACCGCCCCGCATCAGGGTCGCCGCTCGATCCAGGCAACAAACTGTGCGATTTGCGAAAGACATCCTCCCATTTTGCAAAAAACCGCGGGGGGCATCCAACAAATCAACCCGCCCGGAATCATGGCCGCCGAACGCGATCGCTCTGAGATCCTTCCGAATCCGGTTCGGCGCGGTCTTGCTGGTAATGCCCTTATCGGCCCTTCAGCGGGGAAACTTTAGTGCTTTTTTGAACCTGGGCTATACACAACCAGCGGTCAGGGGCTTAACGCAGAAAAGCGCTGATGTCCTCGAACTCGTCGAGCATGGTAGACATGATCGGCTCCAGGGAAGACGTCTTGAGCCGCAGAAGCTCCCAGGCGGACGTGTCCAGGGGCGGAACCCGGTCATCGCCGCCGGAGCCCAGCTGGAGGGCGCGGGCGAGGATGTCGGCCAGGTGCACGATGGAGGTTTCCAGCGCGAAGCCGCCGGCAGCCAGCGGAGCGTGGTGAAAGGCGATGGTATTCATCAGTTTGACCGGCAGCTTCCAGCGGTTGAGCAGGAGCCGGCCGATCTCGGCGTGGGTGCAGCCCAGGATCTCCGTCTCAGCCTCCGAGATCATCATCCGGCCTTCCCGGGCGCGAACGGTGATCCGCTCGAATTCATCCGGCAGCTGCGCCATCGCGACGATCTTGCCGATGTCGTGCAGCAGGCCGGCGACAAAAAGCTCCTCCAGCTTCTCATGCCGCAGAACCTCACCGACCGCCTTGGCGCCGATGGCACAGGCCAGGGAATGGTCCCACAGCGACTCCTGGTGCCGCCGGTCCCTGGAGGTGCGCGACGGGAACAGGTCAAACACGGAGGTGGTCAAGAGCAGGTTGCGCACGGCGTCGAAACCGATGAGTACGATGGCGCCGGTGACCGTGGCAACCCGCTGCGGGAACCCGTAAAAGGAGGAGTTGACCAGTTTCAAAAGCCGGGCCGTCAGCACCTGATCGTCTGTAATGATCCGGGAAAGGTCCCGGGCCGAAGCCCGTGGGTCGTTCACCATCTCGGTGATCCGCAGCACCGTGCGCGGCAGGGTCGGCAGGTCCTCGACCCTCGCAATCAACCGCTTGAGATCAGCTTCGGACATCTCCAGTCTTCTTCTTTTGCCGGGCGGCCAACTGGCGGCCGGCGGCCTGCATGATCGCAACCATCAACGGATCGCTCAAACCGTCGCCGAACCGTGCCCTGAGCCCTTCCTCAATGGCGGTGGCCAGCCCCGCCGCAGCGACGCCATCGCCCGGGTGATCACCCGTCCGCCCAAATTTGACCGCCACCCGCCGGATTCCCCAGGACTTGAAGATCCGGATGCTCTTCTCCGTGATCCGCCGGCCGCCATCCAGCAGAAGCTGGTCCTGATGGTTGCGCACCGCTTCGGCCAGTGTCATTCCCGGTTTTACATCGTCGAGATTTAATATCGGCATCGATCGCAGCTGAGGAGTAGATGAATTCGTGTTCGACAACAACCGCTTGGCGTCATTCTATTACAGATGATCATCTTAACACGAATAGATCTGTCCCGAAAGCCTATGAAGACCGACCCAGCAGCCAAAAAGAACTAAAGTTTTCCGCAAGACTTCCGATATTGACTGCGAAGGCGACAGAATCGAGGGTCCGAAAGGAGGGGGGGAAAATCGCGACCGAGCTGCGCCGAAACCCAAAGTCAAAAAAAATTGCACCACCCACTTGGCAAGAATGCCAAAATAACAACACTAGAAAAGGAGAACACAGACAATGGCAATGCAACCCATCACCTTAACCTCAGGCATGCGGGCCAACCTGGTCAGCCTTCAGAACACCAACAGCCTACTGGAGCTCACCCAGAAAAGACTGGGCTCCGGCAAGAAGGTCAACAGCTCCCTGGATGATCCCGTAGCGTATTTCACGGCGGTGGCGCATGAGCAGCGCGCCAGCGACCTTTCCGCCCGGAAAGACGAAATGGCTGAATCGATCCAGATGGTAAAGGCCGCCGATGCGGGAATCTCGGCCATTGAGACTCTGATTGCGGCTGCCAAGTCTCTTGCAACCTCAGCCCTATCGGCGGATCAGACAGCCGGGGATGTGGCACTTTTGGGCGCTCAGTATGCCGAGGTGCTATCCCAGATCGACAAGGTCGCTGAGGATTCTGGATACAAGGGCGTTAATCTGCTGAATGGTGGCGAGGTTACAGTTAAATTCAGCGAAAAGGGCGATGGATCAAGCCTAACCATCACAGGCTTCACCGCCACATCAGCTGAAGACCTCGCGCTGACGGAAGATGGGAGCGCCTGGGATTCGACCGATGCAACAACCATTACGGCTGCCATCGATGAACTCGACGCTGCCACACAAACCCTTCGAATCAAGTCAAGCAATCTTGCCAGCAATTTGAGCATCGTCACCGCTCGGCAGGAGTTCACCCAAGGAATGATTAACGTTCTGAAGGACGGCGCCGCAAACCTGACCAACGCCGACATGAACGAGGAGGGCGCCAACATGCTCATGCTCCAGACCCGACAGGCTCTGGGCACGACATCGTTGAGCCTCGCCTCCCAGGCGGCCCAGTCGGTCCTGAGACTGTTCTAATCTGATTTGCCATCCCGGGGAGGGGACTGCTTCCCCTCCCGGCTTTCAAACCTACACCATCGGAAAAATCACCTGCGAAGACCATGGCCCTTAAAATCACCCTCAAGCCCGGCGAACGCATGATCATCGGCGGAGCCGTGCTCACCAACGGGAGTTCCGCAAGCTGCGATCTGGTAATCGAAAACAAGACCCCTATCCTCAGGCAGAAAGACATCCTGACCGAGGAAAAAGCCAACTCGCCCTGCCGTCGGATATATTACACCATTCAGTTGATGTACATCGATGAGAACGACCTTGCCGCGTATCACAAGATTTATTGGGACTTGGTTAAGGACTTGGTCCGCGCAGCACCGAGCACGGTTGTGCTGATCGATTCCATCAGCGAGCACATTCTTAAACGGCAGTATTACCAGGCTCTCAAGCTGAGCAAACGCTTGATCGAATACGAACAGGAGGCTATCGCACGTGTATCAGGCAGCGTTGAAGGCGTATGACAGCGTGAACAAGTCCACGATGAGCGGACGAGATGTCGAGGCGGAAGTTCTGACCAAGGCAGCACTGAAGCTTAAAGAGTGTCAAGATAATTGGGCTGAAAATGGCCAAGGGGCCAAGCTCGAAACCGCGCTCAAATATAACCAGCGGGTTTGGACCATTTTCCAGGCCGAGGTCGAAAAGCCCGAAAACCCGCTACCCAAATCGTTGAAGGTAGATTTGCTCCGCCTGAGCGCGTTCATCGACCAGCGCACGTTTGAGGCGATGGCCTATCCGGCACCGGAGAAATTGACGATTCTGATCAACATCAATCACAACATCGCTGCCGGGTTGCGCATGCGAACCCCTGAAGCCGCAATCGCAAAAGCGGCAGCGTGATGGCGGCCGGATAAAATCTCTCCAACACCATTCGACTGTTTCTGAAATTCAATGAAATCATCTGCTGGGGCGACCTCGAGTCGCCCTGCGCAGGAAGAAAATAACAACAAGGCACCAGAAGGTTATGTGTAAGGCCGCAGGCTAGGCGGCAGCACGGCAATCCGCGAGAAGCGACATCATTTCGTCATTGGCGTAGTTGAAGTCTACTGCCACCTCCAGGACTCGGCGGGCATACTCGACCTGGGAGGCGGCGAATAGCCGTTTTGCAACATCCAGAAAAGAATCGCCAAGATAAGGCCCCAGCGGCGTCGACCGGATTTTTGCCAACCTTTCCTCGACCTGCTGCTGTTCCCGGCAGCAGGCGTATGCAGCGCAGAGCATGAATTGAGCTGCCGGATAGTCCGGGTGGTTACTCAACAACCGTTCCAGGATCGATTTCGCCTCCCCTGCCCTCCCCATCATCAGCAAACCGATGCTCTTGTTAAAGTTGGCTTCCTTCAGCGCACGGTCCAGACGCAGAGCTTTTTCGGCAAATGCAACCGCTTCAGCATACCTGCCCAGGTTCCAGCAGGCGGTTCCCATATTTACGTAGGCTTCAGCGCACTGAGGTTGCAACTGAATGAATTTTTTCCAGTAAGATAGAGCTTCTTCGTGTTTCCCCAGATGAGCGCACTGGATGGCGTGTTCTTTTAAGGCGGATGGGTTGCGGCGATTTTTCTTTAGCTTTTTTTTGCCGAGATCGAAATAACTTTCCGTTTTCCGTTGAGCTCCGGCCTCGTGGAGCTTCCCGAAGTGGTGAACGGGGATCCTGCAGCCCAGAATCGGTATATTCATTGCCTGGAGGACGGGTTCAACCACTTCATGAACCGGATTGACGAATCGAATCCGGTCGTCGTTGGTGAAGAGGCGCACTTTTGTGCTTGGAAACCACCCGATGCCTTCTTCTTCGGAGTATTCGCCTTTGTTTGCTTTCCAGCCCAGGACATTGGAGTGAAAGGTATAATTTCGAGTTTCAAAAGAATACGCTACAGGCGCCTTGCTTGCATTTTTAAGCAGTTCCTTAAGATCATTTCGGTCTTTTAAAGAAATCGCTTCATCCGCATCCAACACCAAAATCCAGCCCCCCGAGGCTTGAGCGAGAGAAAAATTGCGGGCTTCTGAAAAGTCGCCCTTCCAGGCATAATCGAAGACCTTGGCGCCAAATGTCCTTGCGATATCCTTGGAACGGTCAGTGGATCCCGTATCCACTACGATCATCTCGTCCACAACCGCCTGGACGCCCATCAGGCACTTGGCGAGATGCTGTTCTTCGTTTTTGACGATCATGCACAACGAAAGCGTGTTTTGATTCAGACGTTCCGGGTGGATCCCCCGGGGTCCGATTTTGGCGCGGATAGTTAAAGCAGCAGAGAGAATTCCGTCGTCGATGCCGAATTTGATCATGGCCTGTTCGATCTCTTGCATGGCCAAATCGTGTTTCTCCTGCTGGATCAGAATGGCGATCAAGGAAAAGGCAATCCGTCTATCGTTTGGATGCAACGCCGTTGCTTCACGAAAAAACGGTTCAGCCCTTGCAAAACTCTTTGTATCCACAACAGCCGAGTAGTATGCGGTTGCCACATCGGCATGGGTCGGTGAGAGAAGGAAGCCACGCTCGAGGAGATTCAGCCCCTCTGAAAAATCACCCGCCTCCCATCTCAGTGCACCCAGATTGGTGTAGGACTCGCCAAAACCGGGATCTGACTCTATGCCCATTTTAAAAAAATGTTGCGCGAGTTGGTGGCCACCCTTCTTGTATTCCATAACGCCCTTAAGATTCAAAGCCTGCACGTTTGAGCTATCTAGCGCAAGGGCCCGATCGGCATACGCTTCAGCTTTGTCGTCGCGCCCGAATCCTTCCTCGCAGTAACCCAAAAGAGCAAGTTTCTGGCCTTCGAGGTCGCACGATGGCATCAATTCCAGAACGGTAAGCGCATCCTGAAATTCTTTGTTATGAATTAGCATCTCGGCGAGTACAATTCGCAATAGGTTTGCATGGGGTGCCTGTTTAATCCCTTCAATCAGCAGGGATTTGGCTTTCGCCGCCTGACCATGACCGTTGAGATGATCAGCCTTTTCAATACAATTCAAAATCAGCAGCCTCTTGTCGTATTGCCGAACCGCATTCACTCCCTCCCATTTCTTGGAAAAAATGTTTCTGTTCCTTTGCAGGCTTGAACCATAGTCTATCCCGTTCCCGCTGAAAGTCCGGCTGCCGTAATGATGAATGAATACATCCCCGGCGATCATATTCTGATAGCCTGCAAGGGATGCCCTCAAGCAATAATCGTCATCCTCGAAATTTCCGGAGCCGAAACTCTCATCCAGAACCCCGATTTCCTCTACCAGTTGGCGCCTAAAAAGCATGCAGAAACCGACAACACGACGATAGGAGATCCTGCGATATCGGTTTTTTTCACGAAACGCCTTGGCAAAATTAGGCAAGCCTTCGATTTCTGTATAGCCAATGGGGGAAACCCTCTGGGGCCCACTAATAACATTGGTCATCGGGCCGACGATGCCAATTCTTGAGCAGCTATTTAGGCATTCAATCATTCCGCCCAGCCAATTCTCGGTAACCACGACATCGTTGTTTAAAAGCAAAATATATTCTGCGGTAGCAGCCTCAACCCCCTGGTTGCAACCTTTCGAGAAACCCATATTCTCTGGATTTTCAATTAAACGGTAGTTAGGGTTATCGGCGATTAATTGTCGCAACCATTGAACCGTTCCGTCAGTTGAGCCGTTGTCCACAAAGATTATCTCGTGCGGCTCGGGCGTATATCTTCTAATGCTTTCAATACATTCTTTTGTGTATGTGAGCTGGTTCAAGGTTAAGATAACGATGGATACATGTGGTTTTTGTGTCTTTACTTTCTTTTCGTTCAATTCTTGATTCTGAACTACTACTTCAATAGACTCCTGACTCGTGCCTTCAGCCAAAAGAGCGCTGTAAAGTTTGTCGTAGTCGTTCGCGTTATCGCAAATATTTTTTTCGACATATTCCGACAAGTTCCTGACAACCGTATCCAGCGAAGTGCCATCTTCAGCAATTTCTAGCAGACGCTGGGCCAGCGCTTCTGGATCGGCCGCCGGTACGAGAAATCCGGTTTTGCCCTCAACAACTCGCTCGCTGATGCCGCCGACGTCTGAGGCTATGATGGGTACTCCCATGGATTGCGCTTCGCTGGCAGTGAGGCAGAAGGTTTCATCCCAGACCGAAGGGATAGCCACCAAATCGATCTTGCTCAAGAGACGCGGAAGGTTCTTCCGCGCATAACTCCCATGGACGCCTATTTTCAGCGATCGCAACGCTGCTTCCATGCCATGTGGGACTCCCCCAAATATTTCAAAATGCACGGGCTTGCCCTTCAACAGTTTCGCAGCCTCCAGAAATATAAAAACCCCCTTTCGGTCGCTAGCATTGCCGAGAAACCCCACCCGCAAGATTCGGGTTCGTTTGGGTCGTAGGCTTTTGGGCAGGGGTTCAATCCCATGGCGGATCACGATGCACTTCTCCGAAATTGGTTTCCCGTAAGCTCTGGTCAAGGCGCTTTTTACAAACGTTGATGGGGCAACGATGGCATCGGCTTCGGATAAAACACGCTTTACAGCTTCCGCACGTTCAATCAGATAATGGGAAAGCGTATGAAGAACTTTCCGCGTGGGGATGTATCTCTTTGTGCCCAGACAATAAAGACATTCCGGGTCGTTACCGTTGGCCATCGATTTCCCGCAGCGATTTTGCATTCCGGGCAGAAGCAGGTTGTACTCAGGGCATAAAAGATAATAATCATGCATGGAAATGATGATCTTTTTTCCCATGGATTTCGCCAGTTGGGGCAAAACAAGTGTGCCCCAATCGGCGAGATGTTGAAAATGAACGATATCGTATTTTCCACCCGAAAGAAATCGTGCAAAGTTCTCTTCTATCACTACGCTGCTTATATCGCCGGCGAAACCGCAAAAAAAATCTTTTGCCAGTGTATTTTCTTTGACTAATTTAACGATCCGAAGGTGTTCAGCCACCTGGTCAGAACTCATGTCCCCCCATAATTGGGGTTGAGAAACGGGGAGCATGACCGTATGCTGAAACCGATCAGCAAGACAGTCAATAATGTTGCGAGTATGAAGTTCAGTGCCGCCGAGGGCATTAAAATTGTGAATCACATGACAAATGGAAGGAAGTTGTTCAGCTTTATCCTGATGGATTGCGTGATAAATCCGCTCCTGAACTTCCCTCACGGGGTTAACGCGACAGAAGGCCAAAATATCGCTGCGGTACGAGGGCCAACGTTCGTTGAGGATCTTCTGGTTTTCTAAACGATGCCGATCGATTTGCTCGACCGCCATAAACGATGCTTCTCCAAAATGATGGACATAAGCGTCATCGCAGCACAGGATCTCAAATCCCTGCTGCTTGGCGCGTTCGCAGAAGTCGTTTTCCTCTCCATACCCGAGTCCGAATACCGGATCAAAGCTTCCGACCTGGTCGAGGACTCTACGGGCAATCAGCATGCAAAACCCAACAGCGGTAGGGATTTTGGGATACACTCGGCGCGAACAGTCGGCCACGAGCCCCGCAAAACCGTCCGGAGTCATCTTTTTCGGAAGATGGTTCGGCGTGTTCATGACCGGCACAGAGAGAATCGTGGCGTTGTTCGAAAGGGGACATACAATGCCGGCGAGCGGCCCGCTGCAAAGGCAGCGGTGCATGCGGTCGAGCCACTGGGCGGTCACTTCGGTGTCCGAGTTCAGGATTACCACGGAGTTCCGCGACAACGTGAGCCCCCGGTTCACATTTTCGACAAAACCACGGTTCCGCTCAGAGGTCAACACGTGGACGCGGCGGTCACGCTCGGCAAAAGACTGAAGGAGTGGCAGGATGCGAGGGTCCGTACTCGCATCGTCGAGAAGATAGAGGGGGTGGATCGGGTCGGTATGTGCGAGGACGCTTTCAACGCACGTCTTCACGTGGTCGTGAGCATTATAAATGGGGATCAGGATGTCATACGGGTTGTCACAGCGGGACGGCGAACCGGATGAGGTCGTTCCATGATCCAGCTGTTCACGAATGTCGCGAAGACGCCTTTCGATGCGCTCTGTTACCCGTATGGCGGCGTTTTCGTCCAAGGAGGTCCGTGATGCGGCAACAGAGTGCAGAAGCCGCTCTTTTTCTTCCTGTTCCCCTTCTAGGGTCTTTTTTATGTGATCGACATTCTCATCTTTCACTTTAATGGTCTTGGTGCACACGGCAATGTAATCACGTGCTTCACGGACCTCCCTGCGGAAGGTCTCCAGCTCTTTCAGATAGGATTGCAGGATGAGATCTTTCTCAGTTACCGGTGTGCTGGGAAGAAAAAATTTATCGACATAGACGGCGAAGGGTTCCGTTGGCGGCCTTTTTACGGCCTTCACCACGAACTGATATGTGCGGGACTCCGGGCAGCGGTCGAGAACCGGGAAGAGTTCTGCGGGAAGACGGTCAGTCGCTATCGGAATCTCAGTGCCGAAGGTGGGGTGGACAACCCGCTTGACTTCTATCGGAGTCATGCCGCTGTCCACCAAGAGCGCGCAGAGGCTTTGCAGGCTGAAGAAACGATAGTGCGTCCGGTCCAAAAGCCCCATGTCCTGGTATTGAAAAGTCTCCGACAACAGCGCCGCAATGACGCTGGCATGACCGAGGTGCGGTATGGATACGATCAGAATCCCCTGATCTGCCAGCTTATTGACTATATCCTTCACTGCCCGCCAGGGGTCCAGGAGGTGCTCGATGACGTCGCCGAGAACAATAGCGTCGAACGCGCCGTCCTCAAGTTGGGATAGGATCTGGGGTGAAGTCATATCGCCGACGATGACACGATCGTAGTGGGGACTGGCCTGTGCTGCGGCCGTTGCATCAGACTCAATTCCCACTGTTTTCCTGCCCGGTGACTTCAAATAGCGCCCCAGAAATCCGGTCGAGCATCCCACATCGAGGATCGTGCCGGCTTCCCCGAGAAAATCCAGGATAATCCGGTGGGAATCGTTGGGGCCCAGCTTTTCGATGTCATCAATGTGATAGCGATTCGACTGGCCATTTTCCTGTTCCATATTAAGAGACCTCTTTTCATTCACCTGCTTTCATACTCTCGGTGGTATCTGTCTTAATGAAGGCTCTCTTGGTAAAAAGTGTTTTGCAAACGTTTCTATCGCTCGGTTGAGTTCGTCTCTGCTCTCCGCGAAGAAACCAGGCCAAACCGCAAGTGCTTTTATCAGCGGCTCGGATATGATCTGGTTAACCTTAGCCAAGTCGTTGCACAAAGCAATGGGCTGAAGGATCTGTTCGATGATTGCCGTAGACTTGGCCATTTCTTCTACAATCCGGCGCAGGCCAGGAAAAATCGTTGTTGAGGTTTGAAGGTTGTTGATCAAGGCTGCCAAGACATTGAAGAATTGAATGCATTCCTGCAGGAGGGTGCCATTCTCCTGCGGTGTATGCGCCGACCGTGTAAAGCATGATAATGTCGTTTCAACGTTGGCGACGCGCTGAATGAGGGCAGCGTACGTCATAAAAGGCTCAAGAGATTTTTTCAGGTCGTTTATTTCCGTTGTATATCCATCAGTAGATGGTGTGCTGGCAGTACACTTTTTTTCCAACGCTTGTTCTCGTTCATGACAGCCGTCAATATACTTCTGGTATATCAGAATCTCCTTGGCCAGCTCAGGGGGAGGCAGTTGAAGGAGCCCCCGGTAGAGCACCGATTCGTCTTTGGTCGTCGGCTGTACGAGAGGGCAGTACCAGCATTTTTTCCTGAGCTTGCCGCTTGCCAGCTCTCGCCGTAGCTGTCTATAGGGGGGAGAGTTCCAGATGGCCTTTGGATCGGTGGTCTCAATGTTTTGTCCGGCCGCAATACCTTCACAACACATATAGACGTCACCGTTCACAGATACATGAAAGAACACCCGCGGAAAGTTGCACTGATGCCGCGTCACAGACATCTTATCGTCCATGAAGCGGCAGATGAACTCGACACCGTTCCGGCCGGCAAATTCGCGTGCCTGGTCAAGCACGGGAAGAGCGTATCCGCGATGTTCAAATAAATCTTCTCCCTTAAGGCAACCATGGTAATCCCGCACGGGTTGAACGACGATGGAGGAGAGACCGACCTCGAGCCCCCTTTTAATAATAGCTTCTAGTTGATTGATATTCCGTTTCATCCCCACGAAGCAGAACTGTAGCTTCGGATTGCGAACGCCTATGTCCTGCTTGGTCGCATGAAAAGCCCTGAGGTTTCTCCAGAGCACATCTTGGTATCGTGCGACGCCTCCTTGGCTCGGTGAAAAGGCGTGTCCCAACTCGTTATCACCGTCAATCGACACCTGGACCAAAGACAGCCCTGACTGGATGATATCAATGAGTTTCCTGCCAGTCATTAGAACAAAATTTGTGGTAAATCCGATCTCGGTGGTTTTGTTGACGGTTCTGATCTTTCTGATGATTGGGACGAGATCTTCGTGCATCAATGGTTCGCCAAAGCCGCTCAGCCAGATATATTTTGCATCTTTCAGAAGCGGCAGCACTTTTTCCACCATCGCCATCGGCATATCCGTGACCTCGGGAAGGGTAAACCCTTGAGAACTGCGCTGACACATTCTGCATTTGAGGTTGCAACGGAGCGTGAGCTCGAGGTTAACCGTCTCAGGTCCTTTGAACGATAGACCATCCCTTTTGTCGGGCTCGCACTTTTCCAGTGTTTCTATTGCGCGGTAATATTCAGCCATGCGTTCGTATAGCCGTTCCTGAGGAAAAGTGCTCTCGTTGAGATAGATAGAATTGGTTTTTCTCCGAATTGCCACCCACTCGTCGAAACTCTTGAGTTTCGTATCCTTGTACGAGGCAAAGGTGGAAAGACGGTTCCAGTCAAAATGGTCCAGATCGATCAATCCATCGCGTATTGCTGTGTTCCATAAGGCCGTCCCGGGGATTGGCATGAGGATGTTGACAGCATTTGAGGTAGGAAGCTTGCCTGCAACGATATTTTGCAGTATAAACTCAAACGTTTTGCACACCTCTTCCTCGGTCTCTGTTGGCCAGCCCATGATAAAAGAGCACATGACCGGGATACCGTGCGCCTGGAGGAGGTCCAGGGCCTTCTGGTTTTGCCTGACCGTCGTGCCCTTATTCATAAGTTTGAGAATCCTGTCCGAGCCTGACTCCGCGCCAAATGCAACGCCGACGACATTGAGCCGCTTCAAGACCATGCACATTTCATCATCAACAAAGTTTGCTCTAATCGAAAAACTGAAGGTTACCTTTTTGTTGATCCCTTTAGCTTCTACCAGATCGACGATTTTTATTAACCGCTGCTTATCAGCAATGAAAAGATCATCCCAAATCGGAATTTGCTTCATGTCCGGAAACTTCTGCATCAATTGTTCAATTTCCTCGACAACATAATCCGCGCTGAAAAACCGAGTCCTTTCCCAGAATGCGCTACTGCTGCAGAAGACACACTTGTATGGACACCCTCGGGATGAAAAAATATACTGCAAGCCTCCGGATTGCCGGTCGGGATGTGGTAGATCATCAAGATTGATAAGTTGCTTTTTTTCTGTG
>Ga0316601_100000463_pt1 | contig 17328 bp, 19 predicted proteins | sample OWC_soil_day5_no_FD_207663 | JGI IMG/M metagenome (GOLD analysis project Ga0316601, IMG submission 207663) | Wetland soil microbial communities from Old Woman Creek delta, Ohio, United States - OWC_soil_day5_noCT | ecosystem: Environmental > Terrestrial > Soil > Wetlands | place: USA: Ohio... | reverse complement strand
ATCGCACTGTCGTACCGAGGCATTGCGGTTCCCCAAAATTCATGGGAATGGGTCTTCGCGATAAAGAAAGAGGCATGATCCAGTGCCATCAGCACCATGATAAGGCCCCGCATCGCGTCCAGGGAGAGCAGACGTTTATTTCTGGAAGAGTAGTCCATTTAGCCGGAGTGTAAGGACTATGATGCGCTGGCTCAATTTCCTGTTCGCAGGGAAAAGCCCAACAATGACTTTTATATTCTAAAGGTTAGGAGGTCTTATTTTAAAAAAAAGAAGCCCCCGGATTCCGGGGGCTTCACCAAATTAAAATTGTTGGTGAGCTTCACCGGCCTGATAACCTGCCTGTTCTATTCTTTGTTCCGGTGAAGATGGGTTATCAGGAGCACCTTGTATCGTAGATATACAATTTCCGTGAAAATCGAGAACTATATCCAAATCGCCGCTAAATCTGAGTTTAATCCTAATTGCCTGTTGGCCTTCATGCACTAATGTATAAGCGTCTTTGATTTCAATTGCATTCACTGCCCCAACGCCAAGTCTTTCTTTGCAAACTTCTTTTGTTTTTTCAAGATCAAGGCCAGCTTTGATTTTCTCAACCGCCTCCCGTAAAGCATCCCAGATAACATTTTCGTGGACAGTTACCATAGCCATTTTTCATCTCCTCCTTTTTCCTTTTGTTTCTGAGCAGTGTGATGGTTTTTGCTGCTTTACGTTTACCGCAAGCGCTCCATCAACTCTTTTGCCAAATTTAGGTAACACTGAGTAACAGGCGCTTTGAAATTGCTGACGACAAGAGGCTTGCCCAAAAGCGGTGATATACCTATTAGAGGATCCTTTGGAATGATTGTTTTTAAAAGCCATTTGGATAAATGCTTTTGAGAGCTATGTAAAACTCGAATTGAACCTTGATCATCTTTATCAAACATATTGAGGACGACCCCAACAGGTTTTAATTTGGGGTTATAGCGCTTTTTTACAATGTGGAGGTTATCTATGCTTTTACCCAGATATCGAAACGCTAAATAGTCTGCTTTTAAGACCAAGAGAACATAATCTGAAGCAGTTAATGTATTGATAATATAGGGCCAATCAGATGCAGGAGTATCGATGAGGATATAATCAAAACTGTCTTTAATACCAGCTAATCCCTTCTTCAGCGCTGTCTGATTTGCATTTTCACTAAGCTTCAGCCGATATTCAATCGAGGCATCAACAGGAGCCGGAATCACCTTAAGGCAATTAAGACAACCCTGAACAATAGCCTTTTCAATTTTAACGTTGCCCATAAGGACGTCACTTAGATTAAATTCGGCATGTTGAGGAATTGTACAAATTATGCCGGTCGCAGCTCCCTGTGGATCACAATCCACAAGGAGTGTTCGTTTGCGGAGGAGGGCGAATACAGCAGCGAGGTTTACCGCTGTGGTTGTTTTGCCAGCCCCACCTTTTTGGCTAAAAAGACAAATTGTCTTTGCCATGGATGGAGTCCCTTAATTGAGTGTCAAATCATATGGCCTTTTAAGAATTTTTTCCGGACAATACAGAAAAGCTCAACATACGGCACTTAAAGCCAACGTCGGACTTTCTGGTCCTCAATTAGAGTCAGCAAAGTACCCTTTTCGCGAATTCCCTATATAAAGTCACTGAAGCTGTCAATGACACATGGTGGTATTTTAATAAAACCTTTCAAAGTCAGCTGAGCTCCTGCAAATCCGGAGGCCTGATATTATGAGCGGCTCGGAGCCGCATGGCCCTTCGGGCAAATTATCTTAGCATCAGTCCTGACCACCGCCGAATCGACCGAATGACCTACTTCTTTCTCAGGTGAGGGCACTGCGCAAATCCCAAAAGCAAGGGGCACATCGCTTGTCTCATAAGTATTCCGGCACCGTTGTGCTCGCCAGCAAGTCTACTGAGAGGATCAAAAGTTCGTACAGAACTTGCGAAAAAACCCTTACCTCCCGGAACTGTCAAGATTTGAGAGTCCCGGCAGAGCCGGGGGTTTACCTAAATGAAATTATTTTAGATAGTTCCGTCTATCTCACGTTTTAAGCAAGTGGATATGTTGCCTCTCGCTGTCAGTAACATTTGTTTAGCGATGATCGCTTTGGGTGGGATATATACCCGAGGCACAATCTATTCAGGTTTCTCCTAGCCAGGATGATATCCACACTTTTCTGCAGAGCGCTTTATTTGCGATTACCAGCCCAACACCAACAAAACCTCAAGAGTTCTCAAGGATTCTATTAATCGCCGATATACGTAATCCTTTTGCCCCATCGAAAAAGCCTCTATTGACGCCGGTACCAGTATGAAGTAGGTTGGATTGCTAGCCTGCCCAAAATTGGACATTGTGCTGAGCTCTGATTCAGAACCGTTAAAGAGGCTCTAATATGAGCAAAAAGCGCAGTGCCGGATTCAATGCCAAAATAACTCTGGCCGCCCTAGCAAACGGAGAGAGTACCTCCCGACGGGTCAGCCGGTTCGAGATCCACCCCGACATAATATTCACCTGGAAGCGGCAGTTTCTTGAAAGTCCGGCCGATTTTTTCGACAAAAACTGCAAATCCCGTAAACAGATTGAAGGTCAGATCAACGAGTTTTAATGGTCAACTCAGAGCTTACCATCTATCAGGCTTTTTAAACAATGAGGCACACAGCCGGTAAGACAGAGGTAAACCGCAAAAGAAGCCTTTAATGCAACTCAGAAAAAAGGAGGTACAACATGTTTGCTGGAAAACTGAAACAAGTATTTGTGATAGCGGCAGTTGGATTTTTTTGCGCCTCCACAATGGCGGCACTGGCGCAAACCAGCGCCCAACCCGGAGCCATCTCCGGCGATGTGGTGCGCATCGGTGTGCTAACCGACATGTCAGGTGTCTACACCGACCTGGCGGGCAAAGGTTCGGTCGAAGCTGTCAAGATGGCAGTGGAAGACTTCGGTGGAAAGGTGCTGGGTAAACCAATCGAAGTCATCTTTGCCGACCACCAGAACAAGGCCGATATCGGCGCTAACAAGGCACGTGAGTGGTTTGACACCGGCGGCGTGGACATGATCAACGATCTCAATAATTCGGGTGTGGCTCTGGCTGTGGCTGCAATTGCCAAGGAGAAGAAACGCCACATCATCGTCAACGGCTCATCAAACGTAGGCATTACCAACCAAATGTGTTCGCCTTATGCGGTACATTATGCTTATGACGCATATTCGCTGGCGCAGGGGACAGGACAAACCACTGTCGAGCAGGGCGGTGATACATGGTTTTTCCTAACCGTGGATTTCGCCTTCGGCCTCGGCTTGGAGCAGCAGGTCTCGGACATAGTACGTGCCGCCAAAGGGCGCGTAGTGGGTGCGGCACGCCATCCACTGGGGACCACCGACTATTCGTCCTACATTCTTCAGGCGCAGGCATCTAAGGCCAAAATCGTTGGCATCGCTTCCACCGGCTCGGATGCCACCAACGCCATCAAAGCGGCCAAAGAGTTTGGCCTCACAAAAAACCAGCGACTGGCTGCATTGCTCTTGTGGATTAACGATGTACACGCACTGGGTCTGAGCACAGCGGAAGGTCTGCTTCTGACCAATGCCTGGTACTGGGATATGAGTGACGAAAGCCGTGCATTTTCCAAACGCTACTTTGATCGCGTCGGCAGTATGCCTAATATGAGCCAGGCAGGAGACTACTCATCGACCCTCCATTACCTCAGGGCGGTGCAGGCAGCCGGTACTGACGATCCGGATGCCGTGTCGGCCAAGATTCGCGAATTGCCGATCAGCGATATGTTTACCAAAAAGGGCTATATCCGTGTTGATGGACGCATGATCCATGACATGTACCTGTGGGAGATTAAGTCTCCGGCCGAATCCAAATATCCCTGGGACTATCTGAAGCTGGTTAAAACCATCCCAGGAGAACAGGCCTTCATGCCACTAGATAAAAGCACCTGCTATCTGGTGAAAAAACCCTAACATATGGCTCTGCCCTCTGGCTCTGACTCGGAGAGATTGAAAGAACTCTTCGAGTCAGAGCCTTTTTGGATGTTAACTCTGTCGTATGCCTGAAATTTTTGGAATTCCGCTGCAAGCCTTCACCGGGCAACTCATGTTAGGCATAGTCAACGGTTCGTTCTATGCCGTTTTAGCCTTAGGGTTGGCTGTGATCTTTGGACTACTGAAGATTGTCAACTTTGCCCACGGTGCGTTCTTCATGGTAGGGGCTTTTGGCGCGTTGATGCTCGAACGCTACTTGGGCATTGGCTACTGGCCTGCACTCTTAATTATACCGGTGTTGACCGGCTGTATAGGAATCTTGGTGGAAATCACCCTTCTGCGTCGCCTGTACGGCCTGGATCCGATCTATGGATTGCTGCTGACCTTCGGGGTGGCACTTCTCCTGGAAGGGTCTTTTCGTGTGGGCTTCGGTTCTTCCGGGCAACCCTATTCAACGCCACCGATCCTGCGGGGTTCGACGGATCTGAGCTTCATGGTGCTTCCGAATTACCGGATGTGGGTGGTGGCCGCCTCGCTGATAGCCTGCCTTGCTACCTGGCTTGTTATCGAGAAGACCAAACTCGGTTCCTACCTGCGGGCCGCAACTGAACGGCCAGATTTGACGCAGGCCTTTGGCATCAAAGTGCCGCTGATCATCACACTAACTTACGGCGCCGGCGTTGCCCTGGCCGCCGTAGCCGGTGTGCTGGCGGCGCCGATCCTGCACGTCAGTTCCTCAATGGGCTCAAACCTGGTCATCATCGTTTTCGCTATCGTGGTTATTGGTGGGTTGGGGTCCATCTTCGGGTCAGTGGTCGCCGGTTTGGCACTGGGGCTCATCGAAGGGTTGACGAAAGTTTATTACTCTGAGGCTTCGGCGACAGTGATCTTCTTGTGCATGGCTCTTGTATTGCTGCTGCGCCCAGCGGGTCTGTTTGGGCGGGAGGAGCGTTGACATGCCCAAGCTGACACTTGTTTTTAGCCTGCTGGGAATCGCAGTGCTTGCGGCGGTTCCGTTGTTTCCCCAGGTGGTCTATCCCGTCTTTGTGATGAAACTGCTATGCATGGTGTTGTTTGCCTGCGCCTACAACCTGCTCTTGGGATTCGCCGGTATCATGTCTTTTGGCCATGCAGCCTTTTTGGGAACGGCCGCTTACCTGACGGGCTACTGTATGAAGGCATTCGGTCTGAGTACCGAAGTGGGAATTCTTGCTGGAACGCTTTCGGCCACAGCGCTTGGCGTTGTATTTGGTGCCCTGGCGATTCGCCGTCAGGGCATCTATCTATCTATGATCACGCTTGCTTTGGCACAGATGATGTATTTCATCTTTCTTCAGGCCAAATTTACCGGGGCCGAAGACGGCATGCAGCAAGTTCCTCGCGGATATCTGTTCGGGCTAATTGATCTTAGAGATGACACCTCTCTCTATTATTTGGTGCTTACGACGGTGGGGGGCGGTTTATGGCTAATCTGGCGAACCATACATTCTCCCTTCGGCGAGGTCCTGCGGGCGATCAGGGAGCATGAACCGCGGGCGATCTCGCTGGGCTACAAGGTCCAGAAATTCAAACTTTTGGCTTTCACCTTGTCGGCCGGATTGTCCGGGCTGGCCGGCTCCTTGAAGACGCTGGTGTTCCAGCTGGCAGCGCTAACGGATGTTCACTGGCAGACGTCAGGCGACGTGGTGCTTATGACCCTGCTGGGCGGAATGCATACGGTGTTCGGTCCGGCGATTGGCGCCTTCATCATTACGGCGCTCCAATACTACCTGGATGCCTTTGGTCAATGGGTTACGGTGGTGGTGGGTGCTATCTTTATCGCGTGTGTGTCGGTGTTTCGTCAGGGCGTTGCGGGAACACTGAATAAGATTAGGCGCTCTGATATGATTCGAACCCGGGATGTTTCGTTGAATGCCAAGTCGCTGCCATGACGACCAAAGACGCCATCATCGAAGTGCATAATCTATGCAAGGAATTCAAAGGATTTACCGCGCTTGACCATGTTAGCTTCTCGGTTGCGCGGGGGACGATTCACGCCTTGATAGGCCCTAACGGCGCCGGGAAAACCACCTGCTTTAACCTTCTGACGAAGTTCCTCAATCCGACCAGAGGTTCAATCTATTACGAGGGGCGCAACATCACACACTTGCAACCAGCAGATATTGCTTGTCTGGGACTGGTGCGCTCGTTCCAGATATCGGCCGTCTTCCCGCAGCTTACTGTTATGGAGAATGTGCGTATTGCGCTGCAGCGCAAGCGACGACGTCATTCATACGACTTCTGGCGTTCCTCTCGACATCTTGACTCCTTGAATCACGACGCTTTACAGTTGATCGATGCGGTCGGCCTGACCGGTATGGCCAATTTGCCTGCAGCCGAACTTTCCTATGGCCACAAGAGAGCGGTGGAACTGGCCACCACGCTGGCGCTGGAACCTAAGGTGATGCTGCTTGACGAACCAACGGCAGGCATGGGCCAAAAAGACGTAGAACGCACCGTAGCTTTGATTCGACATGCGGCCGAAAGCTGCACCATTCTCATGGTGGAACATAATTTATCAGTGGTCGCTTCGCTGGCCGATCATATCATCGTCATGGCTCGCGGCAAGGTGCTGGCAGAGGGCAATTATGGGACGTTATCCAAAGACGCGCGGGTAATAGAGGCTTATATCGGAGCCGGCCATGCATAACCGTAAAACACGTGCATATCATGGTGGAAATGGTGGTGAACCACTGCTATCCGTAAGTGGCTTGCAGGCCTGGTACGGCGATTCGCATGTGCTTCATGGCATTGACTTCGCCGTAGGCGCCGGTGAGGTGGTTTCTCTCTTAGGACGAAACGGCGCCGGCAAGACGACCACATTGAAGGCGATCATGGGCATGCTGGAACGTCGTGAGGGTTCCGTACGGGTTGGCTCTGTGGAAAGCATCAAACTCCCTTCGTGGCAGATAGCCCGCCTTGGAGTCGGTTACGTGCCTGAAGAGCGGGGCATTTATGCGAGTCTTTCGGTGGAGGAGAACCTGCTCCTTCCGCCTGAGGTCAAGCCGGGTGGACTGAACAAGGATCAAATTTTGGCGATGTTTCCAAACCTGAAGGAAAGAATGACCAGCCAGGGCACCACGCTTTCAGGTGGCGAGCAGCAGATGCTGGCCATTGCACGGGTACTTCGTACCGGGGCTCGACTGCTGCTAATGGATGAGCCGGCCGAAGGGCTCGCTCCGGTAATTATCGAGCAGATCGGGAATACGGTGAAACGCCTAAAACATGACGGTTTTGCGGTGGTTCTGGTGGAACAGAACTTCAGATTTGCATCGACTGTGGCGGATCGCCACTACTTCATGGAACAAGGACGCGTCATCGACATTATCCGTAACGATGAATTGAACCAAAACATGGATAAATTGCACAGCTATCTTGGGGTTTGAATTTCTTTGCTGACAAATCGTTATAGGAGGATAGTATGAATAGATATTTTATCGAACCTGATGATGTAGAAACGATAGTCTTCGATTGGGGAACCATCAAATGGACAAGCGCACCGAAGGTGAGCGGTTCAAAACGATTTAGTGCGGGCATCGTCTTGATGAACCCGGGCAAGGGGCATGACACACATAATCACCCTGGTTGCGAAGAGGTTCTCTATTGTATTTCTGGTTGCGGTAAACAAACTGTAGCGGGGCAGGAAAAGGAGCTTAAGCCTGGCATGACGATCTTCATCCCACCTGACATATCTCACAGCACGATCAACACGGGTTGGGAGCCGTTGAAGATTTTAGTCGTCTTTGACCCCCCTGGGCCTGAAGAGTTCCAGAAAACCCTGCCGGACTGCAAGGTTATCCCTGCTGGAAAACTGCCGTAACGATTGTTAAGAATCTGAATAGTGCATTCTAAAAATCGCTGGCATAGGGGTCTTATGCGGTTGACCTGAAGCAGTCCGGACGGATAGAAAACCTGTAAGGCAGGCCCTGCGGGTTTGAATTAGGATTGCTTTTTGTCGCCGTTTTCGAATCCTTCTGCTGCACCGATGCCGAGGAGCCGCTGCTGCATTTCCGAATTTGCCAAAAGCTCTCTCGCACTTGTCTCCAGCACAATCCGTCCGGCAAGCATGACGCCCAGTCTCTCGGACACTGCAGTTGCCACCGAGAGGTTCTGCTCGACTAAGAGTAGCGCAGTCCCTTCTGAAAGAACAGATTTCAGTGTCGTTACCAATTGATTGACCACGACCGGAGCTAAGCCTTCGGAGGGTTCGTCCATCACCAATAAGAGAGGGTTGGTCAGCAGCGCCCTTGCGATGGCCAACATCTGTTGCTCCCCGCCCGACAGAGAGCCTCCCATGGCGTTCCTTCTTTCGAAAAGACGCGGGAAAACCGAGTACACGCGCTCACGATTCCATTGGCGGGTGCCGGGCAATTCAACCAATCTGAGGTGTTCCTCAACGGTCAGAGAGCCGAAGATCCGGCGCCCCTGCGGAACCAACGCGATCCCCTGTTTTGCGATCCGGTGAGACGGTCTGCCGATAAGCTCGACTCCGTTGAAGGAGATGCTGCCATTGCAGATCGGCCCCATTCCCATGATGGCATAACACAGAGTGCTCTTGCCCATCCCGTTCCGGCCGACCACGGCCAGAGGGGTACTCCCAACGGACAGGTCGAGGCCCTGTAAAACGCGTATCGTCCCATAGCGGGCTTCAAGTCCGCGGACCCGCAGTAGCGCCTTATTGTCCATGCCCCCCCAGGTATAGCGCGTGCATCGTGGCACTGCTTGCCGCTTCTTTGGGAGTGCCTTCGAAAACGGTCGCCCCGTTGTGCATCACCGTCACCCGCTCTGCGAATTGCAGCGCCACATCCATGTCGTGCTCTATCAACAACACCGTAATGCTCCGCGGCAACTCATGTAGCATTCGGGTCAATAGGGGTCGTTCCGCTTGCGATAGCCCGGCTGCGGGTTCATCCAGCAACAGCAGGCGTGGCTTGGCCGCGAGAGCCATGCCCAACTCGAGCTGCCGTTGCTCTCCGTGCGAAAGATCGCTGACCATGACATCCACGCGGTGCGACAGGCCTACCTGGTAAGCCCAGTCCCGAGCGTGCGACAGGCAAAGATCATTGCGGCCGGGTGCCAGCAGGCTGAACCGACGGCCTTTTGCGCCGCGAACCGCGAGGTAAAGGTTTTCTGCGACGCTCAAGCCCTTGAAGAGAAGCGAACTCTGGTAGGTACGCGATACACCCAAGCGGGATCGTTCATGAGCGGGCATCCGCCCGATGTCCCTATCGAAGAAATGGATCGTGCCACGTGTCGGCAAAAAATCGCCTGCGACCAGATTGAAAAATGTCGTCTTGCCGGCCCCGTTCGGACCCAGAATAGCGCGTCGTTCTCCTTGTTCGAGACTGAGGGAGACGTCGTTGACGGCGCACAATGCGTCGAAGTTCTTAGTCAAGCCTGCGATGCGTAAAGCCGGTGTCATCTCCGCTTTCCCATTAAACCTTGCGGGCGCAGCGCCAGCACCATCGCCATGATGACGAAAGACACAATCACCGAGTAAGTCGGAAAGTAGGCTAGGCCGATCTGCTCAGCCAAACCGATGAGAAGGGCCCCGATGGCGGTCCCGGCAAGGCTGCCCATCCCTCCGACAATGACCACCACGAGTGAGGACAGAAGGTACCTTGCATCCTCGCCAGGCGAGACTGAAAGCGCCGACGCGCCTACGACCCCGGCCAAGCCTGCGAGCCCCGCTCCAAGCCCGAAAACCAAAACGGAAACCAACGGCACGTTCACTCCGAGTGCCGCCAGCATGGACCGGTCATCGACACCGGCGCGAATAATAATCCCGAATCGAGTGCGGTGAACGATCAACCACAGCCCGATGCCGACCAGGACGGCTGCGGCGACGACAACCAGGCGAAAGACCGGATAGCCGCCTATGATGGGCAAACGCAGGCTTCCGCTGATTAATTCTGGGGGATAGAACTGGTAAGTCAGGCCGCCGTAACGAGCCAGCAATAAGTCCGCGATGACGATCGAGAGGCCGATTGCGACCAGTGACTGACGCATCTCTTGACCTTGAATGCGGTCGAGTAGGGTAGATTGGATCAGTATCCCCGCCAGCGCTACGCTCGCTCCGCCCGCCGCGAGCCCCAGATACCAACTTCCTGTGGCGGTGGCGACGTCATGCCCGACATAAGCTCCCAGGATGTAGAGCGAACCATGAGCGAGGTTGATGACCCTCATCAGCCCAAAAATTAGCGTGAAACCTATGGCGACAATGAAATAGAGGGCCGCCACCGTTATTCCATTCAAGCTTGCGAGGATGAAGAGCTTCATGCGGCGTTCACACGGTGCGCTTGGTGCTTTGGGGGGCTTTTCCCGTGCCGTCTGCCTCGAGATGATGCGGCCGCCAGCACGGGAGAAGCACTATCTCAGGTTATGGGCAGGACGGGTTATCGCGGCTGGGGACGCCCCGGGCAACAAATGCATCGCGAGGCTGCCCGAGAGTCTGGTTCACCCCCTGCATGACTTTAACCACTTTCGTATAAAGTGTGCCGTCCGGTCGTTGGGCGACCTCGGTTACGAAGATATTGGCGATCGCCTGACGGTTTTCGTCCAGGCTGACCGGACCGGTCGGCGTATCCAGCTTGAGCTTGGCCAACGCCTGGCGGAACTTTTCCTGGTTTCCCCCAAGGTCACCGCCGACAGCGCCGAGGGCCGTTAACGCGGCTTTGGTGGCGACATAATACCCGTAGAACGGAGCGGAAGGTGCAGCGAGCCCGTCGGGGAACCGTTTCTTGTACTTTGCGACATAGTCTTTATAAGCGGCATCTTCTATGCCATCGGCCACCATGTGCGCGGACGGAACGCCGATGATATGCTGCTGGAAGGGACCCTTGGTGCTCAGCACGGTCTGCTCAGTGACGTTAGAGCCTCCGATGATGGGGGTCTTGCGGCCGGTCTGGTAGTACTGCGTGAGAAAGTTGACCGAGTCGGCACCGCCAAACATGACATAGACTGCATCGACGTTGTCCGGGATGCGCGCAATCGCCGAGCTGAAATCTTTCGTTCCCATGGGCACCCAGATCTTTTCCTTCACCTTGCCGCCCTTGGCGCAAAACTCGGTCATGAACCCCAGGACCTGGGTGTAGCCGAATGAGTAGTCGCCAGCGACGACCGCGGCCGTGCGGTAGCCTTTGGCATCGTAGACGTAGTTGCCCAATCCCGCTTGCCACTGGGCCCCGTCGGTGTTGAAGCGGAAGAAGTTGGGGGATGGATTGACAAGAGTGGTCTCTTGGGCGGCAGAAAAACCGTTGATGAACGTCTTTTCAGGAACCGACCTGGCGTACTCCTTGATCGCCAACCCTTCCCCGCCGGACATCGGGCCGATCAAAATGTCGACCTTGTCCTGCTCGATCAATTTTCGCGCCTTGCCGACAGCGATGTCGGGTCGACCGTCAGATGATTCCTTGAGCCACTCGATGCGCTTGCCACCTGCCGAGTAGTTCGCTTCCTCGAAGGCCATCTCCATCGCTCGAACGGCCTCCTGCCCCAGCAACGTGAACGCACCTTCAAGCGTCATCACCGCGCCGATGCGAACGGTGGTTTGCGCGAAGGCCGGTGCAGCCAGGGTGCAGACGAAGAGCCCGAAGCACAAAACTCGAAACAATCTGGAACGGTTCATGTGAAACCTCCTTTTGCATGAATTTGAGAAACCGATTGATGTCAGCGGATCCGGCCCGGCCGAGCACTAAGCACCGGTCTTCCGCCGGATCCTCCCCCAGAGCCCGATCAAACCGTCCGGCGAAACAAGGACGATGACCAGAAACGTCAGCCCGATCAGCGTGTTGAAGCGCTCACGGCTGACCAGGTCGATGGCGAAGTTCTGGACCAATACAAAGAGCAAGGCCCCGATAAACGCGCCCTTGGGATGCCCCAGCCCGCCGATAACGGCAATGATGAGGATGTTGACCATGGCCGTGACTCCGATCGATCCGGGCGATATCCCCCCATTGTACCAAAGGCTCAAGACCCCACCCACGGCCGCGATGAAACCGGCTACCCCGAACGCCGCAACTTGATGCAGCCCGGCCCAAAACCCCAGAGCCATTAGACGCCGTGGATTATCCCGGATGCCTTGCAGCGCAAGGCCGAACGGGGTGCGCACCAGGTAACATACGCTCGCATACAGGCCTACTCCCGACAGGATGCATAAGAAATAAAAAACGATTGGTTGGCGCATCGAAACCCCGAAAATGACCGGCGCCTGGACGCCGCGAAAGCCGTCGAAACCGTGGAAAATTGTCGTGTTCTGTTGAGTCAGGTAGAAGAAGATCATCCCGATGGCCAAGGTAATCATCAGCAAGGAAATGCCTTGAGTGCGCACGGCAGCGAGCCCAATCAGCAAGCCGCCAAGGGTACCGCCGATCAGGGCGGTAGCCAGCGCTAAGGTCCACGGTGGGGTGCCGCCCATGGTCGCGGCGTGCGGGCTGAGAACGGCGAGGATATAGCCGGAAATTCCCGCAATAGACATCTGGGCTAGTGAAACCATGCCTCCATAGGCGGCAAGAAAGGTTAGGCTCAAGGTGATGGTGCCAAGCACCACCGCGTATGCGCCTATGTTCACCACCCAGAACTGGGGCACCAGAAAAGGATACACCGCTACTGCAGCGCCGAATAGCACCCAGTTGACTGCAGCGGCCAAGCGTCTTTTACGGCGGTCGGGCATTCGGGAGGGGTCCGCCTGCAATGGGAAAAGGTTTATCCCGTTATGAGCCTCGATGAGACGGCCGTACCCTGAGACAGATTCTGCTACCCCTTAAACGGTGCGGTCTTCATGCCTCTGAACTTTCGAACCTGCTCGGTAATAGCCCTTTCGACCGGCAACCTTTCCATGCTGGTCGCCCCGTAGAAACCATTGACTCCCGGCATGCGCGCCATAGCGGATGCGACGTTCTCCGGGTCGTCGAACGGCCCGCCGTGGCATATCACTAGAATGTCCCGACGAACCTGGCGCGCGGCATCGGCTATGTTCAAGGTCGTCACGATAGCCTCGTCCATTGTCAGTGCCACCGCTGCACCGATTGTTCCGCCGGTCGTCAAACCGACATGGGCAACCACCATGTCAGCCCCCGCCTTCGCCATCGCCTGTGCTTCATCCCGGTTGAAGCAGTACGGCGTGGTCAGAAGGTCCATCTCACGAGCCAGGCGGACCATCTCCACTTCCTTGTCGTACCCCAGACCGGTGGCCTCCATGTTGGCGCGCATGACGCCGTCGAACAACCCGACGGTTGGGAAGTTCTGCACGCCGGAGAAACCGGCCTCCTTAACCTGTTTGAGGAACAGCGGCATCTGCCGAAAGGGGTCAGTGGCGTTCACGCCAGCCAGAACCGGCGTGTTTTTGACCACCGGCAACACCTCATTGGCCATTTCCATGACGATCGCATTGGCATCTCCATAGGCAAAAAGGCCTGTGATGGAAACCCGCCCCGCCATTCGATACCGCCCGGTATTGTATATGACGATCAAGTCGATTTCACCGGCTTCCTCGCATTTGGCCGAAATCCCTGTTCCAGCCCCACCGCCTACGATCGGTATGCCCGCCTGAGCTTTCGCGTACAGCTTCTTGAGGATTTCACCACGGGGAATGACTGCCATTACGGACCTCCTCTCAGTACTCTATGTTTGAAGGGGCTGTTTGTTGGGAAACGATACCTTCCGGAGCATCGTCAACAATACCTCGGCACTCTTCCCGGAGAACGCTGGGTCGTTGATGTCGGCATCCATCTCCACGAGTGGAATATCCTTGCGCAGGTTAGCCCTGAGCGTGTCGATGAAAGCCTGGTTGGCTTCCGGCCAAAAAAAAGGCTTGCCTTCAAGATCTAGCTGTGAAAACCCCCTCACGGGTATCATGACCGTCACGGGGCCGGAAGCGCGATTGAGCTTTTCCACAAATATGTGCGCCATACGCGCGTTTTCTTCGGGCGTAGTCCGCATCAGCGTGACGTTGGGATTCCAATGGTAGAAGATTCTTTCCTTATACTTGTCGGGAACCGTTTTGGGAGCCCAGAAATTGCACATGTCGATGCAACCTGGAACGACGACCTGCGGCACGCCGGAGTCCGCAGCGGCGCTGAGACGATCGGGCCCGGCGCCGAGAACTCCACCGCACAGCTCATCGGCCCATTCCGTCGTTGTTATGTCCAGCACCCCGGCGAAGTAGCCGTCGCGAATCAACGCCTCCATGGTCTTGCCGCCGGTGCCGGTCGCGTGGAACACCAAGACTTCGTATCCGTTCTCTTCCAGAATGTGTCGGGCGTGATCCACTGCGGGAGTCGTATTTCCAAACATGGTAGCCGCAATGAGCGGCTTTTCTTCCCGGCATACGGGGACCACATTTGATGCCATCCCGCATATGGCTGCGGCGGCGTTGGATATGATCACACGACTGATGCGGTTAAGCCCGGCCACATCGACGATGGACGGCATCATGGTGATGTCGGAGGTGCCCACATAAGCCCCCACGTCCCCAGAGGCCACCGTGCTGACCATGAGCTTTGGAAAACCAACCGGCAGTTCCCGCATGGCTGCAGTGCCGATCACGGTTCCGGCACCGCCGCCCATCGCTATGATCCCGCCGCACGTCCCATCCGTACGCAGCTTCCTCGCGATCGAGGCAGCTCCGCGGGTCATCACAGCGATCGCTTCACCCCGGTCGTTCCTTTCCATCAGTGTGGTCAGTTTTGCTCCTCCTGCCTGTGCCACCTCTCCTCTGGAAATATCCGGTTTGAAGACTGGCGCCCCGAGCACGCCAGTATCGACGACGAACGTTCTGCATCCCTTCTTTTCGATCTCGCTCTTGAGGAAGGCAAATTCTACTCCTTTGGTGTCCAGGGCCCCAAAGATGGCGATAGTGGGTGAGATAGCCATGTCATTGCCTCTTGGAGAGAATGGTATGATCATGGTGATGGTGCACTTCTTCGGAAGAAATTGTTAATTTGTCTCAAACGGACTTGGGTTTGTCAAGCCAGATTCCACTCGGGACTGCCGCATCGAAAATTGACCCGACCCCCTTGCGGCGCAGATAAACGCTTAACCGAACACCGCTCCGTCTGGTCGAGGATGTGGGAGTGGAGCTCATCCGGAGTGAGCCGCTCCAGTTCGATCCGGATCTACGCTCTCCCGACCATTATGAGAAAGACAGAACTCGTTACCGAAGATCATGGGCAGCTTGAACCGTTGCTGCGCAAAGGCGCTCCACAAGTAAATATGGGTATCCCGTGCCGTAGATCGCAGCGCGTTTGACCATGACACGAAGCTCGTTGCCCCGGATGGCCTGCACGTCCATTTCTTGGATGGCCGCTCCCCTGCAAGGCGCGTCCTTGACCAGGGCTTTCATCTTTATGAGTCCGAGACCCAAATTCCTTGCAAATCGTGCTTCCAGTGCAACACTGGGCTAATGCACGTCTGCAACTTTCAGAATCATGAACCACAGACTTGTTCTGGTTTGTATAGCGTGCATCAGTCGAATTTTAGGCGGGACCAGTAGACAGTGAGTTTAGCTTACGGAAAGTGTAATTTCAGGAAGGATTACGGTTATCGCCGTATCTGAACAGGCAAGACTTAAAATTTTTTCATGTATTCACATGTCAGTTTATTTTTCCGACGAATTTACGATCCGACATAGGTGGATTTCTCGATCCTCGCAAACACAAATCCTTCCTAAGCCCCCAAACTTTAGACAGCCGACTTTTTCAGAAACAGAGAAGCCACCATTCCTGCAAGCGAAATCCCTCCCGCCACGAGAAATGGCAGCGTGAAAGACCCGCTCAGGTCCGCCAGATAACCCCCGAATGCAGGCGCCACCGCCTGGCCGATCCCAAAGAAAAGAGTGATGAACCCCAGGCCGGCCGGCGCCAGACGCGGGCCCACGAAATCTCCTGCAGCAGCAGCCATGATGGTCGGAATACTCCATGCGGTGAGACCGAACAGGATGGCTGAAAGATAAAACCCGAAAGGCGCTTTTATCAAGGCGTAGATAATGTAAGATAACCCCAGCACGAAGTACGCGAGCGCCGCGCCGCGGCTCCGACCGAGACGGTCGGAAATGCCTCCCCAGATGACCCCGCAAAAGGTGCTCAGGGCTCCCACCATGGCCCACAGCCCACCGGCATACGCCTGGGTCAAGCCGATTTCCTTCACGAGATACGCCGCAAAAAAGGTCATGTAAATAATGTAGGACGACCCGTAGAAGAAATAGACCAAGCCCAAATACCACACCGATCCTTTTCGGTATACCGTGGACCATTGAAGGGTTGAGACCTTCGGCCCCGCCGGAACTGCCGGCGGCGCATCTTTTTCAGAAGTGCCGACCGGCAAAAGCCCTTTTTCATCCGGGCGGCTGCGAATTAAGGCCAACACGACGGCGGCGATGACCAGGGCGATCCCGCCCAGAATGTACCATGCAGTCCGCCAGCCTTCCACCCCGTAAGCGGAAAGGATCGGGGGAACCAGAAGGCCTGAGATGAGCGTGCCGGCACCGATCCCCCCGGATACGATGCCGGTGGCAAACCCTCTTCTGTTCATCGCGAACCAGGCTGAACCGAGGGCCATGGCCGGGACATATGCGGCTCCGTTACCCAGGCCGGTCAGGAACCGCATGCAGAGGGCAAAACCAAAGGACTGCGCGAGGCCGGTCAGCATAAGGGTGATCCCCAAGAGGATGAGGGCCAGGGTGATGACGATGCGGGTTCCAAAACGGGCCGCAAGGAATCCTCCAATGATGGCCATGGTCAGGTAGCCGACGAAATTGCCGGTTCCCAGCAAGCCCAATTGGGTGTAGTCAAACTTGAGGCCGTCCTTCATTGCCGGGAGCATAATGGTGTAGGCCATGCGGCCAAAGCCGTGGGCAGCGATGGTCGTCAGCATGCCCATGAAAATGACGATCCATCCGTAGTGCAGTTTTCCTGGGTTCATAGCATTCGCCTTTCCATGCGCAAAGGGGGTAGGCGCCCGTTCATGGATGAAAAATAATTGAAAACCGGTATGGGTGAAATGCGACTGGGGCAACGCACCTTCGCACTGCCCCAGCTACCATAATTCAAGCTAATCGTCGGCCATCCGGGCTCAAGCCAAGGGCGGCGGTGGAGGCGGCAGCTCTCCACGCTCCAAGGCTTCCCTGGCTGCCTTTACCGGTATGCCCGCCTCACATGGCACACCCACCTGACACAACCCGCAACCATACCCCTCGAACTTGTAAGCCTTTTTCACATATTCTCTGGAGCGAGCCAAGTGCTGCCGACACTTCTCCTTATCATGGCCGGTCTTGGTAATAGCACGGACCGGGCAACGATCCATAC
>Ga0316601_100000461_pt1 | contig 17343 bp, 17 predicted proteins | sample OWC_soil_day5_no_FD_207663 | JGI IMG/M metagenome (GOLD analysis project Ga0316601, IMG submission 207663) | Wetland soil microbial communities from Old Woman Creek delta, Ohio, United States - OWC_soil_day5_noCT | ecosystem: Environmental > Terrestrial > Soil > Wetlands | place: USA: Ohio... | reverse complement strand
TCGCGTAGAGACCATCGGTGATCCGGGTGGCCCCCGGGACCGCGGCCGGAGACGCGATCACGGTCAGCGTCGCCGCCTCTGCCGTCCCCACCCCATACGCGGCGAGCACCACGGTGTCGGCGACGCCGAACGGTGGCAGCTTCTCGATCGCGCCCGCCGTCAACGCGCGCGTGACGACCGCGCCAACCGTCGGGTTCGCGCGCAGCCGCGCGAGGTCGACTTCGACGACGACCTGGGCGCCCTGGGGCAGCAGCGCGAGGATGTGATCGGCGACCGTCTGTTCGTGCGCCTGGCTGGGCGACGGCTGGGCGACCCTCGGCTTGCCGCCGCACGCCCCGAGCGCGGCGGTCGCGGCGATCGCCCCGAATGCGACGATCAGCGCGAGGGCCGACCTCGTCATGCCGCGAGCGTCTCGCAGAGCAACGCGATCACGCGTGGCATGTCGACCTCGCGTCCGACCGACACGCGAAGGTGGTTTGGCAGGCCCCAAGCGGCCATCGGGCGCACGATCACGCCGCCGCGCAGCAGCTTGTCGTAGATCGGCTGCGACGGCCGCCCGCAATCGATCAGCACGAAGTTCGCCAACGACGGGTACACGCGCACGTTCGGACCCTTGACCTCGCGCCGCAACCGCTCGATCGCGACCCGCGCGTGCGCCGCGCTGCGCGCGACATGCTCGGTATCGTCGAGAGCGGCGAGCGCTCCGACCTGCGCCAGGCTCGACACGTGGAACGTGCGACCGACCCGGTTCAGCACATCGATCACCCGCGTGTCGGCGGCGGCGAACCCGATCCGGAGGCCGGCGAGCCCGTAGATCTTCGAGAACGTGCGCAGCACGACGACGCGCTTGTCCGCGCGTAGCATCGTGAGCCCATCGGCGTGATCGACCTCGGGCCAGGCCGCGGCGTACTCGGCGTACGCCTCGTCGATGACGAGCAGCGCCCGCGCCGGCAGTGCCGCGACGATCCGCTCCATCCCGCCCCGCGTGATCACCGAGCCGGTGGGGTTGTTCGGCGTGCCGAGCACGACCAGCTTGGTCCGCGGGGTGATCGCCGCGATCAGCGCGTCGACGTCGCAGGCGAGGTCGTCGGTGGTGGGCGCTGCCACGAACGGCCGCCCGGCCACCTGCGCGGCGAGCCGGTACGACAGGAACGCGTACTTGTGGGAGAGCACCTCGTCGGTGGGCTCGCAGGTCGCGAGCACGAGCTGGTAGAGCAGGTCGTTCGAGCCATTGCCGAGCGCCAGCTGCGACAGCTCGAGGCCGTAGCGAGCCCCCAGCGCGCGGCGAAGCGTGAAGCCCCCCGCATCAGGATAGAGGTGGATCTGCGACAGTGCCGCCGGCAACGCGGCGACCGCCCTGGGCGACGGGCCGAGCGGGTTCTCGTTCGAGGCGACCTTGATCGCGCCCGAGATCCCGAGCTCGCGCTCGAGCTCCTCGATCGGCTTACCAGGCTGGTACACGTCGAGATCACGGACGTGTGGCGGGACGAAGTCTTCGGGCACGGCAGGGCAACCTACAACGAGCGAGGATCCAACGGAATGCCCCGGGCACCGGGTCCGGTCTATAGTGCTTCCTGATGCGAAGTTCTCGCCGGCCCGCCCTCCTCGCCGTCCTCGCGGTGCTGCTCATCCCGGCGATCGCGAGCGCGTCGGGCGGCGGCGACTTCGCGGCGGCCGAGCAGGAGGGCTGGTTCTGGATGTACCTGGCCGCGTTCGGCGCCGGCTTCCTGACCTCGCTCACCCCCTGCGTGTACCCGATGATCCCGATCACGCTCGCGATCTTCGGCGCGCGCGGCAAGGACGTGTCCAAGCGGCGCGCGATCGGGCTCGCCACCGCCTACGTGTTCGGCATGGGTGTCACCTACGCCGTGCTCGGCGTGGTCTTCGCGACCGTGTTCGGCGCCACCGGCTTTGGCAGCCAGCTGTCGCATCCGGCCGTCGTGATCCCGCTGGTGGCGGTGTTCGTCGCGTTCGCCGCGTCGATGTTCGGCGCGTTCGAGCTCAACCTGCCCTCGGGCTTGCAGGCGCGGCTGAACCAGATCGGTGGCAAGGGCTGGGGTGGCGCGTTCGCGATGGGCTCGGTCGGCGGCCTGATCGCCGCGCCGTGCACGGGGCCATTCCTCGGCGGCCTGCTCGCGTTCACCGCGAAGACGAGCGCGCTCGGCGGCGGCTCGATGCTGTTCGTCTACGCGCTCGGCATGGGCGTGCTGTTCTGGTTCATCGCCGCGTTCGCGCTGTCGTTGCCCAAGAGCGGGCCGTGGATGGACAGCGTCAAGTCGGTCGGTGGTGTGCTGATGCTGCTCGCCGCGCTGTACTTCCTGAAGCCGCTGCTGCCGTGGATGCGAACGTTCGCGTCCCCCGAGCTGTGGTTCCTGTTGGCGGCGATCGCGATGTGCGTGGTCGGGCTCGTGCTCGGAGCGATCCATCTGACCTTCCACGGCACGCGGGGCGAGAAGGCCCGCAAGGGGCTCGGGCTCGCGCTCGTGCTCGCCGGGGCGTTCGGGATCTGGGCCTGGAAGCTGACCCCCAAGCAGCACCTGCCGTGGGTCCACGACGAGGCCGCCGCGTACGCCCAGGCGCGCCAGCTCCACAAGGGCGTGATGGTCGACTTCTCGGCGACCTGGTGCGGTCCGTGCGACGAGCTCGAGCTCACCTTCGGAGACGACGACGTCTATGCCGCGATCACCGCGAGCTTCGTGCCGCTCAAGGTCGATGTCTCCGAGAACGACGACGACGACCTGAAGGCGCGCGCGAAGTACGGGGCCGTGACGCTTCCGTCGGTCGTGTTCCTCGACACCGAGGGCAACGTGATCGGCCGGGTCAGCGACAAGATCGAGCCCGATGAGATGCTCGAGATCGTAGGGCCGGCGGCGGCGAAGATCCGCGCGGCCAGCGCCAAGCTCCCCTGGATGCAGGATGACACCGCTGCCTTCGCGAAAGCGCGCCAGCTCCACAAAGGCGTGATGGTCTACTTCTCGGCGAAGTGGTCTGCCCCGTCCGAGGAGCTCGAGCGCACGCTTGGTGAGCCCGCCGTGTCCGATGCGATCACCGCGAGCTTCGTGCCGCTCAAGTTCGACGTCTCCCAGTCCACCGACGCCGACATGAGGGCGCGCCAGCAGTTCGGCTCGACCACGCTCCCGTCGATCGTGTTCGTCGATGCCGATGGCAACGTGATCGGCCGGGTGAGCCAGTTGCTCGAGCGCGACGCGCTGATGGACGTGATTCGCCCTGCCGCGGCGCAAATCGGTCCACGGGCGACCAAGAAGTAGGTCACTCTGTCGCCACTCGGGCGGACTTGCCGTAACAACACGACAAACTGTCGTTTCGGCAGCCTTCCGATTAGATTACCCTAACCAACCCTGCACAAGCGGAACTTTCCGTACGATTTCATCCACTTGTTGGATGGATCGGCAGTTGCTCTTTGCAGGCTCGTGCCCGGGTCGATCGAGGTCAGCGTCGTGGGGTCGAATGCCGAGACGATCGCGAACCTTCGGCGATATCTCACCGATGCGGGCGTCTCGTCGCGCCCTGCCCTGACCCTCGAAGCACCGGTCGCCGCGACCGCGAACGCCGCGGTCGTGTTCCCCGATGACTTCGAGCTCGTGGCGGTGGTGGCGTGGATCGCGGCGATCCGCCAGACCCATCCGCGCTTGCTGCTCGTCCTCGTCACCGGCACGCCTCAGCACTTTCGTGCCGCGGTCAGCCCTGATGGGACCTCGATCCCGCCGCTCGTCTTGCCCAAGCCGGCATTCGGCTGGACCATCCTGGACGCCATCCGCTCGGTCCGAGAATCCTAGTGTCCGCCACCCTCCTCCTCAGTATCCCGATCTTGCTGGTGGGCGCCGGGCTGTGCGTCGGCCTGGCGTCGAACCGCGCGAGCGCGGCGGTCGCGATCGTGAGCCAGGGGGTAGCGACCGTGCTGGTGCTCGCGAGCATCGTGCCCCTGCTGGCGGGTGGCTCGGCGGTCGAGCTGACCTGGTCCTGGCCGCAGCCGATCGAGAGCGTGACGTTCCGGATCGACGCGCTCAGCGCGTTCTTCCTGTCGTGGTCACTGCCGATGACCCTGATCGGGACGATCTACGCGATCGGCTACCTCCGGCCGTCGCTGGCGGCCGGACGACGCGGCGGACCGCACTACGCGTTGCTCAACATGGTGTCCCTGTCGTTCGTGCTGATCTACTCGGTCCACAACGCGCTCGTGTTCTTGCTCGGCTGGGAGATCGCCGCGGTCTCGGCATGGCTGCTGGTGATCTGGGACTACCGCAACCAGAAGATCCGGTTCGCCGGGTTCAACTACCTGGTCTCGACCCACGTCGGGCTGTTCGTGCTCGTCGCGGCGTTCATGCTGCTGCACAGCAACACCGACTCGATGGACTTCGTCGCGTTCGGCCAGTTCCTGTCGCACAAGAGCTCGGCACGCAGCACGATCTTCCTGCTGCTCTGCGTCGCGTTCGGCCTCAAGTCGGCGTTCTTTCCGTTCCACACCTGGCTACCGCGCGCCCACTCCGCTGCCCCCGCGCACGTCTCGGCGCTGATGTCGGGCGTGATCCACAAGGCGGGCCTGTTCGGCTTCATCCGGTTCACGCTGCTGATGGGCCAGCCCGAGGAGTGGATGGGGTGGAGCGTGCTCGCGTTCGGCGCGATGTCGGCGTTCTTCGGCGTGCTCTACACGTCGACGCAGCGCGATCTCAAGCGCCTGCTCGGCTACTCGTCGACCGAGAACGTCGGCATCGCCGCCATGGGATTCGGGATCGGCTACCTTGGCTGGTCGTGGAACGTCCCCGCGCTCGCGATCGCGGGCTTCGCCGGCGGGCTGCTCCACATCCTGAACCACGCCTTCTTCAAGTGCTTGCTGTTCTATGCCGCGGGCGCGATCTACCGCGCAGTCCACACCGTCGACCTCGAGCGCCTCGGCGGGCTGGGCAAGAAGCTGCCTGCCACCGCGGCGATGTTCCTGATCGGCGGGCTCGCGATCGCGGCGCTGCCGCCCTTCAACGGCTTCGTCAGCGAGCTCGTGATCTACTCGGGGCTGCTCTCCGGATCTGCGCCCTCGAGCGAGGAGAACGTCGTCCTGGTCGCGGCCGCCGCGGTGCTCGCGTTCGTCGGCGCGGTCAGCGCGGTGTCGATGGTGCGCGCGTTCGGGCTGACGTTCCTCGGCACCCCGCGCGATCCGTCGATCCATGTCCGAGAGGATGGGCATGGGGGACCCGACGCGCCGCCGCCGATGCTCGGCGCGATGGGGCTGCACCTGCTCGGCGTCGTCGCGCTCGGGGTGGCGCCGGAGCTCGGGCTCGGGCTCACCCAGGCCACGCTTGACCTGATCCCCGTCGGGACGGTGGCGAACCACCCCGAGATCCTCGCCCCGTTCGCGCCGATCATCTGGGCGAGCCGCATCCTCGCCGTGGTCCTGCTCGCGATCGTGGTCGTGCAGTGGCGCCAGCGTCACGAAGCGCGCCGCTCGGTCACCTGGGGCTGCGGCTACACCGCCCCGTCCCCGCGCATGCAGTACACGGGCAGCTCGTTCAGCGAGCATCTCGCGCGGATCTTCAGCTCGTTCCTGCCCGCCCTCCGACGCGAGCGCTTGCCGGTCGAGCCGTTTCCCCAGCAACCCGGCCACCTCTCGACCCACCACGCCGATCCGGTCGAACGCCGGATGTACGAGGTGCTCGGTCAGGCCGAGGGCTTCATCAGCCAGGCGTCCGAGCGGATCCCCGAGCAGCCCCGATTCGCGTTCGCGGCGGGGCTGGTCGCGATCGTGGTGATCGGCGCGCTCGTGGTGGCGGCGGTGAGCCCATGATGATCGCGAGCCTCGTCGCGCTGCTCGTGATGCCGATCGTGCTGACCGGCGTGATCAACCGCGTCAAGGCGCTGTGGTCGGGCCGCAAGGGGCCGCCGATCTTGCAGCTCGCCTATGACCTGCTGCGCCTGGTCCGCAAGACCCCGGTCTACAGCACCACCACCGGCCCGGTGTTCCGGATCGCGCCGTACGTGATGCTCGCGACCTCGATCGGCTCGGCGATGATCGTCCCGCTCCTGGGCGGACGGCCGATCGTCTCGTTCCCGTTCGACTTCGTGTGGTTCGCCTACATCTGGGCACTCGGACGCGTGGCCTCGATGCTCGCCGCGCTCGACACCGGCAGCTCGTTCGAGGGCATGGGGGCCGCACGAGAGGCGACGTTCTCGACCCTGCTCGAGCCGGCGCTGTTCCTGGTGACCGGCACGCTGTGCCTGGTGTCCAGCACGCACGTCCTGTACGAGGCGCTGAATCCGGCGCTGACCACCGGCGCGTCGTTCGTGATCTGGGTCTCCGCGATCGTGGCGCTCGTCATCGTGATCCAGGTCGAGACCGCCCGGATGCCGGTCGACGATCCCACCACGCACCTCGAGCTGACGATGGTGCACGAGGTCATGATCCTCGATCACAGCGGCCCGGAGCTCGCGGCCCTCCAGCTGAGCGGCGCGATCAAGCTGTTCGTCGGCGCGTCGCTCATCGCGGCCCTCGTCAATCCGTTCTCTGGCTCCATCGGCGTGATCGTCCAGATCGCGCTCGCGCTCGGCCTCGGCGTCGCGATCGCCACGATCGAGTCGCTGATGGCGCGGCTCCGGCTCCGCACCGTGCCGCATTACATCGTGATCGCGCTCGCGGCCGGCACGATCGCGCTGCTCGCGACGGCGTGGCGATCGGGTGGTGCGGCGTGAGCCCGCTGCTGATCGCGCTACTCGGGGTGCTGCTCGTGCCGCTGTTCGTCACGACCTGGCGCACGACCCTGTTCGGCCTCGCCCTGCAGGGTTTCTTGATGGCGTGGATCGCGCAGCGGATCAACCCCGAGTCGGCCTCGATCGGCGACTGGCTCACGATGCTCGACCTCGTCGTGGTGCGCGGGCTCTGGGCACCGATCGCGCTGTACGGGGCGCTCCGCGCGCAGCAGGCGTCCGAGCGCGGCGACGTGATCCCTCCCAACCTCCTGTCGTGGACGATCGCGCTCGGGATGGTCCTCGCGGCGTTCAGCTTCGCCGACGCGCTGGACGTCGGCGGCGGCGACGATCAGCAGACGCTCGTCGCGGTCGCCACCGCCGCGGTGCTGCTCGGGCTGCTCCTGCTCGCGACCCAGCCCGGGCCGTTCAGCCAGATGGTGGGCGCGATCCGGATCGAGAACGGGATCGCGCTGTTCGAGCTCGGCGGCGACCACCACCGCCAGGCGATCGGGATCCAGATCGCCCAGATCGTGATCGTCGTGGTCACGATCTCGCTGTTTCGCTGGTACCTGAAGGCGCTGCACACGATCCCGCCAGCCGGCCCCGGCCCCGGCCAGGAGCAACCGACGCTATGAGGCCGCTCGCGCTCGTCGTCGTCCCGCTCCTCGCCTGCCTCGGGCTGGTCCTGCCCGTGATCCGGGCGCGGGTGACGGTGTTCCTGATCGGCGTCGCGATCGTGACGTCGGCGGTGGCTGCGCTCGAGGCGGTCGTGCCGTTCGATCAGCCGCTGCTCGATCACCTGGTGCGTGTCGATGCGACGTCGCGGCTGTTCCTCGCCGTGATCAACCCGATCTTCCTCGGTGTCTCCGTGTACGTGTGGAACCGGGTCGCGACGACGCCCGCCCTGCGCGACGGCATGGTCCGGTTCACCGGGTTCGCGCTGGTGTTCCTGGCGGCGTCGAACGCGGTGCTGATCGCGAATCACCTGATGGTGGTGTGGATCGCACTCGAGGTGACCGCGCTCACCGCGGCCGCGCTGATCGTCCGCGCGGGGGTCCGCAGCTCCTACCAGGCCTCGCTGCGCTACCTGCTGTTCTCGTCGGTGGGGCTCGGCTTCGTCCTGCTCGGCATCCTGTGCCTCACCCGCGGCATGGAGGCGACCGGCCAGACCCCGGCATTCTTCATCGACGAGCTCCCCGCGCTCGCGAAGGGCGAGGCAGGTCCGTGGCGGGAGCTCGGGGTCGCGCTGATGATCCTCGGGCTCGGCACCAAGCTCGGGCTCGCGCCGATGTACAGCTGGCTGCCCGAGGCCTACGACGAGGCCCCGCCCGCGGTCACCGCGCTGCTCGCGGCCGTGCAGTTCAACTGCGCGCTCGTGATGCTGTTCCGGATCGTCCACGTGTATCGGCCCGGCAGCGAGGGGCTGATCACCGGCATCCTCGTGGGACTCGGCATCATCTCGATGGCGATCTCGACCGTCAGCATCATCGCGACCCGCAACATCAAGCGGCTGATCGCCTACGCGTCGATCAACCACGCCGGCGTCATCGCGATCGGCCTCGGCGTCGGCAAGTCGGCGTCGTACGGCCTGATGCTCTACGTCATCAGCAACGCGTTCATCAAGGCGATCCTGTTTCTCACCGCCGGCAAGATCAAGGCGCACTACCGCACCAAGGACACGCGGCAGATCTCGGGACTGGTCAAGGACCTGCCGTACAGCGGCGTGTTCCTGATGGTCGGCACGTTCGCGCTGCTCGGGTTCCCGCCGTTCGGAAGCTTCGTGGGCGAGCTGCTGATCCTGTCGGCGCTGGTGAGCTCGCACCAGCTGCTCGTGTTCGCCGCGTTCTGCGCGCTGATCACGATGAGCTTCGTCGCGACCGGCCGGACGATCTTCCCGATGATCTGGGGCCAGCCCAGGGAGCAGAACGACTGGCCGCGCCAGACGTTCCTGTCCGCCGCGCCGAAGATCGGGTTCCTCGTCGCGCTGCTCGTGCTCGGCATCTACATCCCGCCGGTCATCAACAACCTGATCCAGCAGGTCGCGACGTCGCTGGAGGGTCGATGAGTCTCGTCCATCGCATCGCGGTCGACGCGATCCCCTCGCTCGAGGTGCGGGCGTGGCGCGACGAGCTGCTCGCGAGCCGCGCGGCCGGCGCTCGAGCCATCACGCTGTACGGCAAGCGCCACGCCGACACCGTCACGATCACCGCGGTGCTGCAGGCAGCCGGCGGCTCGCTGGAGGTCTCGCGGACGACCGTCACGGTCGCGCACGGTTATCACGAGCTGACGTCGGCGTGGCCGGCCCTGCACTGCTTCGAGCGCGAGCTCCACGAGCAGACCGGCGTCCGGATCGCCGGGCATCCGTGGCTCAAGCCGATCCGGTTCGAGGGCCAGCGCCAGGCGGCGATGGACGACTACCCGTTCTACAAGATCGAGGGCAAGGAGGTCCACGAGGTCGCCGTCGGGCCGATCCACGCGGGCGTCATCGAGCCCGGCTCGTTCCGGTTCATGTGCGCCGGCGAGCAGGTGCACCACCTCGAGATCCACCTCGGCTACCAGCACCGCGGTGTCGAGGCCCTGCTGCTCGAAGGCGATCCACGTCACCACGCGTCGCTGGTCGAGACGATCGCCGGTGACACCAGCGTCGCGCACACCTGGGCGTACAGCGCCGCGCTCGAGAGCCTCGCCGGCTGTACGATCGAGCTGCCGATCGAGGTCGCGCGCACCGTCGCGCTCGAGCTCGAGCGGATCGCGATGCACCTCGCCAGCCTCGCCGGCATGGCGGGGGACATCGGGTTCCTCCAGGGCGCGAGCACCTACGGCCGGCTACGCACCACGGCGATCAACACGCTGATGCGGCTGTGCGGCAGCCGGTTTGGCCGGACCGCGGTCCGCCCCGGGGGCAACGGCATGCAGCTGCCCGCCGACCTGCTGCCCGAGATCCAGGCGAGCCTCGACCTGCTGCGCACCGATCTCGCGCTGATCGACGAGCGGTTCCTGACCTCGCGCACCGTCCAGCACCGGTTGCGCGACACCGGGGTGCTGTCGACCGCGCAGGCGCTCGAGCTCGGCCTCGTCGGGATGGCGGCGCGAGCGTCGGGTGTGCACCTCGATCTGCGCGCGCTGGCGACCGGCGCGTTCGCGGCGCTGCCGATCGAGATCTCGACCCAGTCCACCGGCGACTGCTTCGCGCGCGCGCAGATCCGGATCGCCGAGATCGAGGCCTCGCTCGGCTGGCTGTGGACGACGGTCGGGCAGCACCCAGCGTGGCAGCGCACGCGGGCGCCACTGCCCGCGCTCGCGCCATCGCAGCTGGTGATCGCGATGATCGAGGGCTGGCGTGGCGAGGTGGTCCATTGCCTCGAGACCGGCGCCGCCGGCGAGCTGGTGCACTACAAGGTCCAGGATCCGTCGCTGCGCAACTGGATGGGGCTCGCCATCGCGGTGCGAGGCAACGAGATCTCCGACTTCCCGATCTGCAACAAGAGCTTCGATCTCTCGTACTGCGGGCATGACCTATGAGCCTGTTCAAATCGCTTCGTGTCCGTGCCTCGCAGGGCACGCAGTACATCGCGGACGTCCGGACCCCGAGGCCCGCCGGGTTTCGCGGCCGTCCCGTGATCTCGACCGAGCCCTGCGCCGACGGCTGTAGCGCGTGCCGCGACGTCTGCCCGACGCGCGCGATCCAGCTCGAACCCCTGCGGCTCGATCTGGGGCGCTGCATCCTGTGCGAGGCCTGCGTCGACGCCTGCCCGGCGGGCAAGATCGCGCTGACGCCGGATCCGCGGATGGCCACGGCCGAGCGCCAGCACCTGATCGTGCGCGAGGGCGGCGACGAGCTCGCGGTCCGCGCGTCGGTCGCGTTCTCCCGGATCTTCGGACGCTCGCTGAAGATGCGCCAGGTCTCGGCCGGCGGCTGCAACGGCTGCGAGCTCGAGCTGAACGCGCTCGGCAACGTCAACTTCGACCTCCAGCGCTACGGCATCGAGTGGGTCGCGTCCCCGCGCCACGCCGATGCGCTCGTGCTGAGCGGACCGCTGACGAGTCACATGCGGCAGGCCGTCCAGCTCGCCTGGGACGCGATGCCGGACCCGCGGTTCGTGGTGGCCTTCGGGGCGTGCGCGATCTCGGGCGGGCTCTACGACGGGGCGGCCGGCGTCGATCGCAGCTTCCTCGACGGGGTGGCCCCCGCCCTCTACGTGCCCGGCTGCCCCCCGCACCCGCTGACGTTCGTCCACGCGATCCTCGATCTGCTCGGCGTCGCCTGAGGAGGTATGGTGGCGGGGCATGAGAAAGCGACAACCTGACGTCGTCTTCGAGCCCGTGATGCGGTCTGACGCCATGAAGAAGGCCGATCGGATCGTCCGCGCGGTCGCCGCGAAGGAGGTCACGCTGACGTTGATCGGCGAGAGCGGCTCCGGCAAGGAGGTGCTCGCCCGGCGTGCCCACGAGATCTCGGATCGCCGCCGCGGCCCCTTCATCCCGATCAATTGCGCGGCGATCCCGGAGGCGCTGTTCGAGAGCGAGCTGTTCGGACACGAGCGCGGGGCCTTCACCGGCGCCAATGACCGCGTGAAGGGCAAGATCGAGGCGGCGGCGGGCGGGACGTTGCTGCTCGACGAGATCGGTGAGATGCCGATGCCGATGCAGGCGAAGCTGCTCCGGTTCCTCGAGAACCTCAAGTTCATGCGCGTCGGGGGCGCCCAGAAGATCGAGGCCGACGTCCGGTTGATGTTCGCGACCCTGCGCCCGCTCGAGCAGGAGGTGCAAGCGGGGCGGTTCCGCGGTGACCTCTACTACCGGATCCAGGGCATCACGCTGCACGTGCCGCCGCTGCGCGAGCGCAGGGCCGACATCGCGCCGCTCCTCGCGCAGTTTCTGTCCCAGCTGTCCGCGCGCCACGGCGTCAACCCGCCCCACCTCAGCCGCAGCGCGAAGGCGATGCTGCTCCGTTATGACTGGCCCGGCAACGTCCGCGAGCTGCGCAACGTCATCGAGACCCTGTGCCTGCTGCGCGAGGGCCGGCAGATCCGCCCGCTCGACCTACCCCAGTCGATCCGCGCACACCACGAGCAGGCCGATCGCTCCGGCGAGACCGGCGGGTCGTGCGCGACGGTGACGGTCGACCTCGACCACGGCCTCGACGCGAACGTCCAGCAGATCGTCGAGGCTGCTCTCGCGCGCGCCGACGGCAACAAGCACCGCGCCGCATCGCAGCTCCGGATCAGCTTGCGAACGATCCAGCGCTACGTCGCGGCCGGGCAGGTCAGCGGTCCCTCGGCCGGACGGCCCCAGGACGCAAACGTCAGAGGAGCTTGAGGTTGAGCCGCAGGTACAACAGCGCCTCGCCGTGGATGCCCTGGTAGTGATTCGACACGTCGTTCGCCGCGACGCCGTTCTTGAAGTAGTAGCCCCACGTCACCGGCAGCGACACGCCCAGGTCGACCATCTTGTTGAAGTGCTTACCGAAGCCGAGGGTCCCGGTGAGCAGGAAGCCCTTGTCGGTGACCTCGTCGTTCGACAGTGGCGGATCGACCTGCTGGCCGGTGCCGACGCCGAAGCCCGCCGTGGCGCCGAGGTGGAAGAAGCCCCCCTTGCCGGCCTTCTTCTCCTTGTCGCTGCCGAGCCCGACGTTCATATCGAGTCCACCGGAGATCTGGGTCCACGTGGAGAGCCCGCTGCCGACGTACTGGTGGTGCTCGATCGCGGCTCCGAGGAACAGGATCCGGGCCCCCACGGTCGCGCCGTACGTGCCGTGCGAGCTGGTCGCGAAGAAGGCGGCATCCTTCTGATCGCCGCCGGTGCCCTTGCCGAGCATGCCACCACCGTCGATTCCGCCATACAGCACGAGGAACTCGGGGTCAGCCTCGGAACGAGCGGTCATGAGAGCCAGAACAACCACAAGGCCGGTCAGAAAGCCTGGAGCTCGCACCATCAATCCATTGTCGCTGGTTTTGTCGGAGCGCGCCACGTGGCGCTGCTCACATGACGATGGTGTCGTATGCTTACATTGGATGCGTGGTGCTGCCTTCGTGATCGCGGTCGGGCTCGGCATCGGCTGCCGGGACAAGGCGCTCGAGCAGCTTCAGGCGATCCAGCACGAAGTCTGCGCATGCAAGACCCCGAGCTGTGGCGAGGCCGCGCTGAAGAAGGTCCCGCAGCAGGACGTCAAGGCCACGCGCGACTCCCAGGCAGCCGCCCGCAAGATGATGGAGTGCATGGCGAAGCTCTACCTCTCCGAGCGCCCGTCGACCGATCCCGACTCCGAGGGCTCGAGCTCGAGCGCGGACTCCGGCTCGGGTTCGGGCGCGGCGACACCGTGACGGCCCGAAGGGCCGAGCTCGGTCTCGAACAGCCAGTCGTCTGACGGGGCGAGCTCGATCTCCGCCTTGTCCTCGCTGATCGAGCTGTTGTGCTCCCACACGCCGGGGGTCCAGTCGGCGCCTGGCATGATCAGCGCCATCGCCGGGGTCACGACGACATCGGCGTCGGTCTCGCGGCCATAGAACGCCGTCGTCTCGTAGTAGCGGACCGCGTAGCGGACGAGCACCGCGAACGTGGCCGCGATCGGCACCGCGAGCACCACCCCGACGAACCCGAGCAGCTTGCCGCCGGCGACGACCGCGAGCAGCGCCGCCGACTCCGAGAGCCCGACGCGATGCCCGACGATCTTCGGCGTCAGCACCGCCGCCTCGAGCAGGTGCAGCACGAGGATCACGCCGGCGACCTCGCCCAGGGTCTGCATGCTGCCGCCGCCGGCCACCGTGACGAGCACAGCGATCGCCGCACCGACGAAGGTTCCGACGAACGGAATCACCGTGAGCACGCCGACGAGGATGCCGATCGGCACCGACAGCGGCATGCCGACGATCGTGAACGCGATCGCGTAGAGCACGGCGAGGATCGCCGTCACGATGCCCTGCCCGCGCACCCAGTTGGCGACCACGCGATCGACCTCGCGTGCGAGCTCGCGGACCATGGCGCGCCGGCGTGGCGGGATCGCGTGCTCGATGCGGCGCAGCAGGTTCGGCCAGTCGACGAGGAAGTAGTACGAGAACACCGGGACGAGCAGCAGCTCTGCCATCACCCCGAGCACGCTGAACACGCCCCCGAGCGCCGCACTGGCGAGCGTCTTCATCGGGCCCGAGGACTGTCCGAGTGCGTCGCGCACCTCGTCGCTGCTGAGGTACTGCTTCCAATCGGCCGGCAGCTCGAGCCCGAGCCGGTCGTTCAGCCAGCGGTTCAGGTTCTCGAACATCGTCGGCAGGTCGTGCACGAAGTCGGAGAGCTGCTCGGCGATCTTCGGGATCGCGATCATGATCAACGTGACGAACACCGCGATGAACGAGACGAGGAGGAGCCCGGCACCGAGCGGCCGGCCGACTCCACGCCGGACGAGGCGCTCGAGCAGCGGGTTCAGCAGGTACGCGATGCCGAGAGCTGCCAGGATCGGCCCGAGCACGCCGGCGAGGTAGCGCAGCACCGCCCAGCCCAGGACGACGAACGACACGATCAGCAGCCATCGCAGCAACCCCAGGACCTGCACGAGCGGCGGCGACGGCGTTGGCGACTGCACCCGAAACGGGCGTACCACAAAAGCTAGTCGAGGCGCTCGCGATAGCCGGCCCGGGCGACCGCGGTCTTCAGTCTCACGCGAACCGCTCCCTGATCCATGGCACCACGAGGTCCATCGCGCTGTCGACGTGAGGCGCCAGCCGCTCGCCGAGCTCCGGTTCGAAGTAGTGACGCGCGCCGGCGACCGTGGCGACCCGCTTGTCGGGCGAGGCGATCGCGGCTTCGATCATGACGAGGTCGGCGGGAAAGATCTCGCGATCCCGCTCGGCGTGGACGACCAGCGTCGGCTCGGTGATCCGCGCGACGTTCGCGACGAGGTCGGCGTTCGACGACAGCCCCGACCAGGTCGAGAGCCACGCGCGGGGCGTGCACGTCCGCCCGCGTTGAACGTCTGCCGGGCGCGCGGTGAACTCGGGTGCCGCCGGGATCGCGTAGTGCTGCGTGAAGTCGACCCGCGGATGCATCACGACGATGCCAACCTTCGGTTGGGGATGCGTCTTGGAGGTCCAGTAGAGCGCCCGGAGCTGCCGCAGATCGTGGGCGCGCAGGACGAGCGACTCGACGCTGGCGCTCCCCGGGGTCTTGCGGAACCAGAACGGCATTCCGGCCCAGTACGTCTTCGAGACGAGCGTCACGCGGTGAAGGGTTGCACGCCTCACGCCCGCGCAGGGGACTTCAGGGCAGGACGGGCGCCATCTCGACGGATACCTGCTTGCGCTCGGCCCGCGTCAGGGTGAGCTCCAGGTAGCTCGAGAAGAAGTCATCGTGGCGCAGCTCGAATCGGTGCAGCCCGGGCTCGACGGCGATCCCTCCGCGGAGCGCGTCGAGCGGGGCGATGAACCGGCCATCGACATAGAGCTGGGCGTCGCGCACGTTGCTCTTGACCACGAGGATGGCATCGCGGCGCGTCACGCCGGTCGGATTCGGCTTGGTCCCGCCACAGGCGACCAGCGAGGCCACCAGAGAGGCCACCAGCGAGGCGAGCACGACGCGCTTCATGGCGCTCCCGCGGACAGCCCGACCTCGACGAGGTCGCCGACGATCCTGACCTGCACCGAGGTGTCCGAGGTCGGAGGCTTCTTGACGATGTTCGAGATCCGCTGCACCGACTCCGCGGTGGTCACGCCGATCACCCAGCCGCTCGGAGACAGCCGGCGCAGCACGGCGCGGCTGACGCCCTTCGCACCCGCGAGGTGCTTGAGCTCGGCCGCGACCAGCACGTACGGGGTCCTCGGAGCCAGCCGCACCATCACGACCCCAGGCTCCGCGATCGGGGAGTCGTCGCCCCGAAATCCCTGCGGTTGGGCCATGCCTTCCGGCAGCACGTCCGCCGCGGCCCCGACGAGCGCGCGATCGATCGCCGCGCCGACGACGCTCGGCTCCGAGCCCCGCGCCGCCACCGCCGCCGTGCCGTGCCCGACCAGCTTCTTACCGTGACCGATCACGCGGACGTGCGCGGTGACGAGCACCGCCGCGGTCTCGACCCCGCGTACGGCAACGGGCGCACCAACGGTCACGCCCGCGATCACGGCAAGCTCCGCCTTGGCCTCGCCGACCAGCGCCTCGGCTTCGTCGTCCTCGATCGGCAAGTCCCCGCCTGCGCGCGCCGCAGGACCGGTCGACGGCGCCCGCTTGATCGTGATCCCGCCAGCTCGCAACACGGACGCGAGTGCGCCGAGCCCCGGCAGATCCTTCTCGGCCGTCGCACCGAAGTCCGCGCGCGTGGTGGCCCCATCGCTGATGCGCAGCAGCACGATGCCCGTCCGTGCGCCAGGGGCCGGCTGTTCGCCGGGCCCCGCCGTGCCGATGTTCAACTCGCCGAGTCGGGTGCGCATCTTGTCTCGATCGACACGCACCGTGACCGTCAGTTGCCGACGTCCATCCGCGGTGCCGTCCTTGGTCACCGAAAATTTGACGACCCACAGCCGCGCACGGCCCACGATCTCGCGATCGACCACCGGCTTGTTCGCCTTGCGGACATCGCTGTCGAGCACATCGAGGAGCGCCGACGACACCGCGCGTCCAAAGGCTTCGTCGAGCGCGGCGATCCTCGGATCGGCCCCCCCTACATCGGCCTCGCCCTCGACCTCGTAGGCGGCGATGTCCTCGGCGTGAGCGCGAGGGGACCACGCCAGGAGCAACACCAGGGTGAGGAACAGACTGCGCACGCGCCCCGAGCCTAGCAAATGCAACCGCGGTCTGCCGGCGCGCGACGGCTGCGCGAGCGCGCCGGTGCACTTTTGCGCTGCGCCGGCACCGTGGCGGGCCACGAACGCCACGTCGGCGCTGCACAGACGCGTCGCCCGGACCTCGATCGGCGCTACGGCTTGACGAGCACGAACAGCGTCGAGGGTCCGCCCTGCTTGCGGGCGAGCTCGATGGCGCCAGGCTTGGTCGAGGTCGCCTTGACGTGGGGCGCGTCCTTCGCCCACTTCGGGACCTCGGAGACCCACACGGTCGCGCCGCTCACGCCGCCGATCGCGTAGCCGACGGCGGGCTTCGCCGTCACGCCCTCGACGATGACGACCGGCGGATCGCTGTCGGCGGTGGCGAACACGCGTGGGCCGCCCTCGGCCTGGCGCACGGCCTCGAGCGGGACCGCGAGCGTGACGTTCCACGAGCCGTCGGTCTCCAGGACCGTGTCGACGGTGATCGCCGCGGCGACCGCGACGTTGATCGCGGCTTCGAGCCGCGCCTTCGCGGTCGCATCAGCGAGCTTGCCGGCGAGGGTGCCTCCGGTCGCGAGAGGCAGGGTCGGCAACGCGGCGAGCAGCTGCTTGCGCGCGGCGTCCTCGGCGGCGCGCCGGGCGGGCTCGCGCGCGGAGGCGGGGGTTGGCGCGTGGCGATCGGCGATGCCGACGCCAGACGCGATCACGAGCCCCGCGGCCCAGTCGACGTGGACGTGAGCGAGATCTACTCCCACTCGATCGTCCCGGGCGGCTTCGACGTGATGTCGTAGACGACGCGGTTGATGCCACGGACCTCGTTGATCACGCGGGACGAGATCCGAGCGAGCAGGTCGTACGGGAGCTGGACCCAGTCGGCGGTCATGCCATCGCGCGAGTGCACGGC
>Ga0316601_100000460_pt1 | contig 17383 bp, 16 predicted proteins | sample OWC_soil_day5_no_FD_207663 | JGI IMG/M metagenome (GOLD analysis project Ga0316601, IMG submission 207663) | Wetland soil microbial communities from Old Woman Creek delta, Ohio, United States - OWC_soil_day5_noCT | ecosystem: Environmental > Terrestrial > Soil > Wetlands | place: USA: Ohio... | reverse complement strand
GGCGGACTGCCAGCGCAGCGGCCCGGCGCAAACCGGCGGCGCGGTCACGCCCACCGTGCAGCAGGCCAACGCTGCGGTGGCCCAGGCGGCGGACCTGTCCGACCCGGCCAGCTTCGCCGATGCCAAGCGCGGCTTCATCGCCGCACCGAAAGGCCAGGTCAAGGACGAGGCCGGCCATGTCATCTGGGACTACGACGCCTTCGCCTTCGTCGAGGGCCAGGCGCCGGCCACCGTCAACCCCAGCCTGTGGCGCCAGGCGCTGCTGAACAACCAGATCGGACTGTTCAAGGTGCGCGACGGCATCTGGCAGCTGCGCGGCTTCGATCTGGCCAACATCACGCTGATCGAAGGCCGGACCGGCTGGATCGTGGTGGACACGCTGACCTCGCGCGAGACCGCCGTCGCGGCCATGGCCTTCGCGCGCCAGCACCTAGGCGACAAGCCGGTGTCGGCGGTGATCTTCACGCACAGCCATGTGGACCACTTCGGCGGCGCGCTGGGGGTGATCCCGGCCGACGAGGCAAAGGCGCGAGGCGTGCCGGTAGTGGCACCGGTGGGCTTCATGGAAGAAGCCACCAGCGAGAACCTGATGATGGGCGTGGCCATGGGCCGGCGCTCGATGTACATGTACGGCAGCCGCCTGCCGCGCGCTGCCAACGGCCTGGTCGACACCGGCCTGGGCAAGGCGGTGGCCTACGGGCGCGTGGGCATCCTCGCGCCGACGGTGGTGGTGGACCAGCCGACGCAGGAAGTCACGCTCGACGGCCTGCGTTTCGTCTTCCACAACGTGCCGGGCAGCGAGGCGCCGGCCGAGTTCACCTTCTACCTGCCGGGGCTGCAGGCCTTCTGCGGCGCCGAGCTGATGAGCCACACGCTGCACAACCTGTACACGTTGCGCGGCGCCAAGGTGCGCGACGCGCTGAAGTGGGCCGGCTACCTGGACGCGTCGCTGGCGCATGCCGCGCAGGCCGAGGTGCTGTTCAATCAGCACCACTGGCCGGTGTGGGGCCGCGCGCGCATCGACGAGTTCATCAGCAAGCAGCGCGATGTCTACCGCTACATCCACGACCAGACGGTGCGGCAGATGAACGCCGGCCTCACCGGCCCCGAAATCGCCGACACGATGAGCCTGCCCAAGCCGCTGCAGGACCACCTGAACGTGCGCGGCTACTACGGTACGGTGCGCCACAACGTGCGTGCCGTCTACCAGTTCTACCTGGGCTGGTTCGAAGCCCACCCGGCCAACCTGGACGCGCTGCCGCCGGTGGACGCGGGCAAGCGCTATGTGGCGCTGGCCGGCGGGGCCGACAAGGTGGTGGCCGCGGCGCAGCAGGCCTTCGACGCCGGTGAGTTCCGCTGGGCGGCCGAGTTGCTGAAGCATGCCGTCTATGCCGACCCGCAGCACCGCGCCGCCAGCGAGCTGATGGCACGATGCTTCGAGCAGATGGGCTACATGGCGGAATCGGCGCCGTGGCGCAACTTCTACCTGACTGGCGCGCTGGAGCTGCGCCAGGGCCCGCCGGACAAGGGCATCCCCAGCAGCGCGCTGCTGGACATGCTGCAGCACACGCCGATCGAGCGCTTCCTGGAAGCGATGGCTGCCAACCTGAACGGCCCGAAGGCGGCCGACGCGTCGCTGAAGATCAACCTGGTGTTCAGCGACCTCGGCGAGAGCTACGTGCTGCAGATCGGCAACGGCGTGCTGCACCACCGCCAGGCGCCGCCGGCAGGCGATGCCAACGCCACGCTGCAGTTGACCAAACCCTTCTTCCTGCGGATGCTGACTGGCGGCGCAGGCGCCAAGGACCTGCTGCTGTCCGACCAGACCAAGATCGAGGGCAGCCGCATCGACCTGGGCCGCTTCTTCGCGCTGCTGGACAAGGCGCCGGGCAACTTCCCGATCGTCACGCGCTGAAGGCTTGCAACGGATGACCACCACGCCGGACACGCTGCAGACCTACGTCGTCGGCGGCGCCGTGCGCGACCGGCTGCTCGGCCGGCCGGTGAACGACCGCGATTGGGTGGTGGTCGGTGCCACGGTGCAGCAGATGCTGGACGCGGGCTTCCGCTCGGTGGGGCGCGACTTCCCGGTCTTCCTGCACCCACAGACGAACGAGGAATTCGCGCTGGCGCGCACCGAACGCAAGTCCGCGCCCGGCTACCACGGCTTCAGCGTGCATGCCGACCCGTCGGTGACGCTGGAACAGGACCTGTCGCGCCGCGACCTGACGATCAACGCGATGGCCCTGCGGAACGACGGCACCCTGGTCGACCCCTTCGGCGGCCAGGCCGACCTGCAGGACCGCGTGCTGCGCCATGTGTCGGAGGCCTTCGCCGAAGACCCGGTGCGCATCCTGCGCGTGGCGCGCTTCGCCGCACGCTTTGCCGACTTCCGCGTCGCACCCGAGACGCTGGCGCTGATGCGCAACATGGTCGACGCCGGCGAGGTGCAGGCCCTGGTGGCCGAGCGCGTGTGGCAGGAGCTGGCGCGCGGAATGATGGAGGCCACCCCCTCGCACATGTTCGAACTGCTGCGTGAGTGCGGCGCGCTGCGGGTGCTGCTGCCCGAGGTCGACCGGCTGTGGGGCGTGCCGCAGCCGCCGGCGCACCACCCCGAGGTCGACACCGGCGTGCACCTGAAGATGGTGCTGGACGAAGCCGCGCGCGTGCGTGCGTCGCTGCCAGTGCGCTTTGCCTGCCTGGGCCACGACCTGGGCAAGGGCACGACGCCCGCCGACCAGCTGCCGCGCCACCTGGGGCACGAGGAGCGCAGCGTCCGGCTGCTGCGAGCGCTGTGCGAGCGCCTGAAGGTGCCGGTGGACTGCCGTGAGCTGGCCGAGGTCACCGCGCGCGAGCACGGCCACGTGCATGCCAGCCTGGCACTCGGACCGGCGGCGCAGTTGCGCCTGCTGGAGCGCTGTGACGCGCTGCGCCGGCCGGCGCGTTTTGCCGACCTGCTGCTGGCCTGCGAGTGCGATGCGCGCGGCCGCCTCGACTTCGAGCAGCGCGACTACCCGCAACGCCAGCGCCTGCTGCAGGCACTGGCCTTCGCGCGCACGGTGGATACGGCCGCGGTGGCGCAGCGCCTTGCCGCGATCGGCCGTTCCGGACCGCAGATCGGCGCGGCCATCCACGCGGCGCGCATCGAGGCGCTGCGCCAGGGCTTCGCCAACCCCGAATGAACCCACCTCAGATGCCGCCCAGCCCGGTGGAAGCCGCACCGCGCGAACTCGGCCGGCCGCTCGCCGGCTGGCGGCTGCGCCTGTATACCATCATCTTCGAAGCCGACACACGCGCCGGCCGCACCTTCGACCTGGTGCTGATCGGCTTCATCCTGGCCAGCGTGGCGGTGGTGGTGCTGGACAGCATGGCCGCGGTGCACCAGCGGCATGGCGGTTGGCTGAAGGGGCTGGAGTGGTTCTTCACGCTGGCCTTCACGGCGGAGTACATCGCCCGGCTGCTGTGCGTGCGCCACCCGTTGCGCTATGCGCGCAGCTTCTTCGGCATCATCGACCTGCTGGCCATCCTGCCGGCGTACCTGGCGATGTTCGTGCCGGAGATGCACGCGCTGATCGACGTGCGGCTGCTGCGGTTGCTGCGCCTGTTCCGGCTGCTGCGGCTGACCGCCTATGTCAGCGAGTTCGGCGCGCTGTACCAGGCGCTGCGCGCCTCGCGGCGTAAAATCCTGGTCTTCCTGTCCTTCGTGCTGCTGGTGGTGATGGTCATGGGCACGCTGATGTACGTGGTGGAAGGCCCGGACAACGGCTTTACCAGCATTCCGGTGGGCGTGTACTGGGCCATCACCACCATGACCACGGTGGGCTTCGGCGACGTGACGCCGAAGACCGACCTGGGCCGCTTCATCGCCAGCCTGATGATGCTGATGGGCTGGGGTACGTTGGCCGTGCCCACCGGCATCGTCAGCGCCGAGCTGGTGTCGCACAAGACCCCGCGCGAGCCGACCACCCGCACCTGCCACGCCTGCCTGAGCGAAGGCCATTCGCCGGCGGCGAAGTTCTGCCGCGACTGCGGCGCGAAGCTGCCGCCGTACCAGAGCGACGTGACGCCTGCGGGTTGAGGCGGGTCTGCTATCCGCTGCTGCGGATGCAAGCATGCGCCGGCGGATCACGCAGCCGCAGGCTGCCGAGTTGCAGCGTGCCTGCGTGCAGCGGCACCGCGCCGCGCATCGGCGACGTGTCGATCCGGCGCCGTGGCCCCTCGACAGCTGCTTGCCGCAGGACGAAAGACCTGCGCCCCGCGCCGTGACATGCCACAGATGCAAAAAGCCACGGCTCGGCGCCGGCCGCGCACCCGTGGCATCCTGCCGCCGGCGCATCGAGCCGCCACCCCGACGACCACCTGCCCCAGATGACCACCCACCTGCATGCCCCCCCCATCTCCGACGAAGCCACGCGCCGGCGCTCCCTGGCCAAGTACCGGCGGCGCGCCGCCGCCTACGACAGCACCTGCGGGCCCACCTGGAGCATCCGCCAACGCAGCATCGACCGGCTGCAGTTGCAGCCGGGGCAAAGCGTGCTGGACGTGGCCTGCGGCACCGGCCTGAGCCTGCCGCTGCTGCGCCAGCGGGTGGGCGATGACGGACAGGTCTGCGGCTTCGACCACAGCGCCGAGATGCTGGCGCATGCTCGCGCGCGCATTGCCACGGCCGACTGGGGCAACGTACGGCTGCTGCACACGCCTGCCCAGGCGCTGGCGTCGGTGTGGGCATCGACGCGGCCGGTGGACGCTCTGCTGTTCCACTACACGCACGACATCCTGCGTTCTGCCGACGCCCTGCGCGGCGTCCTGGCCTGCGCCCGGCCCGGCGCACGGGTGGCGATCGCGGGCATCAAGTACTTCCCGCGTTGGCTGGGCCCGCTGAACGCCTGGGTGTACTTGAAGAACCACGCCTACAACGGCGCGCCCGGTGAACTGCGCAGCCCCTGGGACCGCATCGCGCCACTGCTCGCCGACTGGAGCTTCGAGACCACGCAGTGGGGCATGGGCTACATCGCTTCGGGCACGCTGTCCGAGGCACCGATGCCATGACGCGGTCGCGCGCGGCCCTGGCCCTGCTGGCCCTGGTGCTGCTGAACACGGCATTGAGCCTGCGCAACTGGTGGCCCACGCCCGGCGTGCTTCCCGACCACCGGCTGTCGCCCGAGTTCGTGGCCTTGTGGCTGCTGCTGCTGGGTTGGGTGGCTTGGCGGGGTCGCGTTTCGGCACGCGCGCTCACGGCCTTGGCCGCCGGCTATCTGCTGTTGCTGCTGGGCCGCTATGCCGACGTCGTGGTGCCTTCGCTCTTCGGCCGTCCGGTCAACCTGTATTGGGACGGGCAGCAGATCCCGCGCTTCCTGTGGGTGACGGCGCGCGACCAGCCGGGGTGGGTCAGCGCCGCCGCGGCCGTGGGCGTGCTGCTGCTGCTGGCGGCGTTGTTCGCGCTGCTGCGCTGGGCCCTGGAGCGCGTGGTCGACGACGCGGCGCCCTACGCGCTGCGCGCACGCTGGACCTGGCTGCCCATCGGCCTGGCCACGGTGGCGGTGGTGGCGCACCTGGCGGGCTGGGCGCCCGGCCTCACCTGGCACCTCGTCACCCACCCCATCACGCCCACCTACGCTCGCCAGGCCGTGTTGCTGAGTACGGCCTTCCTGCCGGGGCGCATCGACGCGGCATTGCCCCCTGCCACGGTGCTGGAAGCCGCCATGCGGGCCTCGCCAGCACAGGCCCTGGGCGCGTTGCGCGGGCGTGACTTCAAGCTGCTGTTCCTGGAATCCTACGGCGCGATGGCCTACGAACACCCGCGCGCCGGTCCGCAGCTGGCGGCGGCGCGGGCGCGACTGGCCGCCGATATCGCGGCCAGCGGGCGCGTCGTGGCGTCGGCCTATGTGCGCGCCGCCACCTTTGCCGGAGCCTCGGAGCTGTCGCACCTGACGCTGCTTTCGGGCATCGACCTGAGCGACCCGCTGCGCCACGACCTGCTGCTGACGACCCAGCGGCCAACGCTGGTCAGCCTGTTCCGCCGCGCCGGCTACCAGACCGTCGGCCTGTACCCGGCGTTGAGCTGGGACTGGGCAGAACGCAGCTTCTACGGCTTCGACCTGTTCCTGGACGCGCGCGACCTGCAATACGCCGGTCCGGCGTTGGGCTACTGGAAGGTGCCCGACCAGTTCAGCCTGGCGCGCTTCGACCAGCTGCACCCGGCCGCTGGTTCGGCCTCGACCGCCGCGCCGCCGCGCCTCCTGTTCTTTCCCACCATCACCAGCCACCTGCCCTTCGGCCCCGTGCCGCCCTACCAGCCCGACTGGGCCCGCCTGCTCACACCCGACCCCTATGGACCGGCCGAGACCGAACGCCTGCGCAATGCCTATGTCGACTGGCTGGACATGCTGCCCAACTATGTGGGCATGTTCGACTACACCTACCGCTGGCTGGGCGGCTACCTGCAGCTGCCCGAGCCGCGTGAATCGGTGATGCTGTGGGTGGGCGACCACCAGCCTGCCGCCAGCGTCAGCGGCGAAGGCGCGAACTGGGACGTGCCGGTACACATCGTCACGCGCGACGCCGGACTGCTGGCGCGCTTCGTGGCGCTGGGTTTCAAACCGGGGTTGGACCCGGCACGGCCGGTGCTGGGCGGCCTGCACGACCTGACGGCGCTGTTGCTGAAGGCGCTGGCCGCGCCGGCACCGGGCAATGAGCTGCCATGACCCTGCGTGCGCAGGTCGAGCTCAGCGCAGCGCGCTCGGCCGCGGTGGGCGCGTTTCCGTCCAGCACCCAGGCATTGCCGCCACGCTGCAGCAGCCGGTCTGGAATCGCGCTGGCCCGGCCCAGGGTTCAGGGCGCGGTGCGCCGCCGCGAGGGTGCGGCAGTCTTGCGCGCCTGCGCCGCCTTGGCGGCCATCGGCTCGGCCGCGGGCTTGCGCGTGCGCGGCGGGCGCGGGGTGGCAACGGCCTGCGCCACCAGCAGGCGGTCGAGCTTGTCTTCCAGGCGCTGCAGCGTGGCCTGCATCTCGGCGAACTCGCGGCTGCTGGGCAGGTTCAGGCGCTTGTAGGCGCCTTCCATCGCCAGTTCCACGGCCTGGCGCAGCGCCAGCGACAGGCCCGACATCTGCTGCAGCGTCTTCATCACCTGGTCGATCTCGATGCCGCGGCCGGCCTGCATGTTGGCGCGGCCTTCGAGCCGGTTGACCGCCAGGCGCAGCAGTTCCAGCGGATCGGGGAGGAAGGACCTTGCCATCGTGCATTCATCTTTCGAAGACCCTGGTGCCGAGCCATTCTGGCATCCGCTGCAGGCCTGCGAACAGCCCGGGCCTTCCCGAGGCGTGCGACCGTTCAGCCGGGATGGCGCAGCGGCACGGCAAAGCCGCGCTGCACTGCCGGGCGCGCCATCAACGTGTGGTACCAGCGCTGCACGTTCGGGAAGTCGGCCAGGTCGACCTGGTGGCGCTCGTGACGCCAGGCCCAACCGAGAATGGCGAAGTCGGCGATCGACAGCGCGCCGGCGAAGTGCTCGCGCGTGGCCAGCCAGCGGTCCATCACGCCGTACAGCCGCCGCGTCTCGTCCATGTAGCGCTTCAGCCCGTAGGCGCGCTGCGCTTCGTCCTGCAGCGCGATGAAGTGGTGCACCTGGCCCGGCATCGGCCCGAAGCCGCCCATCTGGAACATCAGCCACTCCAGCACCGCGATGCGCGCGGCCAGGTCGGCGGGCCAGAACTTGCCGCTCTTCTCACCCAGGTAGACCAGGATCGCGCCGGATTCGAACACGCTGATCGGCCGGCCGCCGGGGCCCTGCGGGTCGACGATGGCCGGAATCTTGCGGTTCGGGCTGATCGCCTCGAACTCGGGCGTGTGCTGTTCGCCGCGCGTGATGTCCACCACCTGCACCTCGTAGGGCAGGCCCATCTCCTCCAGCGCAACGCTGATCTTGCGGCCGTTGGGGGTGTCGAAGGCGTACAGGCGGATCGTCATGCCTGCGGCGCGCGCATCGCGCTCAGGATCTGCTGCGAGCCCGCCGCCAGCAGCCTGGCGTCGGAGCCGACGGTGACGAAGCGGAAGCCCTTGGCCGCACGCGCGCGGGCCACTTCGGGCAACCCGTTGTGCACGCCGGCAACGACACCGTGCGCCTGGGCGCGTTCGAGGATGTGGTCCATGGCCTGCACCGCCTTCGGCTCGGGGTTGTCGAAGTCGGGCTTGCAGCCCAGCGCCAGCGACAGGTCGCTCGGCCCGATGTAGACCGCGTCCAGCCCTTCGACCGACAGGATCGCGTCCAGGTTGTCCAGCGCCTGCGCGGTTTCGATCATCGCGAAGGCTACGATGGTGTCGTTGGCCTGCGTCGCATAGTCGGGCCCGCCGTACAGCGACGCGCGCACCGGCCCGAAGCTGCGCGTGCCGCGCGGCGCGTAGTGCGTCCAGGCCACCAGCTTCTGCGCGTCCTCGCGGGTATTGACCATCGGGCAGATCACCGCATAGGCGCCGGCGTCCAGGCTCTTCATGATGATGCCCGGCTCGAGCCAGGGCACGCGCACCACCGGCACCGTCGGGGTCGTGGAGATGGCCTGCAGCATGGTCACCATCGCGGCGTAGTCGATCATGCCGTGCTGCATGTCGATGGTCAGCGTGTCCCAGCCCTGGTGGGCCATGACTTCGGCGCTGAAGCTGTTGGGCACGGCCAGCCAGCCGTTGACGGCGGCCTGGTCCTGCTTCCACAGCGTGCGCAGGCGGTTCTCTCTCATGCTGATGTCTCCGTGGGGTTGTCGCAGCTCAGTCGATCTTGATGCCGCCCTGGGCGACCACCGTCGCCCAGGTCTTGCGCTCACGCTCGAAGAACTGCGTGAACTCGGCCGGTGTCATGGTATGGACCTCGGCGCCCTGCGACACCAGGCGCTCGCGCACTTCGGGCGAGCGGATGATGGTGATGAGTTCGGCGTTCAGCTTGTCGACCACCGCCTTGGGCGTGCCGGCAGGCACCAGCACGCCCTGCCAGGTACCCGACTCGAAACCCTTGACGCCTTGTTCGGCAATCGTCGGCACATTCGCAAGCAAGGGCGCGCGCCTGGCCTTGCTCACGCCGATGACCTTGAGCTTGCCGCTTTCGACGAACGGCAGCGTGGCCAGCATGCCGTTCATCAGCACCTGCGTCTGGCCGGCGACGGTGTCGCCGATGGCTTGCGAGCCGCCCTTGTAGGGGATGTAGGTCCACTTCGCGCCAGTGGCCCGCTCAATGGCCACGCCGGCCACGTGCGGCGCGCTGCCGATGGCTGTGACGGCAAAGTTCAACGGCTGCTTGTGCGACAGCGCCACCAGTTCGGCCAGGTTGCTGGCCGGCACCGACGGGTGCACCACCAGCAGGTGCGGCGAATAGGCCAGCATGGTCACGCCGCGCAGGTCCTTCGACGGGTCGAAAGGCAGCTTGCCGTACACCGACGCGGTGATGGCCAGCGCACCCACGTCGCACAGCAGGAAGGTGTGGCCGTCGGGCGCCGACTTGGCGACGTAGTCGGTGCCGGTGTTGCCGTTGGCGCCGGGCTTGTTCTCGATGATCACCGTCTGCTTCAGTGCCTCGGACAAGGGCTTGCTGATGGCGCGCGCGATGATGTCAGACGAGCCGCCCGGCGGATACGGCACGATGATGCGGATCGGCTTGGTGGGCCAGGCTTGGGCCAGCGCAACAGGCGCCAGGCACCACATGACGGCCAGGGCGGCAAGGCTTCGACGGATCATTTTCTGGGCTCCAGTTGTCAGTTGTCGTACAACAGCATATGCCCATTTGCCGCCAATGGCAAGCTGGATCGAGCCGGCTCAGGCCGATTCAGCGCCCAGCGCCGCGGCGCGGCGGCGGCGCTCGCGGCTGTTGGCCAGGTGGGTGCGCATGGCCGCGCGCGCGGCATCGCTGTCCTGGTTGCGGATGGCGTCGAAGATGCTCTCGTGCTCGGCATTGACGCGGCGCAGATAGAGGCGCTGCTCGTCGCTCATGTCGGGCGCGCCGTCGAGCCGGGCGCGCGGGATGATCATCGTGCCCAGGCTGGACATCAGATCGGCGAAGTGCGCGTTCTGCGTGGCGCGCGCCACCTCCAGGTGGAACTGGAAGTCGGGCCCGACGGCGTCGCGCCCCTGCTCCACCGCCGCGGCCACGGCGTCGAGCGCGCTGCGCATCTGCCGCAGGTTGTCGGCATTGCGGCGCTGCGCCGCCAGGCTGGCAGCCTCGGTCTCGATGCCGATGCGCAGCTCGAGCACCGCAATCACGTCGCGCAGCGTCGCAAACTGCTCGGGCGCCAGCCGGAACGGCGCCGCGTCGCCGAGGCCGACGACGAAGGTGCCGATGCCGTGCCGCGTGAGCACCAGGCCCGAGGCCTGCAGCTTGGAGATGGCCTCGCGCACCACCGTGCGGCTGACGCCGAACTCGGCCATGAACTCGGCCTCGGTAGGCAGCTTGTCCCCGGCCGCCAGTCGGCCGTCGCGGATGCGATCGCCCAGCGCTTCCACCAGCTCCAGCGCCAGACTGCGTGGTCGGCGCCGCAGCAGTTCGGTCGACGACTCCATACCCATCCTCCGCGTAAACCCTGAGTCCGTTCGACTTGACAGCCGAAGGTGCTTTCCCGACTATTGCCAATGTTGTACGACAACTGATGACACAAGGCAAGCCGAAATTTCTGCAAATCGCCAGTGTCCCACCGCCGATGCCCACCCACCCCACCGCCATCCGCTTCCGCCGCCTGCTGCTCACCGGGGCGGCCGGCGGCCTGGGGCGCGAGCTGCGCCCGCGCCTGAAGGCCTATTGCGACACGCTGCGTGTCAGCGACATCACCGCGCTGGGCGCGGCTGCGGCGGGCGAGGAACTGCAGATCGTGGCGCTGCAGGAGCAAGCCGCGGTGCACGCCCTGCTGCAGGACGTGGACGCGGTGGTGCACCTGGGCGGCGTGTCGGTGGAAGGCCCGTTCGAGCCGATCCTGCAGGCCAACATCATCGGCATGCACAACCTCTACGAAGGCGCGCGCAAGCACGGCGTCAAGCGCATCGTCTTCGCCAGCTCGAACCACGTCACCGGCTTCTACCGGCAGGACGAAGTGATCGACACGCGCGTGCCGATGCGGCCCGACGGCCACTACGGCCTGAGCAAGGCCTTCGGCGAGAACCTGGCGCAGTTCTACTTCGACCGCTACGGGCTGGAGACGGCGAGCCTGCGCATCGGCTCCAGCTTCGCCGAGCCTAAGGACCGGCGCATGCTCGCCACGTGGATGAGCTACGACGACCTGGAGCGTCTGGTGATGTCCAGCCTGACGGCGCCGGTGGTGGGCCACAGCGTCATCTACGGGCTGTCGGACAACACCGTGCGCTGGTGGGACAACACGCCTGCAGCGCACATCGGCTACCGGCCGCAGGACAGCTCGGAGCCCTTCCGCGCCACGGTCGAAGCGCGCCAACCGCCGCTGGACCCGCAGGACCCGGTGACGCGGTACCAGGGCGGCGGATTCGTCATCAAGGGACCTTACCAATGAGTTTCACCGGACGCTGAGCGCACCCAATCACTGACCACTGACGCACTGGAGACAAGAATGAAGATCCGCAGAACCCTGATCGCCGCGGGCGCGGCCTTGGCCACGACACTGGCGGCGCACGCGCAGACCGTGCTGAAGGCCGCCGACGTGCACCCCGCCGGTTACCCCAACGTGGTCGCCGTCGAGAGCCTGGGCAAGAAGCTCGAGGCCGCCACCAACGGAAAGTACAAGCTGCAGATGTTCCCCGGCGGCGTGCTCGGCGCCGAGAAGGAAATGGTCGAGCAGACGCAGGTCGGCGCGATCCAGATCGCGCGCATCTCGCTGGGCGTGCTCGGCCCGGTGGTACCGGCAGTCAACGTCTTCAACATGCCCTTCGTCTTCCGCGACGAGGCACACATGCGCAAGGTGATCGACGGCCCGATCGGCCAGGAGATCCTCGACGCCATCACCGCCAGCCCGGCGCGGCTGGTCGCGCTGGGCTTCATGGACAGCGGCTCGCGCAGCATCTACACCAAGAAGCCGGTTCGCAAGATGGAGGACCTGAAGGGCCAGAAGATCCGCATGATGGGTAACCCGCTTTTCGTCGACACCATGAACGCGATGGGCGGCAACGGTATCAGCATGGGTCACACGGAGGTCTTCAGCGCGCTGCAGACCGGCGTCATCGACGGCGCCGAGAACAACCCGCCGACGCTGTTCACGTCCAACCAGTACACCGCCGGCATCAAGTACTACACCCAGACGCACCACCTGATCATTCCCGAGATCTTCGTCATGTCCAAGGTCACCTGGGACAAGATGAGCAAGGATGAGCAGGCGCTGGTGAAGAAGTTCGCGCGCGAGGCGCAGCTGGAGCAGCGCGCGCTGTGGGACAAGAGCGTGGCCGATTACAGCGCCAAGCTCAAGGCCGCCGGCATCGAGTGGATCGAGGTCGACAAGAAGCCCTTCTTCGAAGCCACCGCACCGGTGCGCGCCAAGTACGGCGCCCAGTACGCCGACCTGATCCAGCGCATCAACGCCGTCCAGTAACCCCGCTGTCCTGACGCGCGGGGCGGCTCCATCCCCGGTGCCACGCGCTGCGTACTGTGCCGAACCGCCATGTCCTCCTTCGTCTCGAACGCGCTCGACCACGTCTACCGGCTGTGCATCTGGGCCTCGGGCGCCGCCATCGTGCTGATGTCGGCGATCGTGCCCTGGGGCGTGTTCGCGCGCTACGTGCTGGGCAGCGGCTCGAGTTGGCCCGAGCCCATCGCCATCATGCTGATGGTCATCTTCACCTTCCTGGGCGGTGCGGCGGCCTACCGCGCCGGCGCGCACATCGCCGTGCAAATGCTCACGGCCAGCTTGCCGCCGGCGCTGCAGAAAGTGGCCGCGCTGCTGAGCCACCTGGTGATGCTGGCGGTGTGCGGCTTTATCGTCGTCTGGGGCACCAATCTTTGCATCGGCACCTGGGGCCAGTCGCTGGACACGCTGCCATGGATGCCGGTGGGCCTGACCTACGCCGCGCTGCCACTCGGCAGCCTGCTCACCGCGCTGTTCGTGCTGGAGCACCTGTTCTTCGGTTCGATGGCGCGGCGGCCACTGGTGGCCTTCGGCGAACCCGGCGCCGACTTCGAAGGTTCAAGCTGATGGACGCACTGGTGCTGCTAGGCAGCTTCTTCGTGCTGATGATGCTGGGCGTGCCGGTGGCCTACGCACTGGGAATGGCCTCGCTGATCGGCGCGTTGTGGATCGAACTGCCGCTGGACGCGGTGATGATCCAGATCGCCAGCGGCGTCAACAAGTTTTCGCTGCTGGCCATCCCCTTCTTCGTGCTGGCCGGCGCCATCATGGCCGAAGGCGGCATGGCGCGGCGGTTGGTGGCCTTTGCGGCCGTGTTCGTCGGCTTCCTGCGCGGCGGGCTGTCGCTGGTGAACATCCTGGCCTCCACGTTCTTCGGCGCGATCTCGGGCTCGTCGGTGGCCGATACCGCATCGATCGGCTCGGTGCTGATCCCCGAGATGGAGAAGAAGGGCTATCCGCGCGACTTCTCCACCGCCGTCACCGTCAGCGGCTCGATCCAGGCCACGCTGATCCCGCCCAGCCACAACGCGGTGATCTATTCGCTGGCCGCCGGCGGCGGCGTATCCATCGCCGCGCTGTTCATCGCCGGCATCCTGCCCGGGCTGCTGCTCGGCCTGACCATCGCCGCGCTGTGCCTGTGGATCGCGCGCAAGCGCAACTTCCCGGTGGGCGAGCGCATCGCGCCCAAGGAAGCGCTGCGCATCAGCATCGACGCGCTGTGGGGCCTGATGACCATGGTCATCATCCTAGGCGGCATCTTGAGCGGCGTGTTCACCGCCACCGAATCGGCGTCGATCGCGGTGCTGTGGGCCTTCTTCGTCACGATGTTCATCTACCGCGACTACCAGTGGCGCGACCTGCCCAAGCTGATGCACCGCACGGTGAAGACAGTGACGATCGTGATGATCCTGATCGGCTTCGCCGCCAGCTTCGGCTATCTCATGACGCTGATGCAGATCCCGGCCAAGGTGACGGCGCTGTTCGTTGGCCTGTCCGACAGCAAGGTCGTGATCCTGCTGATGATCAACATAATGCTGCTGCTGTTGGGCACGCTGATGGACATGGCGCCGCTGATCCTGATCTGCACGCCGATCCTGCTGCCGGTGGTCAAGGCGCTGGGCGTGGACCCGGTGCACTTCGGCATGATCATGATCGTCAACCTGGGCATCGGGCTGATCACCCCGCCGGTGGGCACGGTGCTGTTCGTCGGCAGCGCCGTGTCCAAGCTGCCCATCGGCGTGGTCACCAAGGCGATGGCGCCCTTCTTCGTGGCGCTGCTCATCGTGCTGGGCATGATCACCTACATCCCGGCGCTGTCGCTGTGGCTGCCGCGGCTGCTGGGGGTATGAGCCCTTGCGGCCACGCATGTACCTGACGTTTTCGCCGAGCGGGCGCGCGCTGTACTACGGCGACAAGGCGCTGGCCGGGCTGCGCGAGCTGGGCGAACTGCGCCTGAACGAGCGCGAAGACATACCCGCCCAGGCCGAACTGATCGACGCCGCGCACGACTGCCAGGTGCTGATCAGCGACCGCCGCGTCACCGCCGACGCTGCGCTCTTTGCAGCGCTGCCGCAGCTGGCGGTGTTGATGCGCTGCGCGATGGACATCCGCAACATCGACGTGGCCGCGGCCAGCGCCGCCGGCGTGCTGGTCACGCGCGCCAGCGCCGGCTTCGGCAACTCGGTGGCCGAATGGGTGCTGGGCGTGATGATCGACGGCGCCCGCGGCATCAGCCGCAGCGTGCAGGCCTACCGCAGCGGCGCCACGCCGGCCATCGCCATGGGCCGCGAGCTGCGCGGTTCGCGCGTTGGCATCATCGGCTACGGCCACATCGGCCGGCGCCTGGGCGAGCTGGCGCTGGCCCTGGGCATGCACGTGGCCATCAGCGACCCGCGCTCGCGCCCCGACGATGCGCGCATCGAAGCGCTGCCGCTGGACACGCTGCTGGCACAAAGCGACTTCGTCGTCTGCCTGGCACCGGCCGTGGCCGAGACCGAGAACCTGATGAACGCCGCGGCCTATGCACGCATGCCGCCCGGTGCGTTCTTCGTCAACGCCTCGCGCGGCAACCTGGTCGACGAGCCCGCGCTGTTGGCGGCGCTCGATACCGGCCACCTGGTTGGCTGCGCGCTGGACGTCGGCCGCGCCGCCGACCAGATGCCCTCGGCCGAGTTGGCGGCGCACCCGAAGGTGATTGCCACGCCGCACATCGGCGGGCTGACGCCGCCGGCCGCCGAACACCAGGCGCTGGAAACCGTGGCCCAGTTGGCCGCGCTGCTGCGCGGCGAGATGCCCGCAGGCGCCGTGAACGAAGCGCAGGCCACGCGGCTGGCGGCCTGGCGCGCACTGCACACATGAAGGGACAGTCATGACCACGACGATGGGCAGCGAAGTGCGCGTGCCGTTCCAGCCCAGCACGCGCTACCCCGACCCGGCCATCGAGGTGCTGGACCCGGCCTTCCTGAAGCTGCGGCTGTTCAGCGCCGGCGTCGAACAGCTGGCCAGCGGCTGCCGCTGGGCCGAAGGGCCGCAGTGGTTCGGCGACGGGCGTTTCCTGCTGTTCAGCGACATCCCCAACAACCGCATCCTGCGCTGGGACGAATGCAGCGGCAGCACCGCCGTGTTCCGCGCGCCCTCCAACAACGCCAACGGCCTGGCGCGCGACCGGCAGGGGCGGCTGCTGGCCTGCGAGCACCTGACGCGGCGCGTGACGCGCACCGAGTACGACGGCTCCATTACCGTGCTGGCCGACCACTACCAGGGCAAGCGGCTGAATTCGCCCAACGACATCGTCTGCGCGCGCGACGGCAGCATCTGGTTCACCGACCCGCTGTTCGGCATCGCCGGCCACTGGGAAGGCGCACCGGCCGACAGCGAAACGCCGTGGGCGGTGTACCGCATCGCCCCGGAGGGCGGCGCGCTGCAAAAGATGATCGACGACATGGCCGCGCCCAACGGCCTGGCCTTCACGCCCGACGAGCGCGGCCTGTACGTGGTGGAAAGCCGCGCCGAGCCGCACCGCAGGATCTGGCTCTACGACCATGCGGCCGATGGTCGCCTGTCGAACAAGCGGCTGTACGTCGATGCGCAAGGGCCGGGCGCCTACGACGGCATCGCGGTGGACGCACTGGGCAACGTCTGGTGCGGCTTCGGCAGCAGCGGTGGCGCGCAGGCGGCCGAACTGGACGGCGTGCGCGTCTACGACCCGTCGGGCAAGGCCATCGGCCACATCCACCTGCCCGAGCGCTGCGCCAACCTGTGCTTCGGCGGCGCGAAGAACAACCGCCTGTTCATGGCGGCGAGCCATTCGCTCTATGCGTTGTTCGTGAACGTGCAAGGGGCGGTGTGAGGAACAGGGCTCTCAGGTGGCACCCCTGTCAGGCAACGAGTACGAGACTTTCTCACCTTCAACGCCCACGAAGTTCTGCGCGCGGAGCTCGCCAAGCAATGTGTCAGCCTCGCTTTCGGGCTCACCGAGGCTTGTCATATGGCTCTTGATCGTATTCAGCAGCTTCTCCACCGTTCCTGGCTTGGCGTTGCCGCGCTTTTGAAGGTCAGCCAAAACGAGGCCGAAGCGCTCAGCATGCGTGCGACTCTTCTTCGCGCACGGTTTGGACGAAGGAGCAGTTGAGCTCGCCGACGTTGCGGCCGCGGACGCCGGGCACATGAAGTTGCCCCGCTGATTCAGAACGATCTGCAGCTTTTCCTTGAGGGACATTCGGCCGAAGAGACTGTTCAGGGACTTGCAGCACGCCACACAGTTTTCGTCGTTGTCCCTGCCACCGTGGGTGAGCGCGACAAGGTGTTCAACGCTTGCCTCCGCCTTACCGAGCTTCTTCCGGCAGAAGAAGCAGTCACCTCCTTGGGCAAAGAGCAACCGTTGCAGCGGGGTGGTGGGCATTGCTACTCCTGCGAAATTGCACCAGACCCGGTCCTTCTATCCCGAAAACGGGCAATCGAGCGTCGTGGTGTGTGCCAAACGTCCTAAATCCGGCTGGCGTGCGTGAACTTGCAGCTGCTCGTATAGGCTTCGCCCATTGCCACCCAAGCAACTGTCTTGAAAGTCAACCCAGATGAAGCGCCGCGTTGAACGGTTTGCCGCTTCTGGCCATCGCGTTGAGGATGGTCAGCAGCTTGCGAGCACAAGCCGTGATGGCCAGCTTCTTGGGCTTGCCTGCGGCCAACAGCCGTTCGTAGAAGGTCTTGATCACGGGGTTCCAGCGCGTGGCCACAAGGGCGGCCATGAACAGTACCTTGCGTACCTGGGGACGGCCGCCGAAGATGGTGCGCTTGCCGCGCATCTCGCCGGAATCACGATTGATCGGAGCC
>Ga0316601_100000459_pt1 | contig 17412 bp, 17 predicted proteins | sample OWC_soil_day5_no_FD_207663 | JGI IMG/M metagenome (GOLD analysis project Ga0316601, IMG submission 207663) | Wetland soil microbial communities from Old Woman Creek delta, Ohio, United States - OWC_soil_day5_noCT | ecosystem: Environmental > Terrestrial > Soil > Wetlands | place: USA: Ohio... | reverse complement strand
GTCCCAAAGCATCAGGAGCAACATTTCTCTGCACCGTAGCCGTAAATAACGAATGGTAAAGCGAGCCGGCTATTCCGCCCAAAGCAGTAAGTATCACAAAAAACACAAATCCACCCTGAGGCAAAACTCCCGAAAACAAGAACGACAAACCAAGCAGCAAATACGAAACATTAATTAAAACCACCTCATTCACTTTCAGCTTCACCGTACCCAGAAAAACGCCCCCAAGCACCATACCTATCCCCCACACCACCTCAATAATACTCATCTGAAAAGCAGTACCCTTAAAATGCTCCAAAGTCATAAGCGGAAACAATACAGCCACCGGCATCAAAAACAGCATGACAATAACCGAAAACCCAAACATCCAAAGCAAACCTCTGTTGCCCGAAATAGCTCGAAAACCATCACGCATCTCCCTCAGCACATGCGGATTCTCAAGCCTGTCTTTACGATCCACTCTTGGTATATGCACAAACAATAAAGAAGCGCAGGCAACAACCGCCCCCAAAACATCGAACAACATCACATAAGCAATATTCAGGTAAGTCATCATCAAAGCCCCTAAAGCCGGCCCGGCAATACTCGACACCGAAAGTATCATCTGATTAAAACCCGCAATTTGCGTCAGCTTATCTTCGGGAGCCAGTAGCGGTATCGAAGCCTGCATCGACGGCCCGTGAAATGCCGACCCCACCGACCGCAAAGCCAGTAGCAGATAAATACCCGCCACATTCAGATTACCCGTAAATGCCAACACACCCAGTATAAGCGAACACAACGCCACAAATAAATCCGAGAATATCATCACCTTTTTTCTATCCCACCTATCAATCAGCACACCGGTAAACGGCCCTATCAGCGCCTGCGGCAGCATAGAAGCAATGGCAGCCATGGCCAGTACTTCGGCCGATTTAGTCTCGAAACTCAGCCACAAAACAGCAGCAAAACCCACTACCGAACTACTCAGATACGAGAAAAACTGTCCGGTCCATATAATAGCAAAAACTTTTTTCCAATTATTATTATTCATAAAATAAGAAGTAACAAAATGAGTTCATCCGATTCTATTGAGGAAAATAGAATCCGACTAAAAAAACTAAAAATTAAATCACACATGAAACGAGCATGAATACGAGTATTCACCAAAGACAGTGAAAATTTGACATGCGAGTTCCATACGACCTTTAAAAAAACAATTATTTACGTATGAAAAACACCCTTCCGGTATAGAAGAATGACAATATTATCCGATACGGAAACAGCGTCGGCTATGCGCGGTCTCTGTACAGAACAGCTATATGAAGAGAGGAAACCAACATATTACTTGAATAATTATGGTGCAAAAATAATAATTGAAAATTTATCCACAAAATTTTCAATCCAAAAATCATTGAAAATAAACACACTTACTCCCGGCGCAGGTATAAAGTTACAAAAAACGCAGAGCCTATGTTTGGCAGTTTCAGAAAAAGCCGTATCTTTGCACCGCTTTAGAAATAAAGCATGCCAATGGAGAGATGGCAGAGTGGTCGATTGCAGCGGTCTTGAAAACCGCCGTACTGAGAGGTACCGGGGGTTCGAATCCCTCTCTCTCCGCTGAAAGGTTTGGACAAAACCAGACAATAACAGTACAAAAACCTACAAGTCAACAACTTGTAGGTTTTTTTGTATCCAATCTGTCCGTCACAAAAGACACGAAAAAGCCCCCAAAAGACACAAATTTGTGCCTAAATCGTTACCGACAATAAGTTTGGAAAATATAAAGTGTTGACTTAAAGTTATATGGATGGGAAGGTTCACCGACCTGTCTTTCCTTTCTTTCCAATGGTTTCTTTTTCAAAGCTGCGAAGTTTACCCAATAAAAACACCGGAAGGCAGAGCGGAAAGTAATTACACCTTATTGGTGCGTTGTTCAGGCGTACCGCCAATCCGGGAACAATGCCCCGAAAACCACTTATAGTTTTCATTGAAGATATATTTCGAGTAGCAATAAAAAATAAAAAAGGTTTTCCAATGGGGACAGCGGACACAAAACATTTTTGTATTCCAGGGGTTTTCGTTTGACCCCATTCCCATACAAAATGCTTTGTGAACGTATTTGATTTAAAACCTCAATATTCCCCCTACCCAGTAGTTGTTACAGTCACTTCACGCAATCGTGCTTTATTTCATGTACTTGCGGTAGATGCATTCATTTCGACTACATTACGTTCCGGGCACTACGTTCGTACCTCCCTCCGAACCCCTGCACTGCATTCGTGCATCCACCTCAGCACCACGCAGCATAAGTATTCCTTTACTCACTTTATATATTATGTTCCCTCAGGTCATACCCATGCCACTTTCCAACGCATTTCAAACGGTTGCATTCGCTCCTGCAGCGAGTTTACCCCAAAAGTATTATTACTGATTCTTGCATTATTTTCAATGATAGTGATAATGGTGCAAAATATTATGATAACTGCTTGCTATGAATAAGATAACTTCTATTTATATATAACGTTATTTCTGGACAAGACAGGTATTCACAACAAAGAAGCCTCCCGTTTGGGAGGCTTCACCACTACTGCAAAAGGTAACCATACCGGAAAACAGTAGTTTAAGTTCTTTTTGTGCCGGAAGAAATTCTTCAAAACCAAAGATACAATAAAACTGACAACAGCTCCAACAAAGGCAAGTATAATCGTTTTCAGCAAATTCTGCACAAACATATTACTGAAAACAGATAGGAACGCTCCGCTGAATGTTCCGGCATATACATTGCCATTACTAATTGTATCAGGGAGTTTCATTTTCGGTCATTTTAGCCTGACTGGTATCAACAGCCGTAATAACACTCCCGGCCAGCGTCACGTATCCGGCAACGGTAATCTGAGCAGCTGACACTGCAACAGGTGCCACCCAAAAAGCCCCTCCGATAGCCGCCAAAGCTAAACCGATTGTCCGAAGCGTTTTAAAAAACTTCGGAGTCGGGGCCTTCACTCGTTGCGCAATGTTCATTTCGTTCGGATTGCTAACTGTAGCTTTATTCTCTTTTTTCATGGCTTAATCTTAATTACAATTAAACAACTTCAACAATAGCCAACACGTTGTAAGCATTTTTATTCAACGAATAATCTACGTTATTTACCGATTGAACAAAATCAATCGAGAGCAAGAAAAAGCGAGTTCCTTGTAAAGCTGGGATGGTCGTAGGCTTGATTAAAAGTGGCTGATCTGCTGCATCTGTAGTCATACGAACAGCATCTAAAACTCCAATTTCAGATTCACCTGTTGCAAAATCAACACTCGTAAAACCACATTTGAAAATAACGTGAGTCGCTCCACTTGGAATGCGGATGTCATTTTGCGGTGATAGGGATGCAATCGAAATCTGACCGGTTGCGATATCTACTTGATAAGGTTTATACAGGACAGAGCATAGAACAGAATTGAGGTTGAAATTAAATCCTTTCAACAACAATTTAGCTTCAACTTTTGCCATACCTTCTGCCACGCTGCGCTCACCCCTGGCATTGGCATCGTCCATATTTTTGACTTGTGCCATAATTTGAGTCAAACGGGCTGTTACACGTCCATCGGATGCATCTTTACCTAGCACACGTACTGCATCGCCTAAGAGTTTTCCTGCAGTGGTTGCATTGGCAAACTCGGCTTCATTTTCACGTGTACGGGAAAATCCCGGATCATTGGCAATTCGGGAAGCATCCACTCCACCCTTTTCGTGGGCAAGAAAACGATCTTTTGTTTTGTAGAAGGAAATTCCTCCAATGGTTCCCTGTAATTTGAGAATACTTTTTTGTCGAGCCATAATTTAAAAAATTTATAATTATCGGGACAAAAGTAAGTTCAGCAGTTACAATGTAAATCACATGCACTTCCGGTTGCGGTTATCCTTGCCGTTTTTGCCAGAAACAGTATTTTTTATCCGGGAAAAAATTGTAATTTTGTTGCGTTAAGTGTGAAACTATGAAAGTGAAACGCATTTGCATATACCCCAAGGATGTGCAGCGAATAACCGGCAGGAGTGAACGATACGGCAGAATGTTATTATCACAGATAAAGACTCATTATCAAAAGGAAGATCATCAGTTTATAAGCATAGACGAGTTTTGCCAGTACACCGGACTAAAAGCCGAGCAAGTATATCCTTTCATCACCGGATAACCGACACAAAAGCATACCGTTAGTTAGTTAGTTAGTTAGTTAGTTATCTCTCTGCTTCATTACCTCATACTATACTAAAAATTAGCCTGCAACTAAATCAGGTTCTTTATCAAGAGACCATATTGCAGAATCAATGTAAGCGGTTTATTTTTCAATGCCAGTTACATAATAAACTAGTAACTGAACAGCAAAATAAACAAATAACAGCAAGACTATCTTCAATCAAAATAATAAAAATATTTTATTAAAGAATGTTTATTAGATCATAACAACTGATATTTCAGTACAAAATAGGCTATTTGTACTGAAATATCAGAATAAATTTAAAAAATTGTATAATCCACATTGAAAATTTATTATTTATTCTTTCGAGTGACATAACTCGTGATAAATATTAAAATGGTCATAATAGATAGAATGTGGATATATATGCATTCATTGAAAAATGAGAATAATATTACCCATAGTACACTTAATATCAAGGCTATTAAAAAAGAAACTTCAGAGATCATTGAACCAAGTTCTTGAAAACTCACTCTTTATTAAGATACTTTTCTACGGTGAAACGAGCCATCAAATAACTCACTGTTGACTCAGCACCCTGATTCATATTCACATTATATTCTTCTAAACCATCGTAACAACCTCCGGTACATGGGTTGTAAATAATTTGGTTCAAACGGTTTTCCCCAAGAAACCAATTAAAAGCAACAAATAGTTTGTCTAAAAATTTCTTTTCTTCAAACTCTTCGTAAAACTTGCTTAATGCCATAATGGTATAGGTGACATCTATAGGTTGCTCGCCAAACTTCAACGCTACTTCTCCACGATTGAAACGACCTTTATTTGAAATGACTTCTATGCCATTTTCATTAAAGATAGTTGATATGAGAAAGTCCATTGAATCGCGAGAAATTGCTTTGTAAAGTGGATTTCCTGTAACCAACGAAGCACACAACATGGCTTCTGGTAAAACACTATTGGCATAGGTGAGATAATTTTCGAACCATTCCCAGTTTTTAGTTGATTCATGAATATACATTTTCACCAGTCTGTCTGCCAGCCTTTCGGTGAGCAAATAATTTTCAGTCGTTTCTATTTCTTTATTGTAATAGTACAATCCCTTAATAGCGAATGCTAAAGCTCTTGCAGAATGAATTGTTTCAATGTGAGTTATAGCTTTTTGAATAATTGATATGGCCATGGAGACCACTTTAATTGGCAATATCGACTTTTTAGAAATCAAGAAACCCAGTGCCCAAATAGTTCTTCCATTGGCATCATCAAGGTTAGATGATTGATTTTGAGTTGTATACTTTTTATTTATATCAACATAATTAAGAAAATTCCCATTGGGTTGCGAACAAAATTTAATAAAATCAATATAAGTTTGAATGAAAAAGAGATCAGTTTCATCTTTTGTGAGTTCGTAATGCATGCATAAGGCAACCAATGCTCTGGCATTATCGTCCAAAGTGTATCCGGATTTAAAATCAGGTTGATTAATTTCACAAAATTGAATTAAACCAAAATCGGTTGTCATTTTCTTTAAATGATCCAATTTTATGTCCGGCATGGTGTATAATAAATTAATTCCAGGCTCCAATTGTTCCACAAATAACTTGACATGAGCTACGGCGGAGTTTTCCCAAGCTGTAAAAACTATTTTTTGCAATGTGTTTATACTAATATTTCTCCGAAGTACCTCGTCGTTAAGCAGAAGAATAACACTATCCGCCAACTGTTCTGAGTTTTGAAAATCAATAATTATACCCGTATCTTTAGTTAATACTTCTTTGGCATGAGGAATAGGTGTTGAAATAATAGGACAACCACAACTCATTGCATAGGCAAATGTACCACTTACCGCCTGATTAGGGTCATTAGTCGTAAACAGATAAATGTCTGTAAGTTGCAAGTATTCAAGCAACTCAGTCAGCTCTAAATAATTATTAATAAATATAACATATTGTGTAATACCTAGCTCGCTAACCATTTTTTGAAGCATATCTCGGTATGTCTCGTTTTCATGTTTTATCACTTCGGGATGCGTTTTTCCAATAATCAGAAAAATAACATCCGGAACAGCCTTTACAATTGCAGGTAAAGCCTTTAAAGTAGTTTCAATGCTTTTGCCAGAACTCAGCAACCCAAAAGTTGTAAGTACTTTTTTCCCGGTTAACCCATATTTTTCTTTTAATTTTTTTTTATCCAAGTGAGGAACTAAATGTGTCCCATGTGCAATGACTGTGATCTTGGATTCTGAAATCAAATAATCTTTCATTAAAAGATTTGCAGCATGATTTGTCATGACAACAATAGCTTTGCTGGCATTGACAATGTTTTGTACATTTGATTTCAATTTTTCATTAGGCTGTGGTAAAACTGTATGGAAAACCACAATGATAGGCTTAATAATAGAATGTAAAAAGCCTAAAAAAGCAGTTTCTTGTTCGATGAAAAAACCAAATTCATGTTGTACCAAAACAATTTTAATATGGCTATTTGCATTTATATTTAAAGCCTCTTTTTCGAATGACAAAGGGTTAGATGTATTGAGAACCGACATTACTTCATCTCCATATTTGTAAACTGTTTCGCCTGACTCCATAGCGCAAACTTTGAGATTGAACGATAAACCAAATTTATTATTCAGAGCGGTTATCAGATCTTTAGAGTAAGTGGCAATGCCGCATTCCCGTGGAGGAAAAGAGGTAATAAATAACACCTCAGGAAGATCATTTTTGTCATTTCCTTCTACTATCTCCGTGTTTTCCATGCAGTTTTCTGAATCAATTAATACTGTAGGAAAGAGAGTATCAATCGTTTGCTTACATGCATTATTATTTTGTTTTTTTATATCAAGTTTCATGGTTTAATATTTTTAATAAGTTCTTGAGTTAATTCACTCAAACTAACAGATACACATGCTATTCTTTCGTCTGCAGCCCCGTAGTAGATAAATAAAGTATCACCGAACAGCGCCGTTCCTGTGGGGAAAACCACATTATTCACCTCACCGAGCTGTTCCCATAAGTGTTCAGGAGCAAACAACGGCTCAGGTAAACGGGCAAGCTCTAATGCCGGGTTTTTCAAATCCAACAGTGCAGCACAGGCAGAATAAACAAGTCCTCGTTCAGTAGATTCTACTCCGTGATAAATAAATACCCAACCAGCCTCTGTTTCGATAGGCGGGCAGCCGCACCCAATATATGCTGATTCATGCTCATAATGTGGATCCATAACAATAAACTGATTAAAATCAGCAAAATAAGCTTTCCAGAATTCCTTTGTAAGTTCGTTCAGATTAGTAATGAATACAATTTGAATACCCGGCCGTATACGATGTAAAAAGACCAGCTTTCCATCGATGCGGCGAGGAAAAAATACGATGTTTTTATCCCAAAGCATCATTTTTTTATCAGGGTCAGCTTCCTGATAATAAAATTTATGATTGTGGTAATAATTTTTATTAATTTTTCCGTTTTTCTCAGCCCAATAAACAAATTTCGAATAAGTTATGGATGGGGCTAATACACCTTGCTTTTCAAATTCTTTTAAATTTTTTGATGTGGCCAGTGCTCCACGGGCATTAACGCCGTCGTAACCGGTGTAAGTCATGTAAAAAAGATTATCTATCTCCACAATTCGAGGATCTTCAACTCCCTGTGTTTCATATTCAAATTCCGGAACCATAAATGGAATATCCCAACGTTCGACGACATGCAACGGTCCATCCAAACGGGCATAACCAATATTAGAACGATTTCCTTCACCAACTGCCCGATAGAAAATATGTACACTGTCACCAACTTTTATTATGGCTGGATTTAACACTCCGTCTTTTTCAAATTCTAATTCTCTTTTTTTGAGTAGAATTCCTTCTTTCTTAACTTTCATAGTTTTGATTGTTTTTTTTTATAATTTTCTATATTCTCTATAAATCAATATGCTTTTCAGATTATACTAAACCATTGCTGAATTGCCTTTAAAGAGAATAAGGATAATAGTTTTTGAGTTCACTCATGTAATTTGTTCTATAAAATAGTGTATGAAATAAACGCAAGAGAAATTACATGATTCGTGACAAATTTTACTGATCTGCTTTTTAATCCTTTCTAAAATGCTTTATTTTGATTATTGTAATTGCAGGCATAGTATCACCCAATAAAAATCCAATGGATTTTAGGGAATCAATGTGATCGCACACAACTTTAACAATGGCAATGATTGGAATAGACAAAAACATACCGGCCACTCCCCATAAAGCACCACCAGCAAGTACCACAATTATGGAAACCAACGCATTAATCCTTACTTTTGAAGCAACTATTTTTGGAACAATATAATTGTTGTCGATAAGTTGAACCAGATAGTAAACAGCCATTACATATAAGGCAAACCAAGGCGAGTCTTTGGTTACCAGAGCTATCATCATTGGGATAGATACAGCCACCAACCCGCCAATGTAAGGAATTAAATTAAGTAAAGCGCCTAAAATTCCTATCAAAATGGCGTAATCAATACCAAGTATAAGCAGTCCGGCTGAATTAAGTATAGCAACTAACACAACTTCAATAACCAATCCAACAAGATATCTTTGAATTACTGATTTTGTCTGATTGAGAATGATGTCTATCTTGTTTTGTTTCTCATTACTGAAAAGTTGATGAATGAAACTTAGTAAAAACGGTTTGTAAAGTAACAAGAGAAAAACATATACTGGGATGAGAAAAACAACTACTACACTATTACCTATCGAAAGTAGTGTTTGGCCTATCGCTGAGCTGCTATTATTTAGTAGTTCTGTTTTTGTTTCAGATATCCAGGAATTTATAGCCACATTATCAACATCAAAATATTTCGGAATCCAATTAATAGTTTGATTGATCAGGGTCGTAAATTTATTTATAAAAATTGGCCAGGAGTCGCTAAATAAACTTAACTGCGAATACATGAAAACACCAAAAATTGCAACAACTATAAATGAAAGTAACAAGGTAATGCAGATAGCTAAAATTCGATTAAACTTCTTTCTCACAAAAAAACTTACTACCGGATGCAGCAAAATAGCTATAATTGTTCCGAAAATAAGTGGAACAATTATATTTTGAGTAATATAAAGCATAGATATAAAAGTATATATTCCAATGCATATTAACACTGCTCTAGCGTAAAAAGGCAACTTGATAAGCATGATATTAAAATTTAATCATAACAAAGATTAGAAGATAATGCATAATACAAGGTCTTCTAATCATAGTGTTTTTCTGATAATTATGAGTTTATTTACAATCTGAATGAAAGTCCTAATTTTCCTCCGGTAAAAGCATTTCCACCACCAAATTCAAGATTAACACCAAAGCTGTTCGAGAAATAGTATCGTCCACCAACTTGTGCGCCTAATCCCAAATTTGAACTATGATTACCGGTATAACCATCAGTGGAGATCCATACGTAGAATCCTACATTTGCACCGGCGTACAAATCCCAGCGGGACGGCATCCGAAACAACGTATTGAAGTGGTAGTTTCCATTCCCCGAAATGCCGATAATATTGTGATTATAATAATTGTTTTGCCAGTTTTCATTATAAGCTCTGTACGAAAGTTCTCCTCCAAGCGTAAAGTCGTGAAATACGCTGTGATCAAAGCCAATGTAAACCGGAATGCCGGAATCGGATAATCCCAATCCGATGTTTAATTGAGAGGAACCCGGTCGCAAGTTATTTTGACTGAAAGCAAAACTTGTTACAATCACGAATAAAAGAGAAATTATTATTTTTTTCACGATCATCATTTCTTATTTATTTTTTAAATAATCTGTTGTTAATATTATTTCCGAAAAAGATGGATACTGAACATCTGATTCATTTTCTGCAGTGATAACAATTTTAACTGGTCTAGAACTGGATATCGTTTCAAACTTAGCACTTAAGCTTTTCGACATAAAATCGCCGGAACTATTAAGTTGTCCAATATTTTTAGAGTTATTATTGTCGTCTACCAACCAAACTACATAAGCATTGCGGGGTGGCGTAAGCCTGTTTGAAGGTGACAAGTTGGATATCTCAATCTTAATGACATAATTTTTATTATTATCAATCTTTACTTGCACGGTTCCTTGAGCCGCCGGGACTACCGTTGATGTTAAAAAACTTGTTTTCACAGTGCATGAACTCATAGAGAAAATAAATATGACGCTTGCTATACAAGCAAGACAGGTCAGTTTTAAATTTTTTGTTTTCATTTGTTTTTTGTTTTTAATGTATAATTCTTTGTTTTAATCTACTTCATTTTTTTTGTTGAAAAATGAAGTAATCCTAGATATTATGGTTGTTATATTGTTATTGATCAGCATAGCGCTAAACTTTTCAACTATTATTGCCGTTAAATAACCCTTAACGCTGCGATGTTTTCCTAACAAAAGATCGATGATTAAGTCTACAACTGCATTAATTCCTGATTTTGCTACATCCTGTAAGCCATTATGGTTTGTTGATTTTGTAAAAAACAATGCCAAATCAAGCGTGACAAGAATTTCTTTGAATGAATCTGCTAGTACTTCTTCCTGAATTTCTTTATGCATTTTTAATTCTGCAATGCGAAGTACAAGTTCTGATTGGTTTACTATAATATTCTTTCCCATTTTCATTCCGGTTTATATTTCTTTATCTTCGAGTATTTTCTCAATAATCTTGTTCTGCAATGGCTTTTCAATCATCTTTTTTCGCACTAAAAAAAGTAGAATTGTAAGTAAGACGTAAAAAGCAGCAACAATTAAAAATCCTGAAAATGAATCCTTTAATAAAAACGAAATGTAGAATCCAAGACCAAGAGTCAGTGAAAACACAAACAGAAATGTTGAGATACTAACAATGCATAAACCAATTAATAACGAACCCGTTTTTGAAACATGATTTGTTGCTTCAAGCTTCAAAATCTCAATATTCAACATTAAATACTGATTCAAATTATCTATTATTTCTTTCAGTTTTTCTATTTCAGGCATAATCTTATTCGTTTATTGACTTTCAACTTTCCCATAGTTTTTTAATTTTGAGAAAGTTGAAAGATCATATTTTTTATTTGCTATTTTGAGATCCGTTCTCTGCTTTATGCTTCCCGTTTTCAAAAGTTTCTTCCACTTTTTCTTTGACCTGTTCTTCCAGATCTTCTGCCTTTTTGCGTAAAGCAGCCGCTTCATCTTTCATTTTGCGCTTAATATCATCTGCTAAATCTTTAGCTCCATCAATAATGTTGCTGCGTGTTTTGCTTCCTTTTTCGGGTGCAAATAAAACTCCAAATACAGCTCCTGCCAATATACCAACTACTAGTGCTCCGACTAATTTTCCGGCTCCGTTTAAATTTTCCATTATTTTTTTATTTTATGTGAATTATGAATTATCTTAAAATCTGTAACCAATTGTTGCCTGATACCACATGTTTTTGTAGCGCGGCGTAGTAGATGTTCCATCTCCCTTATTATTAAGAATATCCCAACCAGCTCTGGCGCCAACTACTATATTATTCAGATTAACATCGAAACCGCCAACTATACACAATGTATTTTTGAGTAAATTTTCATTTTCAAATTGCTCATCTTGAGATATGTTAACAACACTACTTTTAAATGTGTAATTTTGGCTAAGTAAAAATGAATACTGCGGACCGAACAATAAGGTGAAGTATTTTCCAGTTCTGAAAGTCAATAAAATGGGAACATCGATGTAGTTTGTGCTACGTGTAAAACTATAGTCGCTACCTAACACCGAACCAGAGCCACGATATCCTTTTTGTGAAAACAATAACTCGGGTTGCAGTCCAATATATTTTGTAAACGGTAAAGTAACAAAAACACCCACAGCTAAACCAATTTTGGCATCAGCTTGGAATTCATCTCCCTGCGTGTCATATACATTCGATAAATTAACTCCTGCTTTAATTCCGAACAATGGTCTGTTGCTGTAATCTGAATAATTGTCCATTTGTGCGAATACTGCAAACGGAGATAAGATTAATACAGTCAGAAAAAGGAATTGTAATTTTTTATTTTTCATTTTAATAATATTGAAAATTGTAACTGGATTATTACTTTGCAAAGGTGAGATTAAATGAGACTGAACTTGTTACATAATTCCGTAAATATGTTACATGATTCACGGTTTAAATCGAGTAGGAGAAACGGGATTAGTTCCCGTTTCGTCCTCTCACACCACCGTACGTACCGTTCGGTATACGGCGGTTTCTTAATTTACACACGAACTGAGCGATAATAAGTTGAGAAAAACAAGTAACCTGACTTTTGAAGCGATACATTATCGATAGAGGTTTGGAGAATTGGGCTTTTGGCGGTATGCCAATAGCCTTTTCTTGTATTTGAGAACATCATGGCTTGAAAGCGGGATATTCCCAACTTCATTAGATTTTGGAAGCGGGTTTTAATCCGTTTCCATTGTTTCCAAATTACCATTCGCAGTCGCCTGCGATACCAACTATCAATTTCAACTAACAAACTTTTCATATTTGCCAATTTGAAGTAGTTCACCCAGCCAACGATATATTGTCTAAGTGCTTCCTTTCTTCGTTCATTACCCCAACCATTACTTCTTGAAGTGAGTTCTTTTATTTTCTCTTTCATTTTGTTAATGCTTTTGGGATGTACCCGAAGTAGTCCCTCCCCCTTATTAATGTAGAACCCGTAACCCAAAAACTTTACGTCTTTGACATGAGCAACTACTGTCTTATCCCTATTCACTTTCAGGTAAAGTTTGTCTTCTATGAATGGAATAATGTGGTCAAGGGTGCGTTGGGCAACACGTTTACTTTTGCATAGAATCATACAATCGTCGGCATAACGCACAAATTTATGGCCTCGGCGTTCCAGTTCTTTGTCCAGTTCATTTAGCATGATATTGCTCAATAACGGACTTAGCGGACCGCCTTGTGGCACGCCTACCTCTGTATCTACGAATTTTCCTTTTTCTATAACTCCTGCATTCAAATATCTGTGAATAAGAGAGATTACACGTCCGTCTTTGATTGTTCTGGATAATACCTCTATCAGTTTACTGTGGTTTACCGTATCGAAGTATTTCTCCAAGTCCATATCAACAGCGTATTTGTAACCTGCCGTTATATATTCCTGACATTGTTTTAAGGCTGTATGAGTACTGCGTTTGGGGCGGAACCCATGACTGTGGTTAGAAAATTGTGGTTCGTAAATCGGAGATAGTGTTTGGGCAATGGCTTGCTGTATGACCCTATCTACAACAGTAGGTATTCCTAACTGTCGTTTCTTCCCATCTTCTTTGGGGATTTCTACTCGCCTAACTGGGATAGGTTTGTATTTTCCCCTGATTATGGACTGGAGCAATTCATCTTTATGGTTGCGCAGATAGTTCAGTAAGTCCTCTACTCCCAATCCATCTACACCACCGCTTCCTTTGTTTGACTTTACCTTTTTGTAGGCCATGTTTAAACTCGTTGGCGATAGAATACTTTCCATTAATCCATAATCCGCTTGTTCAATGTTTGTGAAGTTGTTTTCAGTTATCCCCATGTAAGTCTGCACTCCAAGTTTGCTTTCGGTTTCCGACCTATCCTTACCTTGTGAGTTATCGTTAGATATTTTCTGCTTTCTACCTTTCATTGGGTAACATTCATTTACTGTTCACTTCTTAAGATTCAGCCCTTCCCTACTTTTTTTTCGGTACTATGGCTTCTGCTGACTTCTCACAGCGATTGTTTGCCGTGTTTCTGTTATATAACTCCGCACGTCTGTGAGACCTCCCGAGGTAAGGCGAGTAACCTCCATTCCATATATCGGCATCATTTACACACTTTGTATCTGCTCAGTTTATTGGATTTTGTTTTGTGTTGCAAACTCGTCCTACAACTTGTGCCTGATGATGTTCGTGTTCCTCCGACCGGAAATTTGCCGCCGGCTTCCTTCAGATTCCACCTCACGATGGACACCCTTGCCTTGAGCTAATGGTTGGCAACTGATAGCCCCCATAACGGACTTTCACCGTCAAATATACTCGCCATGCTCGGCGCACAACAAAAAGAGCTGATCATGAACGATCAACTCTTTGTATATCCAGTTATTATTTTAATAATTAACTTTTATTTTAATGACATGTTACATTCTCTCCATATACCAATTCAACTGTTTTTTCAATTTCTTAGTTTCGAAAATAGTAGTAATAATTTTTTGCAACCGCATAAAAGCCGTTTCACTCTTTACCACGTAATCGAATGCAGCATGATGCATGCAGTTAATGGCAACATCAATCTTATCCTGAGCTGAAAGTATAATAACTGGTATCTCCGAATTGTAAACTTTGATTTTGTCCAATGTTTCTAAGCCGTTCATAACGTCTCTTTCGACACCATCGAGCAAGTAATCGAGAATAATTACATCTGGATCGTGAGACAAATTCTCTACACAAAGTTCACCTGTGACGTAAGTCTCAATTTCGAAATCGGCATGTTCGAGAAATTCAATTTCCAGTAACTTCAAAAAAACAGTATCATCATCAACTAGAAATAGCTTAATTTTAGTTTTCATTACATAACAATTTAATAATATTATATTCTTCTTTCAATTCATCACAAGCTTGTGAGCAAACATTTTCAAGCTGACGGATAAGATCAGGAATACAATCTATTTGTTGTTTATCAGCATATTCCTGCACTTCTCTTGCCATGTTCTCAAAATCCTTACTTATTCCCATTATAGCAAACGAAGGGATCATTTTATGTACTGATGAGTACAAAACAATCCAATCTTTATCTCTCATACTTTGTTTCATTATACTAATCAGAGGCGGTGTCTGTTCAAGATAAAGCGAAATCATTTCCATCATTAACACAGGATTCGATTTAGTACGTTGCTTTAAGTAATTCAAGTCAATATATTTGTTTTTTTTATGTTGTTTAGTTTCCATTTCATAAAGCACTTCGGAAGAGTCTTTCTTTTTTACTATATTCAATATCTTACTCAACAACAAACGTTCATCTATGGGCTTGGCTATATAATCGTTCATTCCTACTGCTTTACATTTAGTAAGGTCAACGGTGGTGACATCCGCCGTAAGAGCAATAATAGGTATATCTGATTTCAGAACATTTCGTATGTATACTGTTGCCTCAAAACCAGTCATTTCGGGCATTTGCAAATCCATCAACACAATATCGAAATAATCGGTTTTTAATTTTTCAACCGCAATTTTTCCATTTGAAGCAATCTCACAGCCAAAACCAAAGTCATCCAGAATTGTTTTCATTAATAGTTGATTAAGTGCAATATCTTCTGCTACCAGAACCTTTATCTTTTTTATTTCCGAATCTAATTCCGGTATTTCTATTTCACGTTCTGCATTTTCTTTCGTTTTTAAAAACTCAAGTGTAAAGCTAAAAGCTGAGCCTTTTGCTACTTCACTTTCAACACTTATTTTACCTCCCTGAGATTCCACAAGATGTTTTACAATTGCTAAGCCGAGACCGGTGCCTCCGTATAGTCGGGATGTATCACTTGAAGCTTGCTGAAAGTTTTCAAAAATCTTTCCACGCTTTGCTTTTTCAATACCAATTCCTGTATCAGAAACATTGAAATAGATACTTACTTTTTTATGATCTTCTTCCAGCAGTTTTACACCTACAGTTATACTGCCTTCGTTCGTGAATTTTACGGCATTACTCACCAAATTGAGAATAATTTGATGCAATCTAACCGGATCACCAAGCAAAAATTTGGGAATTTTCCGATCGTAATCAATTTCAAGCTTCAGATTCTTCTCCTGAATCTTCGTTTCAAATAAATGTAGCATAGCAAAAATAGATGCCTCCATTTTGAATGGAATTTGTTCAAAAGTCATTTTCCCGGCATCCACTTTTGCTAAGTCCAGAATGTCATTAATAAGTACGATGAGTGCATCTCCACTCATCTTTATAGCAGTCATATATTCTTTTTGTTTAGCATCAAGTTCGGTTTTGAGTACCACTTTGGTAAATCCAATAATGGCATTCATTGGCGTGCGTATTTCATGACTCATATTTGACAAAAACTGCTGTTTAGCTTTAACTGCATCTTCAGCTTTGCGCATAGCGGTTTGTGCATCATTTTTAGCTTCCTGTGCTATAGTGTTAGCCAATTCTGCTGATTCTTTAGCATCGATCAGTTCTGCTGTGATACGCTTTTGGTCGGTTACATCGTGTGCAACAACAACAATCCCTACTACGTTTCCATCATCATTTTTATACACAGAACCATTGAAAAGAACATCGGTTTGCGTCCCGCTTATATGGCGTAATTTAAGTGGAAAATTAGCCACTACGCCGGCAACAAAGACTTCTTGATATACCTCACGTGCCTTATGTGGTTCCGTAAAATAATCAAAGAAATTACTGTCAATAATTTTATTTCGTTTAAGACCTATAAGGTTAATAGTGGCTTGATTCAGATCCATAATTTTCCCTTTCAGATTGATTGATATAAGCGGATCTAGATTTGCTTCTATCAAATTTCGGACATATTGGGCTGGTTGTTTCTTCATAGTAAGTTTTTTAATCTCAGATTTCTTCAATTGTATTTCTATGCTTAAATTTTAAACGCTTGAATTCAGAAGGGGTAAGACCTGTGATTTTTTTAAACTGATTTGATAGATGTGCAACAGAACTATATTGAAGTTTGTGCGAAATTTCGGTCAAATTCATTTCATTGTAGAGCAATAATTCTTTCACCCTTTCAATTTTGTGAATAATTATAAACTGTTGTATGGTAATACCTTTTACTTCCGAGAAAAGGTTGGAAAGATAAGTGTAGTCGTAGTCTAATTTTTCGCTGATATAATCGGAATAGTTAATTTTTGGAAGCTCATCTGAATAGTGTACCATTTCTATAATCACTGTCTTTACTTTTTCAATCAACACTGCGCGTTTGTCATCCATCAGTTCAAGACCCGAGGTGAGTAGTGCGAGCTTCAACTCATTCCGCTGAATATCCGAAATATCTTCCATAATTTCAATTTCACCTAAATCGACCAAGATGAAGTGAAGACCAAGTTTTTTGAGTTCTTCTTTTACCACCATCTTACAACGAAGGCTAACCATATATTTAACATATATCTTCATATTTCTTGATTTTATTAAAAATATTGATGGTGTTTTTCAATTATACTCAGATAGCATAGCATTATATGTCTGAGCAATCTTGAACAAACGTGATAAATGTTCTTTT
>Ga0316601_100000458_pt1 | contig 17425 bp, 19 predicted proteins | sample OWC_soil_day5_no_FD_207663 | JGI IMG/M metagenome (GOLD analysis project Ga0316601, IMG submission 207663) | Wetland soil microbial communities from Old Woman Creek delta, Ohio, United States - OWC_soil_day5_noCT | ecosystem: Environmental > Terrestrial > Soil > Wetlands | place: USA: Ohio... | reverse complement strand
GTCATAAAATGTAAATATAGAAGTTAATGGGGAGGTTTAATAATGGACACAAAGAAATTTGAGGAATTTAGGAGCAAAATCAAGGAGAATGTAGGTAAAGTTATAGTAGGTAAAGGGGACACTGTAGATAAAATTATAGTATCTTTTATATGCTCAGGACATGTACTTATAGAGGATGTTCCTGGACTTGGGAAAACGAAACTTGCTAATAGTCTTTCAAAATCTATGAATTGCACTTTTAAGAGAATACAATTTACACCAGATTTACTGCCTTCAGATTTAACTGGAATATATTATTATAATCAAAAGAACCAAGACTTTGAATTTAGAAAAGGACCGCTTTTAAGTCAATTTGTCTTAGCAGATGAAATTAATAGAGCTACACCTAGAACGCAATCAGCACTTTTGGAATGTATGGAGGAGAGACAGGTTACTGTTGAAGGTAATACTATAAAACTAGAAAGACCTTTTTTTGTAATGGCTACTCAAAATCCAGTAGAACAGTTTGGAACCTTTCCATTACCAGAAGCTCAATTAGATAGATTTTTTATGAAGCTTTCTATGGGATATCCGGATATTTCCGAGGAAAAGGCTATGATGAATAGATTTATGACAAAGGATCCAATTAATGAGCTACAGGCCGTGGTTACAATGGAAGACATAGAGTTTGTTCAAAATAATTATACTATGGTGCATATTAGCGAAGAAATTAAAGATTACATAATAGAAATTGTAAATGCAACAAGAAGTCATAGAGATGTGGAACTTGGGTGTAGTCCAAGAGCTACTCTAAATATGATGAAGGGAAGTCAAGCGTTAGCGGCTATAAGAGGGAGAGATTATGTAGTTCCAGAGGATATTAAGGAACTAGCAGTGCCTATTTTAAGTCATAGGTTAATGCTTAAGAATGAATTAAGCTTAGGAAATAAGAGTAAATCACTCATAGAGGAAATAATAAGTACTATTGAAGCTCCACTCGAAAAGTTATAGGGGGAAAGCTATGTTCATACAATTTGCACTGATACTGGCCATACTAGCTATTATCTTTTTTGTAGGTGAATTTACGCGAAAAAAAGGCTTTGATAATCTGAAAATTAGTAGAAGCATTGATAAAGATAGAATGAGCCCTGGTGAAGAATTTACGCTAACTACAACTATTGAAAATAATAAAAGGCTACCGATATCATTTTTAACACTAAGTGAAAAGATGCCAGCAGCTATAGAATTTGTAGCAGACAGTGATCAGTATAAAGATGGAACTGATTTATGGCATTTAAGTAAATATACTATAGGCTGGTATGAGAGAAAAAGAAGAATTTATAAATTGAAGTGTAACCAACGGGGAGCTTATGTTCTAAGAGATATTAAGGTTACTGTAGGAGATTTATTTGGATTATCAGCAGAAAGTAGCTTAGAGGAAGATTTTTTAGAGTTTTTAGTCTATCCTAAACTTATGAATATCAATAAATTTCAGTTTGCAAACACTAATTTTCAAGGAGATAGTTATGTTAAGAGATGGATTCATCAAGACCCATTATATATTAAAGGCATAAGAGAATATAACGTAGAAGACAGAATGAAGGATATTCATTGGAAGTCTAGTTTGAAAATGGATAAGCTTATGGTAAAAGAATATGATTTTACTTCAGATAGAGAGCTTACTATCATTGTGAATGGTCAATGTGGTGAACCTCATTGGGGTAGCATTCAACCATCAGCTATAGAAAATGGAATTAAAGTGGCGGCTTCCTTAGCAGCTATTGCTATTAAAGAAGGTGTACCCTCAGGAATGTGGACGAATTGTCAATTGGTAGGTGTTCAAACAAAAATTTCTGCTGAGGTTTATCCAGATATTAATGCGCTTAGAAAAATAATGGAACTTAGTGCACGAATGAGTTATAGCATTAATGTTAAATTTAGCGATTATTTAAGAAGTAAAATAACAGAGTTTAGTCGAAATTCTACTTATGTAATTATTACGCCTCATTTAGATGAAGAGAGTATTGGGATTTTATCTAAACTGCGTCGACGTGGTATTTTAATTAAAATCATAGATGTTTCGTTAAAATCTACTGTGAGCTACATTTCAGGTATTGAGAAGATTGATTATAAAGGGGAGTTGTAGGGATGAGCTGGTATAGAAAAGTCAAGAGTATATATAGTATAAGTCTTGTTACTATTTCTTTTATAATTTGGTCAACTTTAAGTAAATGGTTATTTAAAACCCAGGTAGATTATAAACTATTTTTAATTACCTTGTGTATTGTTTTTTTTACACAGTATATTAACAGTAAGATTCTTAAGAAAATCTTTGTTATACTGGTGCCTTTGGGGCTTAGTGTATTAGTTTCTTTGATATTTTTTAAAGGGCAAACAATTCTTATAAATACAATTTTTTTGTTGTTTATGATTTTAATTGTTTATGCTATGGAGGATGCACCTATAGATCATTCACAATATAAAGAGGATATAACAAAGTCTTTGGTAGTATTAGTATTTATTTGGTTTATTTCCTTTGCCTTAGGCAGTGACTTTGTAAATGCAATGTATAAGTTTCATATTCTCTATATAATCATGATTATCATACTTATGAGAGAAACGCGAAGATATGTATATGATGTTAAAAACAATAACTCTAGGGTTACAAATGTAATTATAGGAATATCGGTACTTGCTTTATCTTTAGATTATGCTAACAAAATTATTGCTGAAGTATTAGATATGCTTATGAAGCTGGCAAGTTTTATCTTGGTAATAATAACGTCTGTTCTAACTAAGATTTTTGGAGGACTAGTTGGTGCAGTTTCTGAGAAATTAAGGGAACTTATTTTGAAGCGTAAAGCTTTTGTACCAGGACAAAGGGTAATTGATGGGGAGCTTAAAAAGCAGCCTCCTGTGACTGAATATAAAGGTATTGAACTACCTCCAATGATTATTATAGCTTTTAAAATTCTTATTTTGCTTCTTATTTTTTATATGGTATATAAATTTTTATCAAGATTTAGAAGTAAAACAAAAAAATATAATGGATTCGTAGAAGAAAAGGAAAGAATTGTTAAGAAAAAGAAGAAAAAACATTGGGTTAAGGATTTGCTTGGTAAGATTTTTCAAGGCGGTGGAAGTAATAGAGAAAAGATTCTATATACCTATAAGGGCTTTGAAAAAATAACTGAGGAAGCTGATATTTATAAGCCTTATATGACGGCTACTCAACTGAAGAATGTAACAAAAATTAATGTGGATAATGTTGATAACTTAGACGTGATGACAGAGGTATATAACGAAGCTAAATTCTCTAAACACGAAATGACTGCGGAACAAGTTGAGCAAGTGAAAAAAGGACATAACAATATTAAGAAGCAACTATAAAGTACAGGGAAGTATGAGATTTCATGCTTCCTTTACTTTATTTTTTAGGATATTTTAATAAAATGCGTTTAGAAGTGCTTAGTGAAGAGAGATAGCATTTCTAGCAATATATGACTTGATCTTAGTATAATTTAAATTTATTTTGCCACACTAAATAGGATATAACTCAGAACTTATGGCTCTGAGTGTAGAGATAGAGAATAGTTGGGAGAGATGAGTTTATGAGTGAGATGGATTACAATAATAAAAGTTATTTAAAAAGGGCTTATAAAGATTTTTCAGAGTTAGTGTATGTTGTGGCTACCAAAGAACTTGAGTATTTTATTACAAAAGGTGAGTTTACAAGCTCTTTTAATTATAGGATTAAGAAAATGTTGACAGAGATTGAAGCAGAAAAAAATGAGCTTTTAGATACGGGTGTGTTTTTTAATACAGAGGGTGAAATAACTTTGATAGATGCAGAGATATTAGGTAGATTTATTGAAGATAATTATAAGCTGAAAATGGTGGAGTATTACAAAAATACTTCTTTGAATAAAATTATTAAAGAAGTGGTTAATGGAAGTGAGAAAGCAAAAGGCGATTTTATTTTAATTTCATATTCTATATTGTATGATACGTTAAATGAATTATATAAAACTATTAGTTGTAAAAAAGATAGTATGATTGTGTATAAAAACAGATATGCCTTAGAAGATTATAACAAGGAAGATTGTACTATGATTATTGTAGTATTATTGATATTGGAGGATTTATGTAAATACATTGGCGTAGATAGGCATAAAATGGTGAAAGAAATAAAGGCAAAAATTTACAAATAACATAATGAAATTAAAAAAAACGAGAGAACTGCAAGTGAAATACATAATTATGATGCTAAATATTTACATAATAATTATATTTTTCATAATTTGAGGACATCCACAAGGAATAGTTCCACTTTTTCAAAAAATATTCATTTTTATACGAAAAAATATTTAGATATATTTTTCAACATTTCGACAAAATAATGTAGTGTATATACATTGATATGACTCAGTATACTTTGTTAATTATGAGATTATGGGTGCAAAGCGTTGAAGTTGTCATTTTAAAGAGATAATACGTTTGAAGCATACTTCACGAAATGACAGATTTTTCTGAAAAATCATGTTACTATATTTTCATAAAGATTGGTATAGGGGGAACATATATGGTGGTTATAGAAAGTTTATCCAAAAAAGTAGCAGACGACGATGTAAAGCATAATTATTTTTATAGATTAGTAAAGAGTGAGATTTCTGTTTCAATGTATGATGAACCTACTAAAGTGCAGGCTTATGGTATTGAAATTGAAAGACAAGACATAATTGATGATACAGTGGTATTTATAGAAAGAGATTGCGTAGAAAACATAAGCCCACAAAGACATAAAATTAAAAGCCTTATGAAAATGTTATATGACAATACAGTATCACCTATTCATATGATCGACATATTGGGTGATTATATTGATGAATATATTAGTGATTTTGATGAGATTTTAAAAAACATAGCTACTTGTTAATTATTAATATTGTGAATTTACTAACATATTGAGGAGACTGTTCCTCCTTCAGGGGAAACTTCTCCTCTTTTGTTATATAATAAAAAAATATATAACTGCTATAGAATTTCTTGCAAAAATATATTTTTTTTCGTATATAACAATGTTACTTGTAATAGAAATTTTGTGATTATTTTGCCAATAAAGTCTTATATTAATAGTACTATAAATAATCATAATTTTATTATATTATTGTATTATCATATTATAGATTTTAAGTGGTAAAGTTAAATCATCTTCTTCGAAGATGCAATATTAACAACTTTGGAAGTAGGTTTAGAATGCAACCTGTGGAACCTTCTTAGGTGGAGCAACTGCCGCTTATAGGAAATGGCAGACTTGAAGCTTCCAAAATGTTGTTAAAATATATATTTCACGAAATATAAGGATTACAATTCGCAAATATAGATTAACAAGTGGGGGTGAGAGTTTTGATTCTTGGTGTAGGTATAGATATTGTTGAAATACGACGAATAAAAAGCGCTATTGAGAGTAATGAGAGGTTTTTAGAAAAAATTTTTACAAGTACTGAATTAGAATATCTTAAAAGCAGAAATTTAAGGCCAGAATACGTGGCAGGAAGATTTGCTGCCAAGGAAGCAGTAGCAAAAGCTTTAGGGACAGGTTTCAGGGGGTTTGATTTTAAAGATATTGAAATTGATAGGACAACCCTTGGAAAACCAATAGTAATTTTAAAAGGAAAAGCAAAGCTAATAGCTAAAAAAGAAGGAAAATATAATATTCATCTTAGCATATCCCATGGGGAAGATAGTGCAGTGGCTTATGCTATATTGGAAGTAGAAAAAGATGTAATAGTATGAAACCATGAGTAATAGTATTAATAGTAAGTGATTTGTTATGGTAGAGAGCGATTGGTAATTTTAATCTACTCTAGAGAAATGCTAGGAGGATAACAATGAAAAAAAAGGTACTATTATTTTTAAGTGTTTTACTAATTTTAAGTTCCGTACTATTAACTTCCTGTGACAAAAAACTAAAGGATGCTAATGATATTACAACCTTTTTAAAAAACATAGGAAGCTATACTACAGAAATGAATATGGATATAAAGAATGATAAACAGCAGATTAACTATAAGGCAAGGCAATCTTATTTGAAGGGAGGTGGATACAAACTAGAGCTAAACAATGACAGAGTGTTTATTTATAAAACCGATGATAATATTTATATTAGTGACAAAAACAATGGAACAAAATATGTACAGAGCAAGAATTTTGATGAAGTGCTCAAATTAAGTTTTATTGGTGAATACATAGGATTATTGTATACTAATGAGGAAATAAAATATGTTATCAAGAATATTAATGGTATTGAATACACAGTAATTGATTTATTTATACCTGGTGGCAATAAAAATATTAATAATGCATTGATGTATGTTAATAATAAAAGTATGTTGCCAGAGAAAATGTTTATTTACGATATCAAAGGAAAAGAAAAAATAGAGATAACATATACTAATTTCCGGACCAACGTGAAGATTGAACCATCAGAGTTTCTAATTCCATAGTGTGTCTAAAAACATAAACATATGAATTATATTGCAATAACAGATGAGGTGAAGGTCATGTTTAGACATTTAAGGCCTGTATGGGCAGAGGTTGACTTAGATAAACTAGCACATAATATGAAAGAAATTCGAAGGGTAGCTAAGAGTGAAAATATCATAGCTGTTGTAAAGGCAGATGCCTATGGACATGGTGCTGTAGACGTAGCTCCAGTGCTCCTCCAAAATGGAGCTAATAGATTAGCAGTAGCAGTAATAAGCGAAGCAGTGGAGCTTAGACGCTCAGGCATAGAATGTCCAATAATGATTTTAGGCTTTACACCACCAAACTTAATAGATAATTTATTAAGATATGATATTGAACAGGCTGTATACTCTTATGAATTCGCAAAAGAATTATCCAGGATGGCTCAAAAGAAAAATAAGGTAGCTAAAATTCACATAATTGTAGACACAGGTATGGGGAGGATAGGCTATCTACCCAATGATGATAGTGTTGAAGAAGTATACAAAATTAGTAAATTACCTAACATAATCATTGAAGGAATGTTTTGTCATTTTTCTTCAGCTGACGAGAAAGATAAGACTTATACTAATAACCAAGTAAAAAAATATAATGATTTTTACGAAAGGTTAAAAGAGAAAAAAGTGAACATAAATATAAGGCATATTGCTAATAGTGCTGCTATTATAGATTTGCCAGAAACCCACTATGAGGCAGTACGCCCGGGAATAATATTATATGGCTATTACCCTTCTGAAGAGGTAAATAAGGAAAATATAAATTTACAACCGGTAATGACCTTAAAAACAAATGTAGTACACATAAAAACTTTACCATCTGGAGAATACGTGAGTTACGGAAGAAAGTATAAAACAGAGAAAGAAACAGTTATAGCTACACTCCCAGTTGGCTATGCTGATGGATATACTAGACTCTTATTTCAAAAGGGAAAGGTTATCTTAAAGGGCAGCTTTGCTCCAGTAATAGGCAGAATTTGCATGGATCAATGCATGATTGATGTTACTGAAATTGATGGAGTAAAAATTGGAGATGAGGTTATACTGATAGGTGAAGATGAAAATAATAAATTTACAGCAGATACTGTAGGGGAACTAATAGATACTATAAACTATGAAGTAGTTTGTATGATCAGTAAAAGAGTTCCAAGAGTCTACGTTAAAGAAGGTAAGGTTGTAAAGATAAGGAACTATGTGTAATATTAAGGTATTATATGTAGAATAAACTATTTATGTGTAAAACTACTTGTTGTAAAAGGGTGAAATTACCGATAATTTCTTTGACAGACTGACAGCGGTTGAATTATAATCATTTTATACATATTGTTGCGTTAGTAAGTAGGAGGTATTAAATTTTCTATGTCAACTTCAAAGAGATTAGTTGTAAACCTCTCAGAAACACTCTACAGTGAATTTAATAAAGCACTTGAAAAAGATTGTAAAAAAAGAAGTGAATTTATTAGGGAAGCTATAATATTATATATTGAGGAAAAGAAAAGACTTAATTATATAGAGGAAATGAAACAAGGTTATTTAGAAATGGCTGAATTAAATTTAGAAATAGCTGATATGGGTTTTGAAATTGATATGAAAGATTTTAAAGAATATGAAGCTAAGCTTTCGGAGAGTGATTTGTCTAATGACAACAGTAGTGAAAAGAGGAGATATATTCTATGCTGATTTGAGTCCGGTTGTAGGCTCAGAGCAAGGTGGGGTTCGACCAGTGATTATAATTCAAAATGATATTGGTAACAAGTATAGTCCCACTATTATTATTGCAGCTATTACTTCACAGATAAATAAGGCGAAACTCCCTACTCATGTTGAGATTTCTTCAGAAGAGTATGGATTAAATAAAGATTCTGTAGTTTTGCTTGAACAGATAAGAACACTAGATAAAAAAAGATTAAAAGAAAAAATTGGTCATATGACTGACAGCGATATGGTAAAGGTAGATAATGCACTTTTAATTAGTGTGGGTTTATAAAATGGATAAGGGCATTTAGTGCCCTTATTTTTTAACTTTTTGAACAATTTTATAGAAATTTCTAAAACTATGTTGTTATAGTGTAGAATATTGTTATAATAATTAAAGAAGATAAATAGGAATACTAGGAAGATAACAATTAGTAATCGTTATCTTTCAAAAAAATGTTAGGAGGAAAACAATTAATAATTGTTTTATACTCCAAAGAAATACTAGGAGGAAAACAATTAATAATTGTTTTATGCTCCAGAGAAATACGAGGAGGAACACATATGGAAAAAAAATTAGAACAATTAAAAGCAGTTGCTAAAGAAGTTAGAAAAGATATAGTAACTATGCTTACAGAGTCAGCTTCAGGTCACCCTGGTGGATCATTATCTGCTGTAGAAATTTTGACTACATTATATTTTAACGAGATGAATGTAAGTCCAGAAAATAACAATGACCCTGACAGAGATAGATTTGTACTTTCAAAGGGACACGCTGCACCAGTATTATATAGCGTACTTGCTGAAAAGGGATTCTTTGATAAGAGTGAGTTAATGAGACTTAGAAAACTTGGTTCAATGCTTCAAGGACATCCTAATATGAATTATGTACCTGGAGTAGATATGTCTACAGGTTCTTTAGGTCAAGGGATTTCTAATGCAGTGGGAATGGCTTTAGCTGGAAAACTTGATAAAAAAGAATACAGAGTTTATTCACTACTTGGAGATGGAGAACTTGCAGAAGGTCAAGTATGGGAAGCTGCTATGGCAGCTGCACACTACAAACTTGATAATCTAACAGCTTTCGTAGATCACAATGGACTTCAAATAGATGGTAAGGTTTCTGACGTTATGGGTTCTGATCCAGTAGATGCTAAATTTGCAGCCTTTGGATGGAATGTAATTTCTATCGATGGACATGATTTTGTGCAAATTAAAAATGCTATAGAAGAAGCTAAAAAGACAAAAGGAAAACCAACAGTTATTATTTGTGAAACTATAAAGGGTAAAGGTGTATCCTTCATGGAAAATGAAGCTAGTTGGCATGGTACTGCTCCAACTAAAGAACAGTGCGAAAAAGCTTTAAATGAAATTGGAGGTGCTGTATAATGGGTAAAATTGCTACAAGAGAAGCTTACGGTAAGGCATTAGCTAAATTAGGCTTAGAAAATGAAAATATAGTTGTTTTAGATGCAGATTTATCTAAATCTACTAAAACTGCAGATTTTAAAAAGGTTGCGGAAGATAGATTTATTAATATGGGTATTGCTGAAGGAAATATGATGTCTGTAGCTGCAGGACTTGCAAGCTGTGGAAAGATTCCTTTTGCAAGTACTTTCGCTATATTTGCAGCAGGAAGAGCTTTTGAACAAATAAGAAACTCTATCTGTTATCCAAAATTAAATGTTAAAATTTGCGCAACACATGCAGGTATAACTGTAGGAGAAGATGGAGCCTCTCATCAAGCTATAGAAGATTTAGCTTTAATGAGAAGTATACCAAACATGGTAGTTATAAGCCCTAGTGATGATGTTGAAACAGAAGCAGCTATTAGAGCTATTACTGAGTACCATGGACCTTGCTATGTAAGACTTGGAAGAATGGGTGTTAATACAATAAATGATAATCCTGATTATAAATTCGAAATCGGAAAAGCTGTAACAGTTAGAGAAGGTAAAGAAGCAACTATAATAGCGACAGGTATGATGGTAGATGCTGCTTTAGAAGCTTATAATATGTTAGCAGAAGAAGGCATAAAAGTTAAAGTGTTAAATATACACACTATTAAACCTATAGATGAAAATGCAATTATTGCTGCAGCTAAAGAAACTGGATTAATTGTTACTGCTGAAGAGCATAGCATTTTAGGTGGACTTGGTTCGGCAGTAGCTGAAGTTGTTACTTCAAACTACCCAGTACCAGTTATGAGAGTTGGAGTTAAAGATACCTTTGGTGAAAGTGGTAAGCCAGACGAGCTTTTAAAAGCTTATGGATTAACTGCAGATGAAATTGTTAAGGCTGTAAAAAAAGGCCTTGGTTTAAAATAATTTTAAAAACTCCTGTGCATTAATGCATGGGGGTTTTTAATTTATTATTTTCTTTTTTTAACTATTCTACACAATAATGTTTTTTATATTACTTTATGATATAATACATCAAGAGTAAACAATAGGGAGAGGGATACATATGAAAGAAATTTTAGAGGATTTATTACGTTGTTTTAAACTAGCATTAAAGATATTTTTAATTCCCTTAATTTTGGGAGCTGTTATTGGTCTAATAGGTGGTTTATTTAAGGGAAACTTAAATCTTGAAGAAGTAGTAAGATCAATTGATAGTACATGTATTAGGATATCTTGTTTTGGACTAGCTATTTCAGGCATAGGTTTTATAAAAAGAGATATGATGGAGCCTTTAAATTATCAAGAGAAATGGATGGAGTATTTTAATAGATTCAATATAGTTGGTGTAATATTTTTTATTTCTTTATTTATGTTAGCTTTTTCAACAATTATAGATTTAGTTATATTTAAAATCTATTAATTATAACCGTAGGTGTTGAAGCACTTTTAGTGAGCCATCACCTTTCGTATTGTAATGTTTATAAAATGAAAATTATGGGGATTTCATATGGTCTTCATAATTTTTGTTTTATAGGAAAACATAAAGATAAATAAGCATAGTTTAAATAATGTTCACAAAATTATAAAAGAAAATTTATTATAGGGCGAGTCCTTATGTTATAATATCATTAGGCATTTCAGTGAATGAAATTATAAAAATTGGGTGAGGAGAAATGATATGATAGAATTTAAGAGTGTAACTAAGGTTTATGATAATAATGTAATAGCCTTGTCTAATATTGATATTACCATTGAAAAAGGGGAATTTGTATTCCTTGTAGGTCCTAGTGGAGCTGGAAAATCTACTTTTATTAAAATGCTTTTAAAGGAAGTAGAACCAACTACAGGTAGTGTTATTATAAATGATTCCGATATAACAAAATTAAGCAGACAAGAAATACCTTATTATAGAAGAAAAATAGGAGTGGTTTTCCAAGATTTTAGATTAATTGATACTTTAAATGTTTACGAAAACGTTGCGTTTGCACTTAGAGTTATAGAAGCTTCTCCAAGGGAAATTAAGAAAAAAGTACCTTTGGTTTTAGATTTGGTTGGATTATCAAAAAAACATATGGCTTTTCCTCATGAGCTCTCTGGTGGAGAGCAACAAAGAGTTTCCCTTGCTAGAGCTATAGTTAATAATCCTACTTTGCTAATAGCAGACGAACCAACAGGAAATTTAGATCCTGAAACAGCAGTAGGTATTATGGAGATTTTAAATAATATTAATAGGGCTGGTACCACAATAATTATGGCAACACATGCAAAGGATATTGTAGACTCTATGAAGAAGAGAGTACTCGCTATAGAAAAAGGTGTTGTAGCTAGAGACGAGCAGAGGGGAAGATACGGTTATGAAGATTAGTACAATTAAATATTATATCGTGGATGCTTTAAGGAGTTTAAAAAGAAATAAAACTGTTAGTATGGCATCAGTGGCTACAGTGGCAGCTACTCTATTTATTTTAGGTGTGTTCTTATTAATTGTTTTTAATGTTAATTCAGCAATTCAAGAACTAGGTTCAAAGCTTGAGGTGAAAATTTATCTTAAAGATAGTATAACAATATCAGAAAAATCTTCTTTAGAAAGAGCCCTTAACAATGTGACAGGAGTTTCAGAGATTGATTTTGAAGATAAGGCCGATGCACTAGAAAAAGTAAAGAAACAATTTGGAGAAGAAAGTAAGGCTTTAGTAGAAGGCTTTGAAAAGGAAAACCCTTTTCCAAATGCATATATTGTAAGAGTAGAAAAACCTGAAGTAGTAAATAATGTAGTTAAGGCTATTGAAGGACTTTCAGGTATAGAGAAGATTAAGGATGTTAGGGAAATTGTTGAGAAAATTATAAAAATAACTAATACTTTAAAGATAATAGGATTAGCATTATTTGTAATTTTAATAAGTGTATCACTATTCTTAATTGGAAATACAATTAAGCTTACAGTATATTCTAGAAAAAAAGAAATAGGTATTATGAAATATGTTGGAGCTACTGATTGGTTTATAAGATGGCCATTTATTATTGAAGGTATGTTACTGGGTATAACAGGAGCGATTATTTCTACTGGAGTATTATATTATGTTTATAAAATGATTTTCCAAAAGTTTGCTAATGCATTATTAGGATTTACTCTAATAAACCCTCATTTTATATTAAGCACTACTTTATGGCAATTTATGTTAGGTGGTTTATTTATTGGTGCCATAGGAAGTATTATATCAATAAGAAAATTCTTGATTGTATAATATTAAATATATTTATTTTCTTATTAGTGTTATAAATTTATTATATTAACATAAATAATATATAGAGAATTACAAAGAGGTGTATAAAATGGGTGATGAAAATAAATGGGAACAGTTTAAAACTGTAGATAATGGTAGTGGTACATCTAAAATAAAAAGAAACAAATGGATTATATGGACTATAGTTTTGGTGCTTGTTACTAATTCTTTAACTTTATTTGTTTCAAATCAAATTTCCCTAAGAACTCCAAATGGAAAAGTATTAATTGGAAGAGAAGCTTATGATCAAGTAGTAAAGTTTCAAAAACTGTTTTTAGTGAGAAATAAATTATATGAGTACTATGATGGTAAAATAAGCGATGATGTTTTAGTAGAAGGAGCTATAAAGGGCATGACTAATTCCCTAGAGGACCCTTATACAGTTTTTATGAATAAAAAAGAGTTTTCAGACTTTAATTCTCAAACAGAAGGAGCTTATATAGGTCTTGGCTTACAAGTGGGAGTTAAAGAAAATAATATAGTTGTAATTGCGCCTTTTGATGAATCACCAGCTAAAAAAGCAGGAATACTTCCTGGGGATATTATTGAAAAGGTTAATAAAATAGACGTGTCTGGAAAAGACTTAGAAAAAGCTGTTTCAATGATGAAAGGCAAGGAAAATGAAGCTGTTACTTTAACTATTAATAGAAAAGATAAAGGCAGCTTTGAAGTGAGTATGAAACGTGCAAAGATAGATCTTGTAACAGTTAAAGGTGAAATGTTACAAAGTGATATTGGATATATTCAACTTACAATGTTTGATGAAAACACTGGTGAAAACTTTGAAAAGAAATTAGCAGAATTGCAAAACAAGGGTATGAAAAGTCTAATAATAGACTTAAGAGGAAATCCAGGTGGTCTTTTAGATCAATGCGTAGATATAACTTCTAATTTTGTACCTGAAGGAAAAGTTATAGTATATACCATAGATAAGAATAAGAATAAGAAGGAATACAAGTCTAAGGGTGGTATAGCTATAGGTATGCCATTAACGGTTTTAACAGATGAAGGAACTGCAAGTGCTTCAGAAATTTTTTCAGGAGCTGTAAGGGACTATAAGGTTGGTACTTTAGTAGGAGAAAAAACTTTTGGTAAAGGCGTGGTTCAAACTATGCTTTACAGAAGTATTGATGGCTTTAATGATGGTACTGCCTTAAAAGTAACTATATCAAAATATTATACTCCGGTTGGGGAAAATATACATCATATTGGAATAAAACCAAACGTAGAGGTTGTGTATCCGCAAGCACTTAAAGAGAAAGAATATAATAGAAGTTCGGATCCACAGTTTGAAAAAGCTTTAGAACTAGCTAAAGAAAAAATTAAATAGTATAAAAGGATATTTGTTTAAGTATCTACCAATGAATTTGGTAGATACTTGGTTTTTAATAACATTTCAACACCATAGGTAATGGCATCACGATACGTGATGTACGCATCACTGTATGTGATGTAGGCATCACAATAGGTGATGAAACACCATAGTTGATAATTAATCCTTTTACATAGGTGATGGTACATAGATTATGTGGGGGACTATAACGTGTTTCATAGTAATATGAAAGGAGAGTTTTATCTAATGGAGATTGCAATAAATACTTTAAGGACAGTTGCTTCTGCAATTGTAGACCCTTCCAATGCGCTTATTTTAATAATGGTTGCATTAATTTTTTATAACAAAAATAAAAAAATATCTGCTATGCAGAAAATGATAATGGGCGAAAGCTTAGACTCGCCTTTTGAGTTAACTATATCTCAGCTTGTTATAGGTATTATTGCTGGAACTGTAGCAAGTCTAATATTTACGTTTTTGGGGTTAGTGTTTGATGAAAATTCAAGTGTTTATTTATTGTTTATGGTGTCATTATTTTTTATGGCCTTTAAACCTAGATTTATTTGTTTTTCTTATTCTGGCGCAGTGCTTGGTATAGCTAGCCTAGTGTTTAAATATGCAGCCAGTATACTACATATGTCACAACTGGATTTTATAAACATTGATATTCTTACGTTAATGACTTTGGTAGGAGTATTACATATTATAGAGGGAAGCTTAGTAATGCTAGATGGCTCAAGAGGAGCTATTCCTGTGTTTACAAATAGAGATAACAAAATTATTGGTGGGTTTGCTTTAAAAAGATATTGGGCACTGCCAATTGCCATGCTTATACTTTTAAGTTCAGCTACATCAAACACAGTGGTTGGACAGAGCATGATGACTCCTGAGTGGTGGCCTTTAATAAAAGGTGATATATTCGGAAGAATTATGGAAACTTCAGTAATAGCTTCTATTGCCTTGTATGGAGTTATAGGTTATAGCAGTATTACCTTTACTAAGAGTAAGAGAAAGAAGACCCTTGCTTCAGGAGCTTTAATAATGGGTTATGGTGTATTGCTAACAGCCGTATCACAATTAGCAGTTTTAGGGGTAGCTTTTCAATTATTTATTTTGATATTTGCTGCCGTACTACATGAAGCAATGATAAAACTAGAAAAGCACATGGAGACCACTGGAAAACCAAAATTTATTAGTAGTGAAGAAGGAATTATGGTGCTGGAAGTTGCTCCAAAATCATCTGCTTTCCACATGGGAATTGAAAGTGGAGATTTAATAATGCAGGTTAATGACAAAAAAATAGAGGCTGAAGAAGAGATTTTTAGTTTAATTAAAGGAGATTACAATTCGATATCTTTTAAGATTAAAAAACCTTCTGGAGAAATAAAAGACATGAGTTATAATAGTGTAAATGGTAACAAAAGACTAGGAATAGTAATTGTACCTAGGGAGGTACCAGAAGAGGCTTCTATAGTAAAAGTGGATGATGAAAGTTTTAAAGATGTGTTGGAGAAAATGAAAAACAAGGATAAAGAATAAGGGTATTGCGTAGTAATTTTATGCATCCCATGAAGGTTCGGCATTTAGGATGTTCTGATAGTAGAACATTCGTTAACAGACTCTAAGTTTATTTCATGAAAAATTTCCTAACGCACTTATTCGACGTCCTGTCTCAGAAGTGCTAGCAGCCCGTCCTGGGCTGCTTACGGAAATTTTTCATTACATAAACTAAGAGTCTGTAAAACTCATTATATACTATCTGCCACACTCCTAAATGCTTTCACCTTCGTGATTATAATTTATACTCCGAATAATGTTATAAACTCCCCCAAAATTCTTTTAGGCGTTAGCCTGCCGGGTTTAAAGATTAAACACCATCTTAAAAGCAATTCTGAAACACTGAAGGATTCTAAAAGGAATTTCAATAGTCCTTTCGCGTCTTATTGCAAGTTACTGCGGAGAGATTTCATACTTACCTTATATATGCCTCTGGGGATTCCCTAGGGGCAATTATTAATTGTTATGCATCTTGGGCATTACATAAACTAAGAGTCTGTAAAACTCATTATATACTATCTGCCGCACTCCTAAATGCTTTCACCTTCATGATTATAATTGTATACTTCGAATAATGAGTTATACCTCTCCATAAAGGTTTTAGGCGGTAGCCTGCCTGGGTTAGAGGCATTAAAGTTTCAATATGTTTAAGAGTAGTGTTGATATTATATTATTATTAAAGGGAACATTTGTAAGGCTCCCTAAGTTCGCAAAATATGAAAAATGTGAAGCAACTTTATAAAAATCCAACATGTAAGAAGTTATGATAGTAGAACGTTTGTTAACAGTCTTTAAGTTTATTCAATTTTTAAATCACCACATAAAAAAATGTAAGTTTTTTTATAATTTTAAAATTTAAAGGTACTGTTGTATGGATAACCATTTACATTTAATAATTAATGATAATGGAACATATGTATCAAAAATAATGCATGTAATAAACTCTTTTTTCTTAGAGGATGCTAACAAAAGCATTTCTAGCGATATATAATTTTCGTTATAGCATCCTCTAAGAAAAAAACTCTTACTTCACACTTAATACAAGTGTATACTAGATTACAGTCTATCTATAATTCAATGGTAGTTTGAATTCATATTAACAAAACTAGTCTCCACCATTAAGCCACTCAAGCCATCCTTCTTTGCCATCCGAAGTTCTAACCTTAATTCTAATATTACGCTCTTTTCCTTCTTTAAATGTACTGTGATATGTGTTATCAATGTCAATAATAGTTAATACCTCGTTAGGCTCGCATACCTTAACAATGATAGCCTTATCATAGCTAGATATAATTTTATTAATATCTTCTTTACCCATGCTATCATACAGATCACTTACAACATGGTTATTTTTATAAGCAGAATCAGTAAAAAGTATCAAAGAATTGTCATATTGAAGTTTTCTGCCTTTTAAGCTTTCCTTATTAATAAATTCTACCTTTCCTTTATTTATATTATAATAACTTAAAGTTATAGCATATTTATCACATGTTTTACTGAACTCTGTATATATTTTACCTTCGAGGTCATATTCCTTTATATATCCCGCAGTATTATAAATTTTTTTAATGGAGTTATTATCAAATCTATATATTGCTGAACTAGGATCACCACTTGGACCTTCAGAATTTATATAAAACTCAATATATT
>Ga0316601_100000456_pt1 | contig 17453 bp, 15 predicted proteins | sample OWC_soil_day5_no_FD_207663 | JGI IMG/M metagenome (GOLD analysis project Ga0316601, IMG submission 207663) | Wetland soil microbial communities from Old Woman Creek delta, Ohio, United States - OWC_soil_day5_noCT | ecosystem: Environmental > Terrestrial > Soil > Wetlands | place: USA: Ohio... | reverse complement strand
AGAAAGAGAGAACATTATGAAAAGCCAAGCGTAAAGAGAAAAAAGAAATCTGAAGCTGCAAGAAAGAGAAAGTTTAAATAGAATTTCTTTTGAAAGAGGGTACTTGTAATGTCTCTTAAAGATAGGCTGCAAGATGACTGGAAAAACGCTTTAAAAAGCAAAGATAAATTTAGAGCAGAAACCATAAGTATGGCTAGAGCAGCCATATTACATATGGAGAAAACAGATGGCGTAAAGCTTGATGATGAAAGTGTTATAGAAGTTTTAGCGAGGGAAGTTAAACAAAGACGTGAAGCTTTGGTGGAATTTGAAAAGGGAAATAGACAAGATCTAGTTGATAAGTGTAATGCTGAAATTGAGATTTTGTTTGAATACCTTCCTCAGCAGTTAACAGAAGAAGAAATTTTTGAAATTGTTCGTCAAGCGGCTGTTGAAGTGGGAGCAAATAGCATAAAGGACATGGGCAAGGTTATGTCAGCTGTAGCTGGAAGAACAAAGGGTAGAGCTGATGGTAAACTTGTAAGTACAATAGTTAAAGAATATTTAAATAAATAAAGGTTCAGCATCTGCTGAACCTTTTTTATTGCTGCTTTAGTAGTACTCTAATAGTACTCTAGGGTAGTATTTTTTTTTGTAGTCATTTATCAAAGATACATTTCATAAATTAGTATGAAAGAATTTTTTTCGAGGTGAAAGGTGTGGAAGATAAGTTATTTAGAACAAAAGATGCAATAGCCAGTAAATTAGATTTGCCTAGAGATATATTATTAAATATGCCGAAGATAACTGTTACTGGGGATAATGAGATAACTATTGAGAACCACAAAGGAGTAATACTTTTTGAGGAGAATGAGGTTAAAATAAATTCAAGTTTAGGGTTAATATCTATAAGTGGCGGGGAGTTTGAAATATTATTTATGGGTGGCAGCACCTTAACCCTTAGTGGTAAGTTTAGAGCTATAGTGTATGAGGGCCATGAATAAGTTTAAAAAATATAAAAAAGGCACTATAACTATAGAAATTCAATCCCTAATGCCCGAAAGATTTATTAACCTCCTGTGGAAAAATGATGTGAAAGTTCAAAATGTGAAGAAAACCAGTATTACAACGATGATAATGGATTTGCCGTTAAAAGATTATGATGTGTTAGAGGAATGTGCAAAAAAGACACAAACGAAAATTAAAATACTTAAAAGAAAAGGACTAAGTTTTTTCTGGCTAATGATGAAGAGAAGAATAGCTCTATTTGCTGGAATAGTAATATTCGGAGGTTTATTATATTATCTATCCACTTTCATTTGGAAAATTGATATTGTTACTGACCAGGTACTTACCCCTTATGAAATACGTCAACAATTAGCTAGCTATGGTATAAAACCTGGAATAAATAAAAGTAATGTAAATGTTTATGAAATACAGGACAAAATGCTGAAAAATAATGAGAATATTATGTGGATCAAAGTAAGAATTGAGGGTTCAGAACTTAAGGTAAATGTAGTTCAAAGACTATCACCTCCTGATATAATTACTGATGATACTCCTTGCAATCTATTAGCAAAAAGAGATGGTGAAATTGTTAGTATCTATACTACTGCGGGAACGGCAGTGGTTAGAAAGGGACAAATAGTTAAGAAGGGACAAATATTAGTAAAAGGGGAACAGGGAAAAGAGGGTGCTGTCTATCAGGTTCATGCAAAGGGTGAAGTAAAAGCAAGGACCTATTATGAGGCAGAAAAAGAAGTTGAAATATCTGGGGTGAAAGAAAAAAAGACAGGGAAATCTATTAAGAATATATATGTTGAAGTAAAGGGGAAAAAAATTTACTTAAAAAATAGTTTAAATAAGTTTAGCAAATATGATAAAATAGTTAATAATAAACAATTTTTTAAAACTGAAATATATAACGAGCTTAAGGAAGAAAAGTTTCAGTTGGATTCAAAAAAAGTTATTGATGATACTTCAAAGGAATTATACGATAAAATAACTGCTAGATTAGACAAATCTATTAAGATAGTAGATAAAAAACTAGACACAGAGATAAGAGATAATAAATGTTTTGTTAGGCTTATAGTTATTGCTGAAGAAAACATTGCTTTACCAGAGAAAATTCAATAATAAAAACTAAAGGGTGGTTATAAAATGCTCAAATCAAAAAGATTTATGAGTAACAAAAATTTTAAAAGATATATCATTTTCGTCTGCACCTTTATAATAATGTATTCGGTATTAGCTACATCCCTTATTGCTAAGAGATATAATTTGAACGAAGTAAAAGAAAATGAAATTGCCAAGGTGAATATTAAAGCGCCAAGAGAGATACAGGATGATTTAAAAACACAAGAAAAAATTCAAAAGGCTTTAGAGAAGGTGCCAGCAAAGTATAGTAAAAGTGCAGAGGTAAAGAATGAAGTTACAAATAGTGTTTATAACTTTTTTGGCAAGGTTCTGCAACTAGCTGAAAGTTCAGACACAGAACAACAAAAAATAGATAAATTATCAAATGAGCAAAATATTAAACTTTCAAAAGAACAATATGTCTCTTTGCTAAAGCTAACAAGAAAAGAATTAGTAGAGCTTCAGAATGATTTAGCAAAGGGGTTAGGGGAAACCTTAGATAGTAGTATAGAGAACAAAGATGAAGAAATAATAAAGGCACAGAACATTGCGTATACAAAGCTTGAGAAATATGGGAATACCTTAAGTGAGCCAGCTAAAGCTATTGGTAAAGCAATAATTAAAGCTGCGCTAAAGCCTAACTTTATTTATGATGAAAAGTTAACAGAAGAGGCTCAAAATGAACAGAAGAAAAAAGTTGTTCCTGAAGTTATAAAGAAGGATCAAATAATAGTTAAAGAGGGCGAGCCAGTAACAAAATATCAAATTGAAATACTTAAAAGTTTAGGTTTGTTAAATTATAATAGTAAATTTCAGTGGAATATATACATAAGTCTAGCATTTTTCGTGCTATTAGTACTGTGTTTACAGTGGTACTACTTATATAAAAATTGTAGGGAGATTTTTGATGATTTCGGTAAACTTGTATTAATTAATCTTCTAAACTGTATAGCTCTTGTCTTAGCTAGGGTTTTAAATATTATACCATTTTTAATTCCACTGGCTTGTGTACCTATGCTTCTAGCATTACTAATAAATGATAAGGTTTCATTAACTATAAGCATATTAAATAGTATTTTAATTAGTGCAACGGCAGGTTTTAATATAGAAATCACTCTGTTAGCTGTTTCTAGTTCCTTGGTTAGTGTACTTGTGCTTAAAAAGATGCAACAGAGAAATGATATATTATATTCTTCTTTATATTTAGCTACTATAAATGTTGTATTAACCTTTGCTATGGGATTTTTGTTGAGTAACAATGTACTTGATGTAGTTCAAAAGGCTATGTATTCCTTTATTGCGTCTGGTATATCAGCGGTACTTACAATTGGTTTTCTTCCTTTATTTGAAAGTACTTTTGATATTGTAACTACAATAAAGTTATTAGAATTATCTAATCCTAATAACCCATTGTTAAAAAAGTTGCTTATGGAAGCACCAGGCACTTACCATCATAGTATTTTGGTAGCCAATTTAGCTGAGGTGGCAACAGAAGAGGTAGGAGGAAATCCGGTAATAGCTAGAACAGCAGCTTATTATCATGATATTGGTAAAATTAAAAGACCTTATTTCTTTAAGGAGAATCAATTAGGAAATGATAATCCTCATAATAAGATTACTCCTAATTTAAGTACCTTAATAATCACCTCTCATGTTAAAGACGGAGTGGAATTAGCGAAGGAGCAAAAACTTCCTAAGGTAATCCAAGATATAATAGAACAGCATCATGGTACTTCTTTGGTGAAATATTTTTATGTAACAATGAAAAACTTAAGTGAAAACCCTGATGAAATAAACGAAGAGGATTTTAAATATTTAGGACCTATACCTTCTACTAAAGAGGCTGGAATTATAATGCTAGCTGATTGTATTGAAGCTTCTGTTAGGTCAATTAATGATCCAACTAAAGGCAAAATTGAAGAGATGGTTAATAAAATAATTAAGGATAGATTAAATGAAGGTCAACTGGATAATTGTGATTTAACTTTAAAGGATTTGGACAAAATAAGAAAAGCATTTTTGAAGGTTCTTTCAGGAATCTATCATCAAAGGATAGAATACCCTGTTGATAAGTGGAAGGACAAAAATATAAAGGGGTTAGATGTATGATTTTAACTGATAATAGACAAAATAAAATTGAAATAACTGATGAACTAGAAAAGGTAGTAAAAGAAGTTGTTGAATATACCCTTAAAGAGGAAAAGGTAGAGTTAGAATATGAGGTAAGTATTATTTTTGTTGATAATGAAGAGATAAGGACTATCAACAAGGAATTTAGAAATATTGATAGAGAAACAGATGTTTTATCGTTCCCTATGTTAGAATATCCTAAAAATAAAGCATATAAGGATGTATATTTGAATTTTGATTTTGATGACAGCTATTTTGATGAAGGAAAGCTAATACTAGGTGACATGGCTTTATCCTTAGAAAAAGCTAAAGAACAGAGTATTGAATATGGACATTCATTTTTAAGAGAAGTAAGTTATCTTACTGTTCACTCTATGCTGCATTTATTAGGATATGATCATATGGAGGAAGAGGAAAAGGCAATTATGAGGGTAAGAGAAGAAGAAATTTTAAAGGCTTTTAATCTTATTAGATGATAATTAAATAAAATATTAATCTTATAAGAGATTGATTCTCTAACAAAGGTTAATAAGTCCTCAATGGACTTTTTCTGGTAACTTGTGAGATGATGGTCCTCAATGGAATTTCGTGGGTAACTTGTGAGGTAAAAGTCCTAAATGGGTTCTCAAGTTGCCCAGTGTTCCGAATGAAAGGAAGAAGGTTATGAAGGTTAAAAAGTTGGTGGATAGCTTTAATTATGCTATTGAAGGAATAATATATGCAGTAAGAACTCAGAGGAATATGCGAATACATATGATTGCAGCCTTACTAGTTTTGACTGCATGTTTTTTTTACGATTTAAGTAAAATAGAAATTCTTATTGTAACAATTACTATAACAATGGTTATATGTGCAGAGCTTATAAATACAGCAATAGAAGCTGCTGTAGATGCAACCACAAACTATTACCACCCCTTAGCACGGATTGCTAAAAATACTGCAGCAGGAGCGGTTTTAGTTACTGCTATAAATGCCATAGTAGTTGGGTATATTATATTTTGGGATAGGTTTAATTCAATTAGCATTTCGGTGATTATGAAGATAAAAAATTCAAATCCATATATGATATTTATTATATTAGTTATAGTTTGTATAGTAACCATTGTTGTAAAAGCAATATTTGGGGAAGGTACACCATTAAGAGGAGGAATGCCTAGTGGTCACAGTACAATAGCCTTTTCAATTGCAACAACTATTGCCTTGGTAACACAGGAGCCTTTAACTATTATATTAAGTTATTTACTTGCACTTATTGTTGCACAAAGCCGTGTAGACTCAAATGTTCATTCCATTTTAGAGGTGCTTTTAGGTGGCGCTTTTGGGAGTTTATTAACAATTCTATTATTTAAGATATTTGGCTAAGGAAAGTAAGTTGTTAATTTTTGTTGAAATACTCAAAATTAGTGATATAATTTATATACAAGATTTTAAGTAGCATAAAAAAGAATAGTCGGAGGGATTTCAATGGACTACAAAGAATTAGTAATTAAAGCATTAGAAGCTAGAGAAAATTCATATTCACCTTATTCTAAATTTAAGGTTGGAGCAGCTGTACTTACAGAAAACGATTTAATTTACACTGGATGTAATATAGAGAACGCATCCTATGGTGCAACAAATTGTGCTGAAAGAACGGCGATTTTTAAAGCGGTTTCTGATGGATATATTAAACTAAAGGCTATAGCATTAGTTGGAGATACAAGCACACATACTTACCCATGTGGAATATGCAGACAGGTTATCGCAGAATTTTCTTCAGATGACACTGCAATTATTCTTGTTAAGAATGAAAATGATTATATAGTTAAAACTATGGATGAAATACTGCCAGGTGCTTTTACTAAAAAAGACCTGTTTAAATAGGAGGAAAAATGTACAAATCAGGATTTGTAACAATTATAGGAAGACCAAATGTAGGAAAATCCACATTGTTAAATAATATAATGGGAGAAAAACTTTCAATAGTGTCAAACAAGCCACAAACTACAAGAAATAATATTCAAACTATTTTAAGTGGCAAGGACTTTCAGTTTGTTTTTGTGGATACTCCAGGAATACATAAGCCTAAACATAAGCTTGGGGAATATATGGTTAAAATAGCTGAAAATGCTGTGAAGGATGTAGATTTAATATTATTTTTAACTACACCAGATTTAGAGCTTGGAAAAGGTGATCAATACATATTAGAGCAATTAAAAGGCGTTAAGGCTCCAGTGTTTTTAGTATTAAATAAAATAGATGAAAATACAGAGGAAAGAGTAGCAAAAAGCTTAAAGGCATATTCAGAAGCTTTTAATTTTACTGAGGTAATACCTATTTCAGCTATGAAGGATAAAAACGTAGATAAGCTAATAGAGGTTATGGTTAAGTATATGCCAGAGGGACCTCAATACTATCCTGAGGATATGATTACTGACCAGCAAGAGAGATTTATTGTTTCAGAGATAATCAGAGAAAAGGCCTTAAGATTATTAACTCAAGAGGTTCCCCATGGAATAGGTGTAGAAATTTTAGAAATGAAGCAAGATGAAAAAGAAATTTATCATATTGAAGCTACAATGCTATGCGAAAAAGATTCACATAAAGGGATAATCATCGGTAAAGGTGGGGGAATGTTAAAGAAAATTTCCCAATTTGCAAGAGAAGATATAGAAAAATTTTTAGGTACTAAAGTTTACTTAAGACTTTGGGTAAAAGTAAAAAGTGATTGGAGAGACAATCAAGGGGTTTTACGAGAATTAGGTTATAAGTAATTAAACTTTAGGAATAATATAATTTAGGGGATGATTTTCTGGCAACTTTTCAGACACGTGCAGTAATATTAAAAACGCAAGATTTAAAAGAAGCTGATAAATTAGTGTGGCTTTATTCTGAAAAGCTTGGTAAGATATCGGCGGTAGCCAGAGGTGCAAAACGAAGTAAAAGTAAGTTTTTAGCCTCCACATTACCCTTTTGTTTTGGTGACTATGTTGTATATAAGGGCAGAAGTCTATATAACATGAGCGAAGGTATGATAATTAATTCTTTTCAGGAATTAATGGGAGATTTAGATAGCTTAACCTATGGCTCTTACCTTTGTGAGCTTATTGACATAGCAGTACAAGAAGAAGAAAGCAACAGAGATTTGTTTAAAGTTTTTGTGTCTTGCTTTTACTTGATGAGCAAAAAGGTTGTGGATTTGGAGGTTATGGCTAGAACTTTCGAAGTAAAGCTTTTAGAGGCTACGGGATATAGATTAAATCTAGGATATTGCTGTCAATGCAAAAAGGAAATCAGCACATCAAACTATATAAGTTTTCAGTATGGTGGTGGGGTTTGTAAAGAGTGTGAAAGAGTTAATGGTATGTACGTAAGCTATGCCACCTATAACATATTAAAATTTTTAGTTAAGGTTTCAATAGATAAGATCTACAGGATAACAATGAAAAAAGAAGAAAAAGAAGAACTATATAAGGTCTTATCTGTTTTTATAGCTCAAAATTATACCAGAAAACCAAAAAGCTTAGATTTTTATGCTTTTTTGAAAAGGAGTGAAGAGAATGAATGAGATTACATTAGAGAAAATAGACATTATTAAAGAGAGAACTGGGGTTACTTATGCTGAAGCTAAAGAAGCTTTGGAATTATGTAACGGTAATGTAGTAGATGCACTAATTCATGTTGAACAAAATCAAAAGAAAACTATGGAGGGCATCTATACAACAAAGGATGAGCTTGTAGCTTGGATTAAGGATTTGGTTAATAAGGGTAATGTTTCTAGAATAAGAATAAAAAAACAGGATAAGGTAATTCTTGATGTACCTCTAAATGCTGGAGTTGCTACTGGTGCTTTGGCTTTAATTATACAACCATTAATGCTTGTATTAGGTGCCGGAGCTGTTTTTGCTTTAGCTACAAACATTACAATTGAAATTACCAAGAATGATGGTTCTGTTGAAGTTGTAAATAAAATTGTTAAAGATACCGTTACAGATGTTAAGGAAAAGGTTACAGATTTTGCTTCAGATATCAAAGATAAAATCTCCAATAAAAGACATAATGATGTTAATGATGATTCTAATGTATATAAATATACTGTGACTTTTGATGATGTGGAAGAAGAGAATAAATAAGATTTATAAGCCTTGTATTGCAAAATACAGGCTTTTTTTCATAGTTAGTGAGTCTTTTTACTTTGAATTGAAAAGAAATAACTGCAAATTTAAAGTTTATCACTGCGAAGCATTTTTGCGCAAAGGTTTTCATAAATAACTATAAATAAATTTGGTGAATCTTACAAAGAAAATAAAAAATATTCTGAATAATTATAAATATATTGCTTTTTAGCAATTATTCCGATAAAATGTTAAATTGTGAAGTAAGTAAATATTATGAATATTTGCTAAGTAACCGTATACATAAATATAGTGGTTAAAGTAGAAAAATGTACTAATAATGGAATGAATTGCGGTTATAAGGAAAAAATTATAAAAGCATATATTATTTCTTTTATTTACATGCTATAATATCGTTATAGTATTAAGAAAGAGGGTGAAGACCATTAATTTATCACCAAGACAAGAAGAAATAATCAGATTAGTAAAAGAAAGTCAACCTATAACAAGCGAAAAATTAGCGGATAAATTAAACGTAACAAGGGCAGCTTTGAGACCAGACTTAGCAATTCTTACGATGACAGGTATTCTAGAGGCTCGTCCAAAGGTTGGATATGTATATGCAAAAAAACCCTCTTATAGTCTCGTTCACGATTACATAAGAAACATAAAAGTTAAAGACGTTATGTCAAGACCTATAGTGGTAGAAGAATCTGCCATGGTATACGATGCTATTGTACATTTGTTTTTAAACGATGTAGGAACATTATTTGTTGAAAATAATGGAGTGTTAACTGGTGCAGTTTCAAGAAAAGATTTCTTAAAGATAGCAATGGGAGGAACTGATATGCACAAGGTTCCAGTAGGTATTATAATGACAAGAATGCCTAACCTAATCTCTGTTGAGAGTGAAGAAAGTGTGTATATAGCTGCACAAAAAATTATTGAACATGAAGTAGACAGTCTTCCAGTAATTGAGAAGGTCCTTGAAGGTCAAAAGGAGATTGCAAAAATAATAGGCAAAATCTCTAAAACCAATATTACTAGGTTGTTTGTTGAAATGGGTGAAGACAATTAAATTTAATTTGCACTAACCGGGACATATTTGACCCGTTAGAATATAGACGATTAGATAACAAAGGGGTGTTATAATGGATAATAAAAAATATGTATACCTTTTCAGTGAAGGTAATGCATCTATGAAAAATTTACTAGGTGGTAAGGGAGCAAACCTTGCTGACATGACTAGCATAGGAATTCCAGTACCTCAAGGTTTTACAGTAACTACTGAAGCTTGTAACAAGTATTATGTAGATGGACAAAAAATAGCTTCAGAAATAGTTGAAGAAATTCTTACTAAAATGGCAGAATTAGAAAGAATATCAGGAAAAGAATTTGGAAGTAAAACAAATCCGTTACTTGTATCAGTAAGATCAGGTGCAAGAGCTTCTATGCCTGGTATGATGGATACTATATTAAACTTAGGATTGAATGATGAAACTGTTGAAGTTATGGCAAATTTAACTAACAATCCAAGATTTGCATATGACTCATATAGAAGATTTATACAAATGTTTGCAGACGTAGTTATGGAAGTTGAAAAGAGAAACTTCGAAAACCTTATGGATGAAATGAAAGAAGCTAAAGGTGTTAAGTACGATACAGAACTAGATGCTAACGACTTAAAAGAATTAGTAAAACAATTTAAAGCTCTTTACAAAAAAGAAAAGGGAGAAGAGTTCCCAAGTGATCCAAAAACTCAATTGATCGAATCTATTACAGCTGTATTTAGATCATGGGAAAACCCAAGAGCTATAGTATACAGAAGATTAAATGATATACCAAGCAGCTGGGGAACAGCAGTTAACGTTCAAGAGATGGTTTTCGGTAATAAAGGAGAAACTTCAGGTACAGGAGTTGCTTTCTCAAGAAACCCTTCAACTGGAGAAAAGAAAATATTTGCTGAATACTTAATGAATGCTCAAGGTGAAGACGTTGTTGCTGGTATAAGAACACCTCAACCAATAGAAAAATTAAATGATGATATGCCAGAAATATACGAGCAATTCGTTCAAATAGTTAACACATTAGAAAACCATTACAGAGATATGCAAGATATGGAGTTTACTATCGAAGATAGAAAGCTATATTTCTTACAAACTAGAAATGGTAAGAGAACAGCTCAAGCTGCTCTAAAGATAGCTGTTGATTTAGTTGAAGAAGGAATGTTAACTAAAGAAGAAGCTATACTAAAGGTTGAAGCAAAGCAATTAGATACATTACTACACCCAAATTTTGATACTGCTGACTTAAAGCAAGCTGCAGTTATAGCTAAAGGTCTTCCAGCTTCACCAGGAGCTGCTTGTGGTAAAGTATGCTTTACAGCTGAAGAAGCAAAAGAAAGACATGAAAAAGGCGAAAAGGTTGTACTTGTTAGACTTGAAACTTCACCAGAAGATATCGAAGGTATGATAGCTGCAGAAGGTATATTAACAGTTAGAGGTGGAATGACTTCTCACGCTGCGGTTGTTGCTAGAGGTATGGGAACTTGCTGCGTTGCTGGTTGTGGTGAATTAAAAGTTAATGAAGCTGCTAGAACTTTCGAAGTAAGTGGAAAGACTTACAATGACAACGACTACATCTCAATAGATGGAAGTACTGGTAACGTTTATGGCGGAGCTATAAAGACAGTTGAGCCAGAAATAAGCGGTTACTTTGGAATATTCATGGGTTGGGCTGATGAAATAAGAAGCTTAAAGGTTAGAACTAATGCTGATACTCCAAGAGATGCTGCTCAAGCAGTTAAATTCGGAGCTGAAGGTATAGGTCTTTGCAGAACTGAGCATATGTTCTTCGCTGAAGAAAGAATTGCTGCAGTTAGAGAAATGATAGTTGCTAAGACTGAAGAGCAAAGAAGAAAAGCTCTTGATAAGTTATTGCCAATGCAAAGAGAAGACTTTATAGGAATATACGAGGCTATGGAATATAGACCGGTTACTATAAGATTCTTAGATCCACCACTACATGAATTCTTACCAACAGAAGAATCAGATATAGCTGATTTAGCTAAAGAAATGGGATTAACTTTTGAAGAGTTAAAGGCTACAGTTGAATCCTTACATGAATTCAACCCAATGATGGGTCATAGAGGATGTAGATTAGCTGTATCATACCCAGAAATAGCTGAAATGCAAACAAGAGCTGTTATCGAAGCTGCTATCGATGTTAAGAGAAGAAAAGGTTTCGATATAGTTCCAGAAATAATGATTCCACTTGTTGGAGAAGTTAAAGAATTAAAATACGTTAAAGACGTAGTTGTAAGAATAGCAAATCAAATCATCGCTGAAGAAGGCGTTGATATGAAATACATGGTAGGAACTATGATAGAAATACCAAGAGCAGCTCTTACTGCTGATGAAATAGCTAAAGAAGCTGAATTCTTCTCCTTTGGAACAAATGACTTAACACAAATGACATTTGGATTCTCAAGAGACGATGCTGGTAACTTCTTAAAGCACTACTATGATAAGAAGATATATGAATCAGATCCATTTGGAAAACTAGACCAAACAGGTGTAGGACAATTAGTTAAAATGGCTGTTGAAAAAGGAAAAGCTACAAGACCAAACATCAAGCTTGGTATCTGTGGAGAACACGGTGGAGATCCATCATCAGTTGAGTTCTGCCATGAAGTAGGATTACAATATGTATCATGCTCACCATTCAGAGTACCATTAGCTAGACTTGCAGCTGCACAAGCACAAGTTAAAAACCCAAGAAAGTAATTTATGAATTAAATAAAAGAAGTAAGCTGTACTCTGTGAGCACAGCTTACTTCTTTTTATTAATAATTTAAAATGTAAGATGTAGAATGTAAAATTGAGGATGAAATTCCTATGGAATTTCTTTATAAAAACTCCATAGGAGTTTTGTCCTTCATTTTACATTTTTAACTTTAAATTTTACATTAAAATAATGAAGTATGAAATCTGTCTTCTATATATTCTTGGAAAGAATGAACAAACTTGAAGTGTTGTTCTGTTTTCTCGCAGCTCTTCTTTAATAAGGTAACGAAAGAATTTTTATTGCATTTATTAATATTATTATAATAATCTCTTGAAATTTTCCAATATTTCTGTGGGAAAGCTAAATATACAAAGATAGCTTTATATTCATCAAGATTAAGAGGATGAATGGTTTCATAGAGGTTTAAGGAATTAACTGCGATTTGCATATCCCATTTGGTACCATCTCTTTTTAGTAAGCGCCTAAAGAAATAGGATAAATCATGAACACAGTAATCTATTTTACATTTATCAAAGTCTATAATCCACATATCTCTGTTTGAATCAAATAGCATATTTTTATTAACATAGTCTAAATGACACAGGGCTTTGCTTAAATTCTTATTATCGATAGTAGAAGCTACCCTTGCTGAAATTTCTGCTAAGGTTATGTTGGGTTCAAAATATTGGAGAAAAACCTTAGAAAATTTATCACCATACTTAAAGGCTGAGTTAGAACAAATAAGTATTTGTTCAAAGTGTTTGTTTAGTGTTGAATGCAGGTCTTCAAATCCGGTTTTTAAGTTACTTCCTTCAATTGGCATAAAATTTTCAGAAACTTTATGTAGTTTTGCAAGGTTAGAGCATGCGTCTAAAACGTCTTGTATATTGTCATAGTTACATTTAACACCATCTATCCAATTTGTTAAAATAAATAGCATATCATTATAGGATACATATCTACTTTTTGATTTAGTTGCAAGTATTCTAGGAACATTTAAGCCATTCCTGTATAGCCATTCAATGGCTGAGTATACAAATAATAAGTCACCCTCAGAGAAATAAACCTTTTTTAGACAGTAGGATTTGTTTAAATAATCTACTTTATATACTGCACGCTGTTTATCTGAATCTTTGAATTTTATTTGAACGATATCCCCTTCTTCTAAACCATAATAAGGCAATACGTATTTTTTTACGTTTTCTTCAGATAATAAATCGGTGGTATATGATTTAGCTGGATATTGCATAACAACACTCCTTCGAAATAATACAATCTTAATATAAAGATATTAAAAAACTTTTTACAATATACATTTTAATGAAAAAAAAGGAGTTTTAAATGTAATATAGAATTAAAATATAAAAGGGTGATTTATATGAATAAATTTAATAGTATAAGGGAAAAATTGGAGAACGATGAGAAGAGTTTATTGATTAAATATAGTTCCTTTTCAGCTGATACGAAAGGGAGAGAGAGAGCGGAGGAAAAAGATAGTATTCGGACGGACTATATGCTTGACAGAGATAGAATATTACATAGTAAGTCCTTTAGAAGACTTAAGCATAAAACCCAGGTGTATATTAAAACTTGGGGAGATCATTATAGGACCAGATTAACTCATACTTTAGAAGTATCTCAGATAGCGAGAACTATTGGTAAGGGAATAGGGTTAAATGAGGATCTTATTGAGGCAATCGCGCTGGGACATGATATTGGCCATGTAGCTTTTGCTCATAATGGGGAAGAAGTGCTCGATATGCTTTTACCTGGAGGATTTAGACATAATGAAAATAGTGTAAGAGTATTAACTAAAATCGAAAATTTAGGTCAGGGGTTAAATTTGACTAAGGAAGTATTGGATGGTATTTTGCACCACAGTGGGTTTTCAAAGGATAGCGTTAAAGCATTTACTTTGGAGGGTCAGGTTGTAAGGTATAGTGACAAGATAGCCTATGTAAATCATGATATCGATGACTCCATTCGGGCAGGGCTGCTAAAAGAAGAGGATTTGCCTAAAAACTTAGTGGCTATATTAGGAAAAAGCCGAAGAAATAGGATAGATACTCTTGTTAAGGATTGTATTTATAATACCTTAAATAACATAGAAGTTGGGAAAATTGAAGTTTCATTAAGTCCAGAGGTGGAAAAGGCTTTGTCAGACCTGCGAGCTTTTATGTTTGAAAATATTTATAAAGGTTCTATATTAAAAATAGAAAGAGATAAGGCTAAGTTTGTACTTCAGCAGGTTTATGAGTATTTTCTAAAACATCCTGAAAAAATGCCAGAATTTTATAACAAAATTGCTGCGGAAGAAGGTCTGCACCAAGGAGTTTCCGATTATATTTCTGGAATGAGCGACGATTATTGTTTACTTTTATTTAATGATATATATGTACCTAAACTTGTAATTTATTAAAAATTTAGAATAATATTTACTATTTAGTGGGTAAAATAATATTTGTGAAAACTTGAAGGAATATTGATATTTATAAAGAATATTATAAAGTGAAAATTAATAAAAAAAATGAGAAAATTTTATTGTTAAGAAGGAATTTGGTTGTTTTTGTCGAATATTAATAACTTTGTTGTGAATTTAAATTGTTAGGTGGGTGAATCTTATTGAATATATCAGAAGAAATCATCCAAAAGGTTAAAGAACAAAATGATATAGTAGATGTAATTTCGGAAACCGTTAAATTAAAGAGGTCAGGAAGAAATTATATGGGACTATGTCCGTTTCACCATGAAAAGTCACCGTCCTTTTCTATCTCTAGTGACAAGCAGATTTATAAATGCTTTGGTTGTGGTGAGGCTGGAAACGTAATAACCTTTGTTATGAAGAATAAAAATTTATCTTTTGTGGATGCTGTAAAACTTCTTGCAGAAAGAGCTAATATTCCAATGCTATATACAAATAATAAAGATGGCAATGTAGTAGATCCAAATGAAAAGCTGTATAGGATTAATGTAGAAGCAGCAAGATATTTTTTTGGAAACCTAAGAAACTCTCAAACAGCCATCAGTTATTTCCAAGGAAGAGGAATATCTGATAGTACAATTAAAAGATTTGGATTAGGGTATTCTCTAGATAATTGGAATGGATTATTAAACTACTTGAAGAGAAAGGGTTTTACAGAACTTGATATGCTATCAGCAGGATTAATAATTAAAAGCGAAAAAGGGAATTATTATGACAGATTTAGAAACAGAGTAATATTTCCGGTTTTTGACTACAGGGGAAAGGTTATTGGGTTTGGTGGGAGAGTTTTAGATGATTCCAAGCCAAAATACTTAAATTCGCCAGAAACTCAGCTTTTTAAGAAGGGAACAAATCTTTATGGATTAAATTTTACCGTAAAGAATGATATCGGGCGAACAATAATAATTGTAGAAGGTTACATGGATTGTATATCTCTCCATCAGTATGGAATTACTAATGCAGTAGCATCCCTTGGTACTGCGCTCACAGATAATCAAGCTAAATTATTAAAGAGATATGCTGATAAAATTATAATTTCCTATGATGCGGATAATGCAGGTCAAAATGCAACAGTTCGTGGTATGGAAATTTTACGAAATCAAGGGTTCGACGTTAGGATTTTGACAGTACCGCAAGGGAAGGACCCAGATGGATATATTCGCAGTAATGGCAGGGACGCATTTATAAAATTAATGAATGAAGCACTGCCGCTAATTGACTATAGAATAAAAAAGGTTAAAGAAGGGATTGATTTTACAAATCCAGAAGCTGTTGCTTCATATGCTAAAAGCGCTGCTTTAGTGGTAAGAGATCTTAATCCGGTGGAAAAGGATGTGTATATTAAAAAGATCTCTGAAGATACAAGGATTAAAGAGCAGTCAATATACGATTTATTAAATAATGAAATTCAAAAAAATGTAAATAATTCGTCGGTATTGAATAATGTTAACAATTTTGGACAAAAATTATTTTTAGAGCCTGCCTATATGAAGGCTGAACGAAATATTTTAAAATTAATGTTGAATAATGAAGAAGTGTTCCAAAATGTGACAAAAACCATACATAAAGATGAATTCATTTTAGAAGCTCATAAAAAGATTTATCAATTAATTATAGATAGTACTAACATGGATATTGAAGCTAGAAGGAAACACATAGAAGCTAAATGTGATGACATAGACAGCTCTAAAGAGTGGGTTAATATTTGTGAATTAGAATTGATATACGAAGAGTCAGAAGGACAAAGACTTATAGAAGACTATATAAAGGAAATCAAAAAATTTAAGTTAGAGGAGTCGAAAAAACAGATTATGGATAAAATAAAGCACTTTGAAGCTATTGGAAAATTTCAGGAGTCAATTGAATTAGCACAAGAATTGATAAAAATACGTCAACAAATTGGAATGCTATAAGAGAGAGTGAAAGGAGGTAGTGACAGTGAGTACAGATAACAACAATGTTAAAGATAAAGGCGCTAAAATGCAAATAGTTAAAAAGCTTATCGAAAAAGGTAAGAAGAGTGGCACATTAACTTATAAAGAAATAATGGATGAACTAGAGGAAGTAGACTTAAATCCAGAACAAATAGAAAAGATATATGAAGTATTAGAATCAATGGGTATTGATGTAATTGGCGATATGCAGGAAATAGAGATTCAGGAGGAAGAACTGGATTTATCAATACCAGAAGGAATAGCTATAGATGACCCTGTTAGAATGTACCTAAAGGAAATAGGAAAGGTACCACTGTTATCATCTGATGATGAGATAGCACTTGCACAGAGGATAGAAGAAGGAGATCAAGTAGCTAAAAAGAAATTAGCTGAAGCTAATTTAAGACTTGTTGTAAGTATTGCAAAGAGATATGTAGGAAGAGGTATGTTATTTCTTGATCTTATTCAAGAAGGTAATTTAGGACTTATAAAAGCTGTAGAAAAGTTTGATTATAGAAAAGGTTACAAATTTAGTACTTATGCAACTTGGTGGATAAGACAGGCGATAACAAGAGCTATCGCAGACCAAGCAAGAACTATAAGAATACCTGTACATATGGTTGAAACAATTAACAAACTTATTAGGGTATCAAGACAATTACTTCAAGAACTTGGAAGAGAACCACAACCAGAAGAAGTAGCTAAAATTATGGAAATGCCTGTAGACAAAGTAAGAGAAATAATGAAAATAGCTCAAGAACCAGTTTCTTTAGAAACTCCTATTGGTGAAGAAGAGGATAGTCATTTAGGGGATTTCATACCAGATGATGATGCTCCAGCACCAGCAGAAGCAGCAGCCTTTACTATGTTAAAAGAACAGCTTATAAATGTTCTAGATACTTTAACACCTAG
>Ga0316601_100000455_pt1 | contig 17458 bp, 16 predicted proteins | sample OWC_soil_day5_no_FD_207663 | JGI IMG/M metagenome (GOLD analysis project Ga0316601, IMG submission 207663) | Wetland soil microbial communities from Old Woman Creek delta, Ohio, United States - OWC_soil_day5_noCT | ecosystem: Environmental > Terrestrial > Soil > Wetlands | place: USA: Ohio... | reverse complement strand
TCTCAATTTAAAAGTTTGATTCATTTAAGCTCAATACTTAAATTAATTTAGAAGCTCTCGCTTCTCAAAGAATTGCTGGTTCGTTATTTATTATTCTGTTTAATTTTCAAAGACCATTTTGTGTTTGCCATCGACAGATGACTTTTATATCTTATCACTTAAGCTTGTAACTTGTCAACAAGTTTTTTAGCTTAAGTGTTATACAGAACTTTACTCATCATCACAATCTCTCGTGACGACAAGTGATATTTTATCAAATCTATAGCACTATGTATTACCGCTATCACTCATTAGTTTTAATTATATTGCTCTTAATAATTATTTCTTTAATTTTCGACGTTTTTCTTATACCGATACACTAGGTATAGTTGCTGCAGAGTTCACATAAAGCCTCTTGGGTTTCTAGCTTTTTAGAATAAAAAAGAGCCCGCCTTAAATCTGCGAGCTCTCTTGTAAATGCAATTTATAAACTTCTATATAGATACTAGACTTGGAGATTCAAATCTATAAACAAAATTTATTCCTCTCCATCTGTTTCTTCTATTACATTTTGGTCTATTGCATTTTCTTCTATAATCTCTTCTTGAATATCATCCTCTTCAAGTTTATCTTCACTTGCCTCAATCTTTGCTATAGCAACTACCTTTTCTTCTTCAGTAGTTCTCATTAAAGTTACACCCATAGCATTTCTGCTAGTAACAGATATACCAGATACATTAATTCTTATAGCTACTCCACTACTGTTTATAAGCATCATTTCGTCTTCTTCACTAACCATTCTAGCTCCAACGATTTTTCCTGTCTTTTCAGTTACCTTGTAGCTCTTCATACCCTTACCACCTCTATTATGTGGTGCGTATTCAGATACCTCTGTTCTCTTACCAAAACCATTTTCACTTATAACAAGTACCTTCTGCTCTGGAACTACTATATCCATACTTACCGCAATATCACTTTCTCTAAGAGTGATTGCTTTTACACCTGTAGCTGTTCTTCCCATAGCTCTAACATCTTTTTCATTAAATCTTGTAGCGTATCCTTCTTGAGTGAAAATCATTACTTCACTATCTCCGTCAGTTACTGCAACACGAATCAATTCATCGTTATCTCTTAGGTTTATAGCTATTAGTCCATTCTTTCTTATTGAAGCATATTGATCTAATGCAGTCTTCTTTATTAATCCATTCTTAGTTCCCATCACAAGGAATTTATCTTCCTCAAACTCCTTAATAGATATAACTGCCTGTATTTTCTCATCTTGGCTTAATGGAAGCATATTAACAAGGTTAGTACCCTTAGCAGTTCTTCCAGCCTCAGGTATTTCATATCCCTTAAGTTTATATGCCTTACCTGCATTAGTAAAGAATATAATGTTATTATGAGTAGAGGTTACAAATATATGCTCTACAAAGTCATCCTCTTTTGTAGTCATTGCCTGGATACCCTTACCCCCTCTTTTTTGGGCAGTATAAGCATCTGATAGTATTCTCTTTATATATCCACTATGAGTTAAAGTTATTACTACTTCCTGCTCTTGTATTAAATCCTCATAGTTTATCTCATTATCATTTCTTACTATTTCAGTTCTTCTTTCGTCACCATATCTGTTTTTGATTTCAATTAGCTCATCTTTTATTATTTGTAAAACTAATTCTTCTCTCTCTAAAATTTCTCTGAAATATGCTATATCTTTCATCAATTCAGCATATTCAGCATCAATTTTATCTCTTTCTAAGCCTGTTAAGCTTCTAAGCCTCATTTCTACAATAGCTTGTGCTTGCTTTTCAGAAAGACTAAATCTTTCAATAAGCTTATTTCTAGCCTCTTCTGTATTTTTAGAAGATCTAATTAAATTTATTACTTCGTCAATATGATCAAGTGCTATTTTTAATCCCTCTAAAATATGAGCTCTAGCTAAAGCTTTATTTAAATCAAATTGTGTTCTTCTTCTTATTACATCTTTTTGGAAATCAACATAATGAACTAATATTTGCTTTAAATTCAAGGTCTGAGGTTCATTATTAACTAATGCAAGCATTATTACTCCAAAAGTAGTCTGCATTTGAGTATGCTTATATAACTGATTTAACACTACATTTGCATTAGCATCTCTTTTGATTTCTACAACAATTCTCATACCATCTCTATCTGATTCATCTCTAAGGTCTGAGATACCTTCTATTTTTTTATTCTTTACAAGTTCAGCTATATATTCTATAAGCTTTGCTTTGTTAACCTGATATGGAATTTCTGTAACTATAATTCTAAATCTGCCTTTTTCCTCTTCTATATCAGCTTTTGCTCTTACGATAATTCTGCCTCTTCCTGTTTCATAGGCTTCTCTAATCCCTTGTGTTCCCATTATTATGCCTGCTGTTGGGAAATCTGGTCCCTTAATTTTTGTCATAAGCTCTAATACTGAAACATCATTGTTATCGATGAGCATGATAATTCCATCTATAACCTCTCCTAGGTTATGTGGTGGTATGTTAGTTGCCATACCAACAGCTATCCCAGTTGAACCATTAACTAACAGGTTAGGAAATCTTGATGGAAGTACAGAAGGCTCTTCTTCTTCACCATCAAAGTTTGGAACAAAGTCTACAGTTTCTTTGTTTATATCTCTTAACATTTCAACAGTGATTTTGTTCATCTTTGCTTCTGTATATCTCATTGCTGCAGCACTATCTCCATCCACAGAACCGAAGTTTCCATGTCCATCCACTAATAGATATCTAGTAGAAAAATCTTGTGCCAATCTTACCAAAGCATCATATACGGAAGAATCACCATGTGGATGATACTTACCTAGAACGTCTCCAACAATTCTGGCACATTTTCTATAGCCCTTTTCTGGTGATAATCCTAATTCCTGCATAGAAAATAGTATTCTTCTATGCACAGGCTTTAAACCGTCCCTTACATCTGGAAGAGCACGACCTACTATTACACTCATAGCATAATCTATATAGCATTTTTTCATTTCCTGGTTTATATCAACTGTTAAAACTTTTCCTTCATTATTCGTCAAACTCATATTTTCACCTCTTCCATCTGTTAAATGTCTAAGTTAATTACCTTTTTAGCATTTTCTTGTATAAATTCTCTTCTAGGTTCAACCTTGTCACCCATTAAAATCGTAAATATTTCATCAGCCGCAATTGCATCTTCTACAGTCGCTTTTAAAAGTATTCTCTTCTCTGGATCCATTGTTGTATCCCAAAGCTGTTCAGCATTCATTTCTCCAAGACCTTTATATCTCTGAATATCTGTACTATTATCTTTTCCGCCCAATTCTAAAAGAACTTTTTCTAATTCCTTGTCAGTATAAGCGTAAATTTCCTTTTTACCTTTAGAAACCTTATACAGTGGAGGTTGTGCTATGTAAACATGACCCTTTTCTACTAACTCCTTCATGTACCTATAGAAGAAGGTTAAAAGAAGGGTTCTAATATGCGCCCCATCCACGTCGGCATCCGTCATTATTATGATTCTATTGTATCTTATTTTGTTTATATCGAAATCTTGAGCTATTCCTGCGCCAAAAGCAGTGATCATTGATCTTATAGTCTCAGAATTAAGAATTTTATCTAATCTCTGTTTTTCAACATTTAAGATCTTACCACGCAAAGGTAATATAGCTTGGAATCTTCTATTTCTTCCTTGCTTTGCACTACCACCAGCTGAGTCTCCTTCGACTATATAAATTTCACATTCAGCAGGATCCTTTGAAGAACAGTCTGCTAGTTTTCCTGGTAGAGCTGCACTCTCAAGTATTGATTTTCTTCTTGTAAGCTCTCTTGCCTTCTTTGCTGCTTCTCTTGCTCTAGCTGCTGTTAATGATTTATCTATTATAGTCTTTCCTATACCTGGATTTTCCTCTAGGTACATGCTAACAGTTTCACCAACTATACTATCTACAATTCCTCTTACTTCACTGTTTCCAAGCTTAGTTTTAGTTTGTCCTTCAAACTGTGGGTCTGATAATTTTACAGAAATAACCGCTGTTAAGCCTTCCCTTGTATCTTCCCCAGACAGATTCTTATCTGTATCCTTTAAATGTCCAAACTTTTTGCCGTAATCATTTAATACTCTTGTTAAGGCAGTCTTAAACCCCATTAAGTGAGTTCCACCTTCAACTGTATCAATATTATTTGCAAAAGAGAATATATTTTCAGTATAGCCATCATTGTATTGAAGGGCTATTTCTACTGAGTAATCATCCCTTACTCCTTCAACATAAATAGGTTCTTCATGTAGGGATTCTTTGTTTCTGTTAAGATATGCTACAAAGGATTTTATACCCCCTTCATAGTAAAAATCTTCCTCTTTTGTGATTCTCTCGTCATTTAATGTAATTTTAATGCCTTTATTTAAAAATGCTAATTCTCTTAATCTTTGAGCTAAAGTATCATAATCAAACTCTAATTCTTCAAAAATTTCATGATCTGGTTTAAAATAAGTCTTTGTTCCATGGTCATCACTATCACCTATAATATTAAGATCAGTCATAACCTTTCCTCTTTCAAATCTTTGCTTATAGATATGACCTTCTCTTTTAACTGTTACCTCACAAACTTCAGAAAGAGCATTAACAACAGATGCTCCAACCCCATGAAGACCCCCTGAAACCTTGTATCCACCGCCGCCAAATTTTCCACCAGCATGTAAAACAGTCATAATAACCTCTACAGTAGGTTTCTGCATTTTTGGATGCATACCAACAGGCATACCTCTACCATCGTCTATAACTGTTATAGAATTATCATTATGAATAAAAACTTTTATATTTTTACAAAATCCTGCTAAGGCTTCATCTATACTATTATCAACTATTTCATACACTAAGTGATGAAGACCTCTTGAGCTAGTGCTTCCGATGTACATACCTGGTCTTTTTCTTACTGCTTCTAAGCCCTCAAGCACCTGTATCTGATTTTCATCATAAACTTGTTTTTTTTCTTCTGACATGAGTATCCTCCTAACTATAACCTAAAGCTCATTATATATATTTTCCGTACGTTTACTTAAAGTTGCCGATGATATAGGTGATAAAAATATCTTGCTTTTTTTATCCACTTCAGCAATAATAAAAGACTTTGGTTTTTCACTTGTAATTCTATATACAAAACCATCCTCTTCCGCTAATCTTAAAAATTGAATAGTATCTGAACTGTATATGGTGGTTTCCATATCAAAAATCCCTATTATATCCTTTACCGGAACTACCACATTCTCACCTAAATGTAAAAACACCTATATCCCTCCTCCTAATAACTCTATTCTTCAATTATTTATTTAAATATTCATATACTATTTTGCCATCATTAACCCTAAATATCTTTATATTATCATCTAAATATCCTTTAATATTTTCAATACCTGTACAGGTAATTATGCTCTGTACATTTTTTAGCGAGTTTAATATATATTTCTGTCTGCCCAAATCTAATTCAGATAGTACATCATCTAATAGAAGTACAGGATATTCTCCGATCTCATCTTTTATGATTTCCAAAGATGCAAATTTAATAGTTAAAACTGAAGTTCTCTGCTGCCCCTGTGAACCATAGCTTCTAGTATCAATATTATTTATGCTTATTAAAAAATCATCTCTATGTGGTCCAACTGATGTAGTTTTTCTTTCGAAATCCTTTTGTCTATTTTTTATTAAACTTTTTTTGAATTCACTTTGAATATTTAAAAAGTCCTCTGTAAAAGTTAAATACTTGAATTCTATAACTTCATTTCCTGATGTTATATCATCATGTATAATCTTGCCCTTTATATTTAACCTTTGGATATATTTAATTCGCTCTTTTATAATTGCTGTTCCAAAGGTTGATAATTGATCGTCGTAGACATCAATAATTGCCTGAGCCTTGTCACTATACCGCCTTAAAAGAGAATTTCGCTCTTCTAAAACCTTGTTATATTGAACTAAGTTATAATAATATTTTGCATTTAGCTTGCAAAGCTCTATATCTAAAAATTTTCTCCTAAAAGAAGGAGACTCTTTTACAATTTTTAAATCTTCTGGTGAAAATATAACAGCATTTAATACGCCCATTAATTCAGCTATTTTATTTAGCTTAATGGAGTTAATTTTCACGCCCTTTTTTCCGTCCTTAAATATCTTAATTTCTATCTTTTTATCTAATCTTTCCTTACAGACATAAGCATTAATATAAGCCTCTTGTTCTTCCCAATTTATAAGCTCTTTATCTTTACTGGTGCGATGAGATTTTCCTAAACTGCAATAGTATATGCTTTCTAAAACATTGGTTTTTCCTTGAGCATTATCACCTATAAAAACATTTGTTTCTTTGTTTAATTCTAAACTTAAATCTTTATAATTCCTGAAATTAGCTAATTGCAAATATTTAATATACATATAAACACCTATATTTATTATACCATAAATTGCGAGGCTATAATATAACTTACACTATTTTATAGCATTCACCATCAAATTCGACTATATCATTTACTTTAAGTTTTTTGCCTCTTTGAGTTTCTATATTTCCATTAACCTTTACTAAACCATCTTGTATTAGCATCTTAGCTTCTCCGCCGTTTACAACTATAGCTGCCCATTTCATAAAGGCATCTAATTTTATTATTTCTGAATTTATCTTAATTTCCTTCATATGATTTTCCTATCCTCTCATTATTCTTACTGGAACCACTAAATAAGTACAGTTATTAATATCCTTATTTTTAACTACACAAGGACTTACACTGCTAGAAAATTCCATAACAATTTCGTCCTCTTCCATTATTTTAAGCACATCTATTACATATTTCGAGTTAAATGCAATTTGTAAACTTTCACCTTGCATCATTACATTTAATTCTTCACGTGATTTTCCCAATTGAGAATTAGAAGTTATTACCATCATATCATCTTGGATATCTAATTTAACTAAACTAGTATTTCCCTCTTTTGCCATAAGAGAAGCTCTTTCAATACAATTAAGCATTTCATCTCTTTTAAGTACTATTTTTAAATTATATTCATCTGGAATGATAGATTCATATCTTATAAATTGTCCTTCTAGTAATCTAGATATTATCTTAGTTTCCCCCAAATTAAATAAAATATGGTTTGGAGTGAAGGTAATATTAACAGTTTCTTCGCCCTCTTCTAATATTTTAGCTACTTCGTTAAGAGTTTTAGCTGGAATGACAGCACTTATAGTATTGTCATTATCCACACTTTCACTTCTAAGAGCTACTCTTATACCATCAAGAGCTACTAAATTTAAGTTTCTATCTTTTATTTCAAAAAGAACTCCTGTAAGAATAGGTCTTGTTTCGTCTTGAGCTGCTGCAAATATAGTACCTTTTATCATATTTTTAAGTATCTTTTGGGAGACACTTAAAATCATATTTTCATTAATACGTGGCAGACTAGGAAAATCTTCTGGATTCATGTGTATAAGGGTAGCTCTAGATTTTTGGCATACTATTTCTATTGCACTATTTTCTTGAGTAGTCAACTCAACATCTGCATTAGGCAATTTTTTTATAAGATCTCCAAAAAGCCTTGAGTCAACGACTATACTTCCTTCTTCAATAATTTCAGCTTTTATTTTAGTTTCAATGCTTAAATCTATATCAGAACCAATAAGAGTAAGTTCATTATTCTTCGCTATTAGAAGTATCCCTTCAAGTATTGCCATAGTAGATTTTCCTGTTACAGCTTTTTGAACAGTTGATATTGCTTCTTGTAAAATTGTTTTTCCGCATTTAAATTTCATACTTTTTACCTCCAGTTATTCACACAGATATTTACCTTTATTAGTATAGATAATTAATAAAAAATTTAGTAGTAATAGTAGTAGGGGCTGTGATTATGTGGATAAGTACCCTCAGCTACTAAAAACCCTGAAAAGTTTAACAAAAATAATTGTGGATAAGTAAGTAACGAAAACTTACTGTTATCCACATTAATGCACAGGGTATTTGCTATATTTTTTTATCCACAGATTAAAATGTATATACTATTAAGAGTTGTTAATTATTTAGTACTTAGCTTTTTAGTAAGGTCACTTATTGTTTCTTGAAGGGACTCATCAGTTTTTAAGTTTTCAGATACTTTTTCATAAGCATGAATTACAGTAGTATGATCACGACCTCCAAATTCTTCACCTATCTTTGGCAGAGACATGTCTGTAAGCTTTCTACATAAATACATAGCTATTTGTCTAGGAAAGGCTACGTTCCTAGTTCTTCTTTGAGATTTAAAATCTTCTATTCTTAGATTAAAGTAACTTGATACTACATCCTGGATAAGTTCAATAGTGATCTGTTTAGAATGTTTGCTAGAAATTATATCTTTAAGAGCTTCTGATGCTAAGTCTACACTTATTTCTTTATTAGTTAATGAAGAATAGGCAACAATTCTTATAAGTGCGCCTTCAAGCTCTCTAATATTAGATTTTATTTTGGTAGCTATGTAGACCATAACTTCATTAGGAATATTTAAGTTTTCTACATCAGCTTTCTTTTTCAATATTGCTATCCTAGTTTCAAAATCAGGTGGTTGTATATCTGAAATAAGTCCCCATTCAAATCTAGAACGAAGCCTGTCTTCTAAAGTTGGAATTTCTTTAGGTGGTCTATCACTAGAAAGAATAATTTGTTTATTTGAATCGTGGAGAGCATTAAATGTATGGAAAAACTCTTCTTGAGTTCGTTCCTTACCTGCGATAAATTGAATATCATCTATTAATAATACATCTACATTTCTGTATTTATTTCTAAATTCAACGTTTTTATCATCTTTAATAGAATTTATAAGTTCATTAGTAAATTTTTCCGAGGAAACATAGCAAATTTTTGCTTTTGAATTATTTTGTAATATATAATGGCCAATTGCATGCATTAAGTGGGTTTTTCCAAGACCAACTCCTCCATATATAAATAGAGGATTGTATGCTCTGGCTGGGGATTCCGCAACGGCTAAGGCTGCTGCATGGGCAAAACGGTTACTATTACCAATAACAAAGGAATCAAAGGTGTATTTAGGGTTCAATGTTGCAGACATCTCATCATTTGCTACAACGTTTTTCTTAGGTTCGGCTTTAGGCGCTTTTTCTTCTAATTCAAAAGTTTCTTCTGATAAAATGAAGAATTCGATATGATATTTCTTAGAAGTAATAATATTTATTGCATTCATTATTAAATCTCTATATCTTCCTTCTAATATATCCTTTGTGAAATTATTTGGAACACCTAGTCTAAGAGTATCCCTTTCTATTTTTGTAGGTTCGATACTCTTAATCCATGTATTAAAGCTAACCTCTGTTAGTTCACCTTTGATAATATTGAGAGTTTTATCCCATAAATCTTTTAGTTGGACATCCATTTTGTATCCTCCAGTCTAATAAAAAAAAATATTTATAAATAAAAATAAACGAAATTCACAGCATATTAACAAAAAAACACACATCTTTTAAGTTGTTGACAAATGTTAAAAAAAATATTCACATGTTAATAATTATGTTGATAAATTTAGTTATTTAAAAGTTATTAACAGATATAATAAAATATATATTAACATAATCCACTATGTATAAAATAAAGATTTTAGTGAAGAATATTAAACTGTAAATATTTATCCATAAAATATAATATAATTATACACAGGTTTATCCACAGATTGTGCATAACTTTATTTTTGTACATGTTATTCACAGTCCTTTATTAATAATATCAAAAGAATAGACGCTATTCAAGAAGTTATCCACAAAAAAACTCGGGAAATATAAAAAATATCAACAAGTGGGTTAATCTTGACATGAATCCACTTAAAATATATAATTTAATAGTGAATTATTTAAACTGGCGTAATTGTTCGTTAGGGAAATAATTTAAAAATGATAGTAAGAGAATTGCTATAGAATGAAATAGTTGAAGGGGGTGCATTGTAAATGTTCATGACATACCAACCTAAAAAGAAACAAAGAAAAAGAGAGCATGGATTCAGAAAGAGAATGGCTACTGCTAATGGTAGAAAAGTTATTCAAAGAAGAAGACTAAAAGGTAGAAAAAGATTGACAGCATAAGGGCCGCTTTTGTGGCCTTTTTCTGCAATTGCAGGAAAGTTAGGTGCTACTTATTATGAAGATACTACGAATTAGAAAAAATGCAGAATTTAGAGCTGTATATAGAAGAGGAAAATCCTTTTCTAATCAATTATTAGTATTATACATATTTAAGAATGGAAAAAAACAAAATAGAAGAGGCATATCTGTTAGTAAAAAAGTTGGAAAAAGTGTTATACGAAGCAGAGTAAAAAGATTAATTAGCGAAAGTTACAGGTTAAATGAAGATAAATTAAAAAAAGGTTATGACTTTGTTTTTGTTGCTAGAACAGCTGCAAAAGGTAAAAATTATAACGAAATAGATGAATCAGTAAAAAATCTGTTTAAAAGGGCAGGTTTGTTTAATGAATGAAAAAAACTTTAATTAATGTAATTAAATTTTATAGAAAATATATATCTCCGCGTAAAAGGCCATGCTGCAGATTTTATCCTACATGTTCCCAATATGCTTTAGAGGCTATTGAGAAATATGGAGCAGTTAAAGGTGGTCTTATGGCACTAAAAAGAATATTAAGATGCCATCCTTTTAACGAGGGAGGATATGATCCCGTCAAATAGGAATAAGGAGGGTTCGGTTTGAAAATTTTTGATCCTTTAAATCAGTTATTTGTACAGTTTTTTCAGTTCTTACATACTGCTGTGGCAGGGGTTATACCAGACAAGAATTTTTCCTATGGTATAGCTATCATTTTAATGACTGCTATAATTAAGTTGATTTTATTACCACTAAACTATAAACAAACGATTTCAATGCTTAGAATGAATGATATACAGCCTGAGGTAAAAAAACTTCAAGACAAGTATAAGGGTGATCCTCAAAAATCACAACAAGAGATGATGAAGCTTTATAAGGAGAAAGGCGTAAATCCTATGGGCGGATGTTTGCCTATGCTAATTCAATGGCCTATTCTTATAGCATTATATTATGTATTTAATTCATTGAAGGGGATCAATGGAGTACATTTTTTATGGATTACGGATTTGGGTGCACATGCAACTGTAGGTAATGTGTTAAGTTGGATATTACCTTTACTTGCTGGAGCAACTACATATCTTGCAGGTAAGCTAACTACGGCTACAGGGGATAGTGCTCAGGCTAAGCAAGCTAGTACAATGAATGTTGCTATGTCAGTATTCCTTATAGTTATGAGTTGGAACTTGTCAGCAGCCTTAGTGCTATATTGGGTAATAGGAAATCTATTCCAAGCCGGGCAAACTATATTCTTTAAGAAAATAAAAGAAAGACACTCAGACGTGGCAAAAGTATAGAATTAATGTAATTAGGGTAGGTGGATTTGGGTATGAGAACTATTGAAATGACAGGTAAAACTGTAGAAGAAGCTATAAAGAATGCTTTACTTGATCTTAATGTAACAGAGGATAAGGTTGAAGTAGAGGTTTTAGAAGAAGGAAGTAAGGGAATATTTAAGTTACTTGGTGCAAAGCCAGCTAGAATTAGGGTAAAGGTTAAAAGAGATTACATATATGAAGCAAAAACATTTTTAAGAGATGTTCTAAATGCTATGAATGTAAAAGCAGAAATAAGAATTAAAGAAGAGAAAGATGTTATTAATATAGCATTAACTGGACCTGATATGGGAATAATAATTGGGTATAGAGGTGAGACTTTAGACTCCCTTCAATATTTAGTGAGTTTAATTATTAATAAAGGACATGAGGGTGAGTATAAGAGAGTTATTCTTGACACTGAAAATTATAGATTCAAAAGGGAAGAAACTTTAAAGAGACTTGCATCTAAAATGGCTAGTCGTGTAAAGATGTCAGGCAAACAAGTTAAGCTTGAACCTATGAATCCATATGAAAGAAGAGTAATTCATTCTGCACTTCAAGATAATCCGTATGTAGTAACCTATAGCGAGGGCGATGAACCTTATAGAAGAGTTGTTGTTGATTTAAAGAAGAAAGCCTAAGGGCTTTCTTTTTAATTAAACCGGAGGTGAAATGAGTTGAAGGAATTTGATACTATTGCAGCTGTAGCAACATCCTTAGGAGAGAGTGGCATTTCTATTATTAGAGTCTCTGGAAATAGGGCATTAAAAATAGTTAGCAGTGTTTTTAAAGGTAAAAATGACAGGACATTAGAAGATATAAAAAGTTATACTATGAGATATGGATTTATTATTGATAAGAATAGTGGTGAATCTATTGATGAAGTTATTGTAAGTTATATGAAAGGGCCTAGAAGTTTTACTGCAGAGGATACAGTTGAAATAAATTGCCATGGTGGCGTTATTTCAACTAATAGAGTTTTATTAGAAGTGATAAAGGCTGGAGCAAGAATAGCTGAACCGGGAGAATTTACAAAGAGAGCTTTTCTTAATGGAAGAATTGATTTAAGTCAAGCTGAGGCAGTTATTGATATAATTAGGGCTAAAACTGAATTAAGTATGAAATCTGCTTTAATGCAGTCAGAAGGTAGAATTTCCAGGGAAATAGCTTTAATGAGAACTAGTCTTCTTGGTATTATAGCCCATATTGAGGCTACTGTTGATTTTCCAGAGGATGATTTGGAAGAAATAACCTCCGAGAGAGTTTTAGTTGACATGGAACGAGTATTAGGCGAGATAGATAGACTGCTTAGTACTGCTAATGAAGGTAAAATAATTAGAGAAGGACTAAGTACAGTTATTGTAGGTAAACCTAATGTTGGAAAGTCTTCTTTATTAAATGCATTATTAATGGAAAGTAGAGCTATAGTAACAGATATTCCTGGTACTACAAGAGATGTTATTGAGGAATATATGAATATTGAAGGTGTACCAATAAAGATTGTAGATACAGCTGGTATTAGAGAAACAGAAGATGTTGTTGAAAAGATAGGTGTAGAAAAGTCTAAAGAGAAAATTAATGAAGCTGATTTAATAGTACTAATGTTAGACTCTAGCAGGGCCTTAGATGAAGAAGATAAAGAGATTATAGAATACATAAGTGATAAAAAGTATATCGTGCTTTTAAATAAAAGCGATTTAGAGGGTAAAATAACTAAAGAGGATTTAAAACTTCTTAACTCTCATTACATAATTGAGGTTTCCGCAAAAACCGGAGAAGGTATTAAGGAGTTAAAGGAATGCATTAAGGAATTATTCTTTAAGGGCGAAGTTAGTTCTACGGATTTACTTATTACCAATACAAGACATAAGGAAGCTTTAATCAGGGCAAAAGAAAGCTTACAGGCTTCTATAAGTACATTAAAGCATACATTAGCAATAGACTTAGCTTCTATTGATGTTAGAAATTCATGGAGATATTTGGGGGAAATTACTGGTGAAACTTTAGAAGAAGATCTTATTGATAAAATATTCTCGGAATTTTGTATAGGAAAGTAGGGAAAAGTATGAAATATTTTGCAGGAGATTACGACGTAGTTGTAATTGGTGCAGGACACGCTGGAGTAGAAGCCTCCCTTGCGGCTGCAAGAATGGGATGTAAGACTTTAGTATGTACAATGAATTTAGATAGTATTGCATTAATGCCATGCAACCCCAATATTGGAGGAACCGCAAAAGGTCATTTAGTGAGAGAATTGGACGCTCTTGGTGGAGAAATGGGGATTAATATAGATAATACCTATATACAATCAAGAATGTTAAATACCTCTAAGGGGCCTGCTGTTCATTCTTTAAGAGCACAAGCTGATAAGAAAAAATATCAGGATAGAATGAAGCATGTAATGGAAAAGCAAGAAAATTTATATATAAAACAGATTGAAGTAACAGAGATAGAAGTTGAAGATGGAAAAGTCAAGGGTATTATTACCAAGAATGGAGCATATTTTACCACAAAAGCTTTAATTCTAGCTACTGGTACATACTTGAAAGGTAAAATAATAATTGGTGAAGTTGTTTATAGTGGTGGACCGAATGGACTATTCCCAGCTAACGACTTATCTCAAAGTTTATTTAATTTAGGTGTTTCTTTAAGAAGATTTAAAACAGGTACTCCTGCTAGAATAAATAGCCGTTCAGTGGATTTTTCAAAGATGGTTGAACAAAATGGGGATGAAAAAGTTTTTCCATTCTCATTTATGAGTGATGACATCTCAAGAAATCAGGTTTCCTGTTACCTAACTTATACTAACGAAGAAACCCATAAAGTAATACAAGATAATATATATAGGTCCCCACTATATAATGGTTCCATTGAGGGGGTTGGTCCTAGATATTGTCCTTCGATAGAAGATAAGGTTATGAGATTTCCAGATAAGCTTCAACATCAAATATTTATTGAACCTGAGGGTGAGGAAACTGAAGAAATGTATGTTCAGGGAATGTCTAGCTCACTTCCAGAGGATGTGCAGATTCAAATGTTAAAGACTATACCTGGGCTTGAAAATGTAGAAATGATGAGAACTGCTTATGCTATTGAGTATGATTGTATTGATCCTACACAATTAAAGCCAACGTTAGAGTTTAAAAGTATAGAGGGGCTTTATGGTGCAGGGCAGGTTAATGGAAGCTCAGGATACGAAGAAGCAGCTTGCCAGGGGCTTATAGCCGGTATGAATTCTGCACTTAAAATTAAAGAGAAAGAACCATTAATTTTGAGTAGATCAGATGCTTACATTGGAGTTTTAATTGATGACCTTGTTACTAAGGGTACAAATGAGCCATATAGAATGATGACTTCTAGATCAGAATATAGATTGTTATTAAGACAAGATAATGCTGACTTAAGATTAACTGAAATGGGATATAGGGCTGGACTTGTTACAGAAGAAAGGTACGATAGATTTATTAATAGAAAGAAATCTATTGAGAACGAGGTTGAGAGAATTAAAAATCTTCAAATTACAAATAAAAAGGAAGTAAATGAGTATTTATTATCTAAGGGTTCCTCTGAGCTTAGAAAACCTATAAGCTTATATGAATTGATAAAGAGACCAGAATTAGATTATTATATAGTAAAAGATTTAGATCCTGATAGATCAGAGCTTAATGAAGAAGTAAAGATGCAGGTTAATATTATTTCTAAATATGAGGGATATATTGATAAACAGCTAGAGCAAGTACAGCAGTTTAAAAAATTTGAAAACAGATTAATACCTGAGGATTTTGATTACAAAGCTGTTAAAGGACTTAGAATTGAAGCTGTTCAGAAACTAGATAAAATTAGGCCGATGAATATAGGGCAGGCATCTAGAATATCTGGAGTATCTCCTGCTGATGTTTCCGTATTGTTAATATATATGGAGCAGCTAAATAGATTAAAAAAATCTGAAAATATATAAATTGACAGGTATTTTTAAGGGTAAAAGCTTAAATTGACTTTCACGAGTAACTTGTGAGCAAAGCGAAGGTCTTAAGTTACTCCGGCCCCAGGGGGAGCGAAAGTCTTAAGTTACCCAGTGAAGTGTTTCGACGAAAGGAGAAAGAAATGGATTATTTTGAATTAATGAATGTGGCATGTACAAATATCGGGTTATCTTTTGATGAGGATAAATACAATAAATTTATTCAGTATAAGGATATGATTCAAGAGTGGAACCAAAAAGTTAATTTGACTGCTATTACCGAAGATAGTGAGATTATTAAGAAACATTTTATTGATAGTATAAAAATTTTTAAGTTTCAAGGACTAAAAGATGCAGATAGAATAATTGATATTGGGACTGGTGGAGGATTTCCAGGCATACCAATGAAGATAATGTTCCCGGACATGGAAGTAGTATTACTTGATTCATTAAATAAAAGAATAAACTTTCTTAATGAAGTTATTAATAAATTAGGATTAAAGAAGATTACTGCTATCCATGGAAGAGCTGAGGATTTTGCTAGGGAAGCTGCCTACAGAGAAGGCTTTGATGCAGTGGTATCTAGAGCTGTTGCAAATCTTACTACTCTTAGTGAGTTATGTATTCCTTATGTGAAGGTTGGTGGGAATTTTATAGCAATGAAAGGACCAGCTATCGATGAGGAATTAAAAGAGGCCCAAAAGGCTATTAGTACTTTAGGTGGAAAAGTTAATGAAATTATTGAGGTTGAGATTGAGGAAAGTGATTTAAACCATAATTTGGTAATAATTAACAAAAACAACAGTACACCTAAGGCTTATCCAAGAAAGCCAGGTATGGCTAGTAAAAAACCTTTGAAATAATTGTAAATTATTGTCGTACGAATTATGTTTAAAAAAAAAGGATTTTAACTTAGTGTGAAGAATTGTTAATAATAGGAAATTACAAGAGGGATGGTACGCTATGCAAAATGAAATTTGTTTATTACCCACTGAAAATATTATTCCAAACTTATATCAGCCAAGAAAGCACTTCGATGAGGAAACAATTGACGAATTAGCGCAATCGATTAAAATTTATGGTATTATCCAACCTATATCTGTTAGAAAGATGGGTGAGGGTAAATATGAATTAGTTGCTGGAGAAAGAAGATTGAGAGCAGCCAAAAAACTTGGGCTTCATGAAGTTCCTGCTATTATTGTTGATATAAATGACAAAGATTCAGCAGCAATTGCATTGTTAGAAAACCTGCAAAGAGAGAACTTAAACTATATAGAGGAAGCAGAAGCATATTTCAACCTTATTAAGGATCATTCCTATACACAAGAACAACTTGCAGAGTTTATAGGAAAAAAACAGTCGACTATTGCCAATAAAATTCGTTTACTAAAACTTAATGAAGAAATTAGAAAAATTTTGTTGGAAAATAAACTTACCGAGAGGCATGCAAGAGCTTTATTAAAACTTCCTACTGCTGAACTACACAGTAAAATTTTAAAGATTGTAGTTTCAAAAGGTCTTAATGTTAAAAAGACTGAAGAGTTAATTGAAAAAGAGCTTGATAAATTATCAAGTCAAGAAGTTGCAGCTACTGCTGCACCTAAAAGAATAAAAGGAATATTTAGTCCGAAAGTATATATTAATACTGTTAAACAAGTATTTGATAAGTACGGAATAGGTGCACAATATTCATCAAAAGATTTGGATGATTGTATCCAAATAACCGTAACTATACCAAAAGGTAAATAAATGTTTCACGTGAAACATTAAATAAATTATAGAGCATTCACTAATGAATGCTCATTTTTTTTATATAATTTTGTTAATTTCATAATTTTATCATTAATTATAAAATAAATATGTTATTTTAAGCAAAAATATAGTTAAAACTCTTTTATTATTAATAGTTAAAATATATAATTAATATATGTAACTGATTTTAGGGAAGGGGTGATTAAGTGAAAACAATTTGTATTTTTAATCAAAAAGGTGGAGTTGGAAAAACCACTACTAATATAAATTTAGGCGCGTATTTAGCAATGGAAGGATATAAAGTTTTAGCAATAGACATTGACCCTCAAGGGAATACGACAAG
>Ga0316601_100000452_pt1 | contig 17520 bp, 14 predicted proteins | sample OWC_soil_day5_no_FD_207663 | JGI IMG/M metagenome (GOLD analysis project Ga0316601, IMG submission 207663) | Wetland soil microbial communities from Old Woman Creek delta, Ohio, United States - OWC_soil_day5_noCT | ecosystem: Environmental > Terrestrial > Soil > Wetlands | place: USA: Ohio... | reverse complement strand
AATAAGTTAATTTATAAAGGAAATAACCTATGATTGGAGGGAGATTTATGATTAATACAGTTTTAGGAAAAATCCATCCTAGTGAACTAGGCTTAACCTTAATGCACGAGCATATCATATGGGATTGGGATGGTGCATCAAAGAATAACAAAAATTTATATGACATAAACGAGGTTGTTGATATGATGGAGCCTTATCTTCTTGATTTGAAAAGATTAGGCTGCCAAACATTAGTTGAAGCTACTGCCTGCGGTGCAGGAAGAGATGTAGAAGTTTTAAAAGCTTGCTCCGAAAGAACAGGCCTTAATATCATAACTAACTGCGGAGCATGGGACGGCGGAAAACATAGAGGAAATTTCGTACCTGATGAACTTAAAGAAATTAATATTGATGAAATTGCGGGTATATGGCTTAAGGAATATAAGGATGGAATAGATGGTACAGATATAAGACCTGGTTTTATAAAGCTTGCTTTGGGTGATGAGGGCTTTATATCAGAGCTTCAGGAAAAAATGCTGAGAGCAGCTGCTAGAACAAGTCTTGCTTCTGGATTACCTATAGAATGTCATATTGGCTCTTCTGAAAGTGCTGCTAGAGCTGTTGATATCATTGAAGAAGAGAAGCTTCCCTTTAATAAGTTTCTGTGGGTACATATTGATTGGTCCAATGACTATCCAACTGTTTTAAAACTAGCAAAGAAAGGAATTTGGGTAGAAATTGATGCAATCAGTGCATTCCCGGAGCCTTATGAAATTCAATTGAATCTTTTGGAGAAGCTTATTTGCGATAACCTATTAGATCAAGTATTAATATCCCAAGATGCCGGATGCTACGAGGTTGGAGAAGTTAAGGATACTAAGCTTAGATCCTATAATAATATATTTACTAAATTTATTCCTATTTGCAAATCAAAAGGGATATGTGAAGAAGTGATTAATAAAATACTAGTTGAAAATCCAGCTAAAATTCTAATGAACTAATAAATCCTCTTTTTAAAAAATTAACATAAAAAATTAAAGAACTAATTTTGATCAAACTTTGTTTCAAAATTAGTTCTTTTTATCTTAATCAAGAGAAAATATAAACTGAAAAAAAAGTATTAAAATATACATAGCTACTATTACAGACACAACTCCTAAGACTAATAAAATAATTCCTACTACAATTGCGGTGATTCCAACGTTTGTTAAAACCTTGCTTTTTTTATTTATATTCCCATTGTTATTTGTAAAGTTGTTTTCTCTTATACCTGTATTATCTTCCATAACATCATATCTTATATTTTTTTTATTTTTATCTTTTAATATTGCTGCATATATGCACAAAGCAATTCCGCCATATATTATAAATTTCGCAATGGGAAAAAAATCATCTAAAATAATTTCAATCAAAAATCCCCCTCCTCCTATTTATTACCCTTTAACTCTAATGCTAAGCTTGTAGCAAGTTTAATTGGATAAAAGTTATATTCTTATATCATATTATACAGAATATCATTTGTAATATCAATTTTTTTACATTATTGTATATAAAATGGTTTCTAAGTTGATTATAAGGTCTAGGTTCTATTGCTTTCTTGACAAGTTAACAATTTTTCTTTAGAATATACTTTGCAAGTGTAGAGATACACAGTTGTGTTAAAGTATGCTAACATTAAGATATTTGTTAAACTCAACCAAAATTGGTTGAGTTTTTTTTAATTATAGGTAGATAAGTATTTGAATCATAAAGGAGTTAATTATGCCAATTTATAGATTACCAAAAGACTTAGTATTCCCTCATCCATCTCTATCAGAGGAAGATGGACTTCTAGCAATTGGTGGCGACCTATCTGTCAGGCGATTATTACTTGCATACACTAATGGAATCTTCCCTTGGTTTTCAGATGATGAGCCTATTCTTTGGTGGTCACCTGATCCACGGTTTGTTGTTTATCCAAAGGATATTAAAATATCTAAATCTATGAAAAAACTACTTAAAAAGAATACATATAAAATCACCTTTGACACTTGTTTTAGAGATGTTATCACAAATTGCTCTAATATAAGAAAAGAGGAAGGCACATGGATTACAAATGAAATGATTGAAGCTTACTCAAAGCTCCATGAGCTTGGTTTTGCACATTCTGTGGAAGCTTGGTATGATGATAAATTAGTTGGTGGATTATATGGTATAAGTATGGGAAAATGTTTTTTTGGTGAATCCATGTTTTCAACAATGGACAATGCATCTAAAGCCGCATTTATCACTTTTTGCAAGTTATTAGAACAAAAACAGTTTATTATGATAGATTGCCAGGTTCATACCAATCACCTAGAAAGCTTAGGAGCAGTCCATATTTCTAGGGAAAAGTTTTTAGAACTTGTAGAACAAGGAACCTCAATGGATCCTTTAAAACTAGTCCTTAATAAAAAGAATCTTTAAACCTGCATAATAATTTAAAGCTAGAGGAGAATTATAATGGACGATCAAGATTATGAAAAACTATTAAATATAAATACCTCAGGAGATCAAAAAATCTTTTATAAATCAATACACTATAGCAGATATGAACCAACCTCCTACTCTGCATTAGAAATATTATCTAAGGAATATAATTTTACTGCTGAGGATAATGTAGTTGACTTCGGCTGTGGCAAAGGAAGGCTTAACTTTTATATAAATCACTTTTTTGATTCCACTGTTACAGGTATAGAAATGAATACATTTTTCTATGAAGAAGCTATTGAGAATAAAAAGGATTATTTGAAAAAATACAAAAGGAAAAAGGATAAAATTAACTTCTTAAATTGTTTTGCACAAAAATATAAGATAAATTCATCAGATAATAAGTTCTACTTCTTTAACCCTTTTTCTATACAAATATTTATGAAGGTTATAGAAAACATTTTAATTTCTGTAGAAAAATATGAAAGAACAGTAGATGTTATATTATACTATTCATCAGATGAGTACATATACTTTCTAGAAAACAATACCCCCTTTACACTTGTGAAGGAAATAAAATTACCTTGTTTTTATGGTAATAATCCTCGTGAAAGTTTTTTAGTCTATAGATTATAGCATGAATAGACTATGTGAGTATCACAGAAAATAACCAACATAGGGTGCCAGCCTCTTAAGTTTTCACCTGCAGTTTTTTATGTCACTTGTCAAGTGACTGGCACCATAAAAATAGTCAGTTACAACTCATATAGCTTCCACTTGAAATAATTTTAAATAGGCTTCTTCCAGCTCCTTATTTAACCTTTCTTTTTTGCAATAAAGTTTATTTAGCTCTTCATAATTTAGCTCAGGAGTCTCCATAGCTCTGTCAATATCCTTTATCTCATTTTCAAGTGTTTCAATGGTAGCTTCAAGCTTTGCTGCTTCTGTCTCTCTTTTTTTATTTTCATCAATGTTTTTTTGTTTCTTAGTTTTTTCTTTAATTTTTATTGGCTCATTAATAACCTTCACATTCATCTCATCTTTTACACTCTTATAATAATCATAATTACCAGAATAACTTTTAAATGCTTTGTCCTCGATAGCAATTACTTTCTCACCTATTTTATTTATAAAATACCTGTCGTGGGAAATGAAGAATATAGTTCCTTTAAATTCTCCTAGAGCTTCCTCAAAGGTTTCTATTGAATCAATATCAAGATGATTAGTAGGCTCATCCAGTATCAATAAATTTACATTTTCAAATAACAGTTGAGCTAATTTTAGCCTAATCCTCTCTCCACCGGATAAGTGTTTTACTTTTTTAAACACACTTTTGCCATAAAACATGAATTTGGACAGATATTCTCTAGCCTTTCCCTCTAGTATAGAAATACCTTCCCTGAAGCATTCCAGCACAGTAAACTCCTCGTTTTTAAAAGTAATTTTCTGTGGCAAATATGCCGCCATTACATTAGCACCTAATTCTACTATACCAGCATCTGGCTGCTCTTCACCTAAGAGCAGTTTTAAAAAGGTAGTTTTCCCGCTGCCATTAGGACCAATTAGCGCAGCTCTTTCACTGAAATTTATGAGTAGATGAGCATCCTTAAAAATAACCTTATCTTCAAAGCTTTTTGAGAGCCCTATTGACTTGATTGTCTCATTGCCTGACCGCTCAGCAGCTTTTATATTTAATTTCATATTCTGCTTTTCAAAAACTGGTTTCTCTATTCTATCCATTTTATCGAGCTTTATTTGTATACTTGTGGCTCTTTGAAAGAATTTGTTATTATCAGCCCTCATAGCCCAGTCTCTCAGTTCCTTTACCGTCTTTTCCATGGAATTTATCTTCTTTTGCTGTTCTCTAAAATGCTCATATTGAATCCGCAGATTTTCTTCCTTTTGGCTCACATAAGAAGAATAGTTTCCCTTGTAGGTAATACATTCCATATCCTCTACTTCTACAATCTTTGTTACTACATTATCTAGAAAATATCTATCATGAGACACAATTATTACAATTCCATTATAGCTCTTAAGATAACCCTCAAGCCATTCAATTGAATCCATATCTAAATGATTTGTGGGCTCATCCAGTAGTAATATATCTGGATTATCAATCAAGAGTTTTCCAAGAATTACTGTGGTTTTTTCTCCACCACTTAATAAACTAAAATCTTTATTTAGAAAGCTATCATCTAATTTCAGGCCGGTGCAAATCTTACTTAATTTTTCTTCTGTATTGTACCCACCCTTAACCTCATAAGCTTCAACTAATTCACTGTATTGCTTCAAGGCTTTTTCTAAGGCATCTTCATGTAAAGCTCTCATTTTTTCTTCTAATTCTCGCATTTTATTTTCTATACTGTACACTTCATCAAAAGCTAATTTTAAAACATCAATAACCTTTAAACTGTCATCATACTTAGGTATTTGCTCAAGATAAGCACAGGTGGCTTCTCTAGGCAAACAAACAAATCCCTCATCGTATCCATTGCTTGAGGTTTGAGGGTACCCTGGATAATAATTCATTGGTTCTACCCCTGCTATTAATTTAAGGATAGTACTTTTTCCACTTCCATTAACCCCTACTATACCAACCTTTTCTCCTGCATAAACCTGAAAGGATATATTTTTAAGTACAAGCGTGGCGTCCATATATTTTTTCACACCATTTAACGATAATTCAAACATAAAATTTTCCCTCTTTCTTTATAATTTCTATACTCTTTTATGGAGAAGCGAAAAGGCACTGTACTATATTAATTTTAAATTTTACATTAAAACAAAAAGACCATAAGAAGATAGTGTCTTCTTACAGTCTAAAATACCGTATTCAATTACTATAATTCTAAAAATATATAAACAAAACCAGTCCACATAAGTGAAAGGATTGTATTATACTTATATCAAAGACTTTTTTAAAGCCCTAACCAGTATTTCAAATCAATTACTTGTAATACAATATAGAATTATAATAATTATTTCTAGTAAAGTAAGTTACCTTCTAAATGCTACATTCCATAAAGAGTATGCTAATTAAACCTAAATATATTTAGGTCTATAAAACTCCTTAAGAATATTCATATTAATTTTTTAATTAATATTAGCAATTAGTTGTTGTCATAACTTACTTTCCCCTTTCGTACTTTTTTACTATTATACCATATTTTACAACATAGGTAAATATTTTTATTGGAGATGTAACTAAGTGTTTCTTTTACATTTTAAGCTAATAACTGCTCACTTCCATAAATACTTGCGAATTCTTTGCAACGTATTGAAAGCTCATCTGCCTTTCCGCAGTCTACCACACAGCCATTCTTTAAAAATATAATTGTATCTGCCCGCTGCAATACATGTTTTTTATTTGATGCAATTATGCAGGCGAAATTTCTCTCCTCGATATTTTTGTCAAAACGGTTCCAAAACTCTTTTTCTGTTTCAATATCAATGGCACTTGAACTATCATCCATTAAATAGAGATCAGCATCATGAAGAAACATCCTAGCTAAGGCAAGTCTTTGCTTCTGCCCTCCCGAAAGTGTACTACCACCACTTTCTACCTTTGTATCAATTCCCTTTTCCATTTCATGAACATCGCCTTCAAACACTGCATTATATAGTGCTTCGCTAATCTCCTCTTCTCTGGAAACCCTACCCATAAGCAAATTTTCCTCTATAGTATCACTGAACATTCCTGGAATCTGGGGTGTGTATGCAACGTTTGAAGGTGCGAAAAACTCCTTCTGCTCTTTAACCTCAGTACTATTCCAATAAACCTCTCCAAAATCTTTAGGGACAACACCCATTAGAACATTAAGAACAGTTGATTTTCCAGAACCAATGCCGCCAGCTAGCACCAAAACCTCTCCTGGCCTCACCTTAAAGCTTATATCGTATATACCATTTCTATCATCATGGCTGTAGGTAAGATTTTTCACCTCAAGTTCTTTAAGAGGTGTCTTTTTCATAGATTCATATTTATATTTCTCAATATCTTTAAAAGCCTTTAAGCCGCACTTTGCTGTTAGTTCATTTTTACGTTCTTCCCCTACAACCTCAATGATTCTATCATAGGAAACCTCTGCCTGCTTCCCTTCAGATATTAGCTCCAAAATCCTGTCCACACAACTTGCCAAGGTTCCAAGATAACATACAAACATGCTGAAATCACCTATAGGAAACTTTCCCCTCATCATACTTCTTGCCACAATAAACATTATTATAGCTGTACCAATATACACTGTGCTTCCAATAATAGCTTGTATTGCTGATTCAAACAACGTATCCTTTAGTACAACATTAAGCCTTTTCTCATTGAGTTTTTCATAATGCTTTAAAACACTGTCCTGTGCTCCAGAAATTTTAATTGTTTGAACAAGATTAGCCATGTCGCTGATTGTCTCACTTACCTTCTCGTGAATTTCACGATTTGCCTTGCGGTTTCCCTTTATGGTTTTTGAAGCAGTACGAATTATCCATATTGATAAAGACAAAGGAATAAATATATATATTGTTACTTTCCAGTTAACTATAAGCAAGGACCCAATAGCTAAAAAGGTATAAACCACAAAGCCAGATACTTCTGATAGAAGCTGAGCTGGAAAAGCGCAGGCAGGAACATCATCATCTATAATCTCGTATACCCTTTCTGATTTTCCAGCAACATTTTTTATATTGTCCTGATTAAATACCATTTTCATTATGTTTGCTCTTAGAAGGTTTTCATAATGAAAACGTTGAATATTGTCCATCACTGCAACCAGTGTTATTGCCCCAATCCTTATTAGAGAAACGCCTATTATCCCTATAAGAAACAGCTTGACTTGTGGAAACACTTTTTCACCGCTGAGGGCAGCTCCTTCAACAGCATTTAGAATCTCACGAATAAAATATGCAACTGCTGCACCTTGAGAAAAAATTACTATATTTCCAAGAATGCTGATAATGAAAATCCATGGTTTGTGTTTTAATAATCGCACTGAAAGCTTAAGAAACCTTGACTTCTTCATTATCATCACCTCCACATTCACCTTCTAGAGCTTTGCATAAGCTATAGAACCTGCTAGTTTCATCCTTTTCTAATACTTCTTTTCTGCCGTATTCTACTATTCTTCCATCCTTTAGAAGCATTATATTATCTATCCATTTTAACGCTGAAAGCTTATGTGCAATAGTAATCACCATTCTATTGCCTGTTAGTATGTCTAATGCGGATAGAATTCTTTGTTCCGTAACATAGTCAAGTCGTGAAGAGATTTCATCCAGAATAACTATTGCTGGATCTTTCAAACAAACACGAATTATAGATATGAGCTGTGCCTCACCTGCTGATAAATTGTATTTCCCCATCTCTAGGTAAGTATCAAGTCCTTCCGGAAACTTTTGAAACCACTGCTCCAGTCCTATGTGTTTTATAGCGCTAAGTATAGCTTCATCTGAAAAATCTTCGTCGTATAAGGTAATGTTATCCCTTAAGGTTCCATGTAGAAACTGAACCTCTTGGGTGCAGTATGCAATTGTATTATGAAGACTTTCACTCTGAATTTCCTGTATTTTGATACCATTAAGCAGTATCTCTCCTCGGTTAAACTCATACAACCTTGCTAATATCTTAGCTAGAGTTGTCTTTCCACAGCCTGTTTCCCCCATGATACCCAGTCTTTCACCTGGCTTCAGCTCAAAGAAAATATCATGAAGTATATCTTTATTTTCATAATATCCAAAGCTTAAGTCCTTTACTGTAAGGGTAATATCTTTATTCTCTATTTCAATGCTGCCTTCATAAAGCTTACTGTCCATGTCCAGCATTTCTTTCACTCTTATTAGTCCAGCTTTTGCATTTTGCAGGTCAGTAAGATTGTTTCTAAACTGTTGAAGTGGATCATAAATAAGCTCAGAATAGGTGTAAATTAAATACACAGTTCCCAGTGTAATTAGACTTTTGTCCCACAATGTAACAGCAATGGTTAATGCAAGTACTGTAGCTGAAGCATCGATAATTGTTGAAGCACTCCAAAGCTTTGAATACATCATATTTGCCGGTAAGCTTTCCTTAAATCTCTTTTTCATAGCTTCCTTTATGTTATGAAGGGCATACTTCTCTGCACCATTAGTTCTTACTTCAATAATATTATCTACCTTTTCTTTCACTATTCCGTTGAATTTTGAAATAGCCTCTGACCTTTTAACATACAGCTTCATTCCATAATCCTGTATAGTCTTAAAGATCCAAACTGATATGACGCACATGATAAACATTGCCAAGGCAATAATTATATTCTTAAATGCTAAAGCAGTGAGAACTCCAACCATTAGGAGAGTACTTCCTGCTAGCTTAAAAATTAATATATAAAAGTATGAAAAAAGCCCTTCAACATCTTCATCTAGTCTAGTTATCACCTCTCCACTAGTCCATTTTTCGTGATGCTCCATATCAATTTTTAAAAACTGTTCCAGTACATCTTTTCTAAAAGAATTGGTTATCTTCCAACCAAAACGCTGTGCAAGATATGACTCACAAACCCCTGCAGCCATCTTCACAATGATTGTTCCTAGATAAATCAAAACTATGAAGGTAATGAAACCTATTGATTTTCCTGATTTGGCTGAATCAATAAAACAACTCAGCACCTGGGGCAGAGCAATCTGAAGAAGAATATTTGCAATAAAAAATACTGCCAGCAGTATCATGCTTTTTCTTTGACCTTTTAGGTATTTTAATAAAAATGAACCAAAATATTTTTTCTTTTTCACAATTATCACTCCGTTTTGACCATGATTTCTTAAAATGTCCTCATCTTTATTCTAATTCCTCCATATATCTATAGAAAATATAATAAACAATTCTATATTGTTTTTTACACTAAAGTGCTGATTTAATGAATAGGACTGCGTTGCTAGATACTCGCTAATAAAATAATGCTTTTACAGTATCTTTTTAGTTCCTATAATACTAAATAGTGCGTACTTGTTGTAATTAAACTTATTTTTTACAATAATATTATAGAGAAAAAACGCCACCATTTAAGGAGATAGTTATGATAAAAAAAGTAATAAATAATAGCGGTACTGAAATTGAATATTATGTGAATAATCAGGTTAATGAGAAATCTACCTTAATCATATCCATGGGCGTTTGGGAGCCTGCTTTTAGAGCGTTACCCTTGATTCAGCGACTTACAGGAAGGCATTGTATTGCCCTTAGCTATCGAGGACGTGGTGGAAGCAGTACCCCAATGTCAGGCTTTGACTGGAAGCATCATGCTTCGGACCTTTCCTGCATTTTAGAACATGAACCTGCGAATAAACCTACATTTTTAGGTTTCTCAAAGGGTGTTTCATATATGCTGGGTTACTTGTCATCAAATCATGAATTAGCTGAAGGAATAATTATTATTGATTATCCAGCTATTCATATTAAAGCAGAAAAAGGCTATGCTGAGTTTTGGAGCAATATGATGTATAATGGCTTTAGATTAAATAACTATGTTACTGCTCATACTTTAGAAGGTATAGAAAGAGAATCTACTTATAAAGAATTCTATGAGGATTTGAGTAAAGTCAAATGTCCTGTATGGGTATTCAGAGGTACAGATTCAGAATCCAATATCCCCTCCAATATATCTGATGAAGATATGTCAAAATATAAATCTTCCATAAAAGAATTGGAGGTTATTGATTTTAAATATAGCGGACATATGATTCTTGATGAAGAGCTTGGTAAGGCCTGCAGTGATATAAAGGGTATACTTAGCAAGATAGACGAAGGCTTAAGGTAGTCTACGTAATAGTAGATTTCTAATTTTATTTTTTAATGTAAGTTTGGTATAAATAATTCAAGTTAAAAGGCGCCGGTTGGGCGCCTTTTTCAATAACCTTTATATGCGAATCTTTTTCCATCTTAATTTTATCTCGATAATTATAAGAATAATCAAAGGAGTAATTATTTGAAACACTGGTGCATAGTAAGGCCATACTTTAAATACCCACATATGATACTCATTCATATTATAAAATGAAAGATAGGATTGATTAACCATTAAAGCAGCTAGCGGAACAACGATGAATCTGTGATCCTTAAAGCCAAGTACTCGTGCAGTGGCTTTACATGCTCCCATAAGAAGTACTGATACTTTTAAAAATACTGAAATAAAAAATACTAAAGCAGCTATTACTTCAAGTCTCTGAAAGAACTCTCCAAGGTTAATCCTTCCTAATGTTGCATATGCAGGATAATATAAGTTGGCTGCTGCCTCCACTCCAACTACCATAGCAATTGCCATTGACATTATAAAAATCATACAGCCCCCAAGTAAAAGTCCTAACGGAAAAATCTTATAGGGTGAAGCATTTTTTTTAAATGCTGGAAAAATTAATATAAACGCTATTGTTTCCCCAAAAGGGAAAGTTACAGCTGCCCAAGCACCTTTTAAAATAGGGCGATACCCATTGTAAAACACAGGTCTTAAATTTTTAACATCAAAATATTTCAGTAAAAGTATGCAGCCAACAAAAACAAAAGCAAACTCTAGAAAAACAAACAATTCTGTCCATCTAGCAAGGACTTCTATTCCCAGTTTTACTCCTATTACACAGGTAATAGCCATACCAACCATAGGCACTATAATTGGTGTTTCAGGAAGCCCTACGGTCACTATGAATTGAGCAAAATTTCTCAAAACAATAGCACTGAGATCAAATATAAACCATCCAATAATAATTATAAAAATCCTGCTAAATATTTTGCCCAAAAAGAACTCAAGGGTTTCATAAAGATCCTTCCCGGGCAGTATGCTCAAAAGTCTTGCATACATAAACATAATAGCAGTTCCAACAGCCATTGCAATAAGGATTGCAATCCAAATATCTCTTTGGGCTTCCAATCCCATTACCATTAGGGAGGAAGAGCCAATAATAAACATTATGATCATTAAGATCCCTTGTTTATTGGAAATATACTCTTTATTCATTACTATCACCCCTTATTGTTCACCAAAGATGCTGGAAATTATCTTCCCAACAAATTTATCATAACTTGGGATATTAACACCACGGACTAAAAGGAGACTTATTATCAATGAAAATAGCATGAATATTGAATAAACATATAGCTCCTTTTTCCTCTTTTCCCTAACAAAATTTATTGCTTCAAAAGAAATGAAGATTAGATAAAAGATGATTACTACTGCAACATTCATGCTACTCACCACCTACCTTAATGGGCTTCATTTCTAAGCTACTTCCAGTAATCTTAACTGTAACGTTTATGCTGCACTGAAGATTTTCAAAATTTTCATTCCAATTTCCTTCTATGTTTTTCCATAGCCCTGGCTTTTGGATACGTACTTCTTTTCCAAAACCAAATATGTCAACCTTTAACTCCTTTTGTGCTTTTATAATTGCGATTTTCATTTGATCTTTTAACAAGTTAGCATATTCTTTTTCTAGCATAAATCTGTTACCATCCGTAAAAAAGTCCATTGAAGACTGGAGTTCAATTATTTTACCATATAAAATAGCGTATATATTAATTTGGGGATTTCCGTTATTTGAATCTACAATAATTTTTGTTGTAGAGGAGCTTACTTCAAGGGAAGAAGCGGGTAATCCATTTTTTTTCCCAGAGGGGAATGCTAAGACAAACTTATTTTTTAATTCACCTCTTAATATCAGTGTGCTTCTTGTTTCAGTCTCATTTATTTCTCCTATCATCTTCTCACCTTTAAACACTCCGCTTCTTACTGTACTTACTTGAAAACCTGGTGCATTTTTATCAACTTCTATTATCGGTAAGGTAAGAGCTACAGCATTGTCTGATATATCGTCTATGGTTTTCCACAAAGGTACTTCACGATATTTGCCAGCACTTTTATTCTCATTAAACATCTCAAACAAATGTCTTGAAACGCTATCATGAGCCTGATCCGTTTTAGAAAAAAACTGACTTGAAGGTACATTATTTGATACAGCAACCAATATATCAGACCTTATTTCCTTAGATCTATTTATCATATCAATAACTGGCAGAATTCCTTCTTGCGCCACGTCTTTGCCAATAATCCAAATAATTGCATGTCCCCAATACATCTTTCTTCCAGATTTTTTAATTGCATTCCTAATTGCATCAAGTATAGTTTCTCCTTCCGATGATATTATTTGGGTAATCATTCTTGTATCTTTTCCCCCTTTAGGAGTCATAGTTTCAATAGTTACAATATAATTTCCAGTCTTATAATCTTTATCAACAGCAGCGCCCATTACCACGAACATCCTGTCAAGCTCTTTGTAATTCCAGCACCCGCATATGGTCACAGTACAAGCCAACAATAAAATAAGAATAACAATTATTTTAATTCTTTTCACTGTTTATCTGAACCACCTTTTCTTACAATATTATTCTTTGCTATAAATCTTTGACGAAAGTACATATACCACCAAGGTGCTCTAATAATAGTATCCTTCACTTCCTGAAGTCTAAAAGAACTTAAACCGGTCATATAAGGTATTCCAAAAGATCTAATAGATACCAAATATAAAAATAATATTATTATTCCGAACATCAATCCATATAACCCCAAAATTGATGCAAGTATTACAAGCATAATCCTTACAATTACCACTGCGCCTAAAATATTATGAATTAAGAAACTGGAAATTCCTGTTATGGCTATTACTATAACCATTGGAGCGCTTATAATTCTTGCATCTACCGCAGCTGTACCCAGTATAAGCGCTCCAACAATGCCTATTGTTTGACCAAATGCCCCTGGCATCCTAACACCTGTTTCCCGGAGCAGTTGAAAAACAAATATCATACCCAAGGTTTCAACTACTGTGGGAAAAGGAACACCCTGCCTAGCAGATATAAAGCTAAATAAAAGCTTTGCTGGTATCATTTCCTGATGATAAGCAACCAATGAGATATAAATTGCCGGAATCATTGTTGTGAGCAAAAATGATGAAAACCTTACCATTCTATTAATGGATGAAATCATAAAATTATCATAATAGTCTTCATTTGATTGGAAGTTTTCTAAAAAAATAAATGGAATAGTCAATACACTAGGTGAACCATCACATATAATGGCTATCCTTCCCTCAAGTATCTTTCCTGCAACAATATCAGGTCTTTCAGTATTACCAACTGTATTGAAAGGAGAAAAGGGTTCATCTTTTATTAATTCTTCAATATATCCAGAATCCAAAACGGCGTCTATATCAATCTTAGAAAGTCTCTCCCTCGCTTCTTCAAGTATCTTCACATTCACAATACCATCAATATATACCAAATTAACGTTTGTTCTGGTTTGCTGTCCAATTATAATATTCTCAAATATTAAATTCTTGTTTTTTATTTTCCTTCTTAATAGAGACCTGTTCACGTTTATACTCTCAACAAAACCCTCTCTTGGACCTCTTACTACAGATTCAGATTCTGGTTCTCTAATTTCCCGTTTCTCCCAACCATAGACTGGAATTAAAAATCCGTTATCAAGTCCATCAATAAATATAACTGCATTTCCGTTAAGTAAGTCTTCAATAATTTTATCTAAATTCTTCGACTCTTTTATATTAGAAACAGCTAAAAGGATTTTTATATCCTCAGAAGAGAGGTTATCATAACAATTTGCATCTTCCTTGGATTTATTTATAAAATTTTTTAAAATATCTCTGTCCAGAATCTCTTTATTAACAAGCTCCTCAATATATATCACCAACGTTCTTATTCCTGAAAAGGTGTGAAATTCATAAAATACAACTCCAATATTATTCTTAAACTGAAGCTGCAGATAGTTTTTATTTTCATTCAATTCCTTTGATACCATACTATTGCCCTGATTCATTCTTCTACAACTCCTGTTATTTCTCAGCAATTTTTTTATAGATTAATATAGTTAAAAGAATTTTTCAATTCATAATTCGTACTATTTATAATTTGTATGTACTGTATCTTTTATACTATCAATGGATTTCTTGAAAAATAATAACCTTAATGGTTTCACCTGTAACAAATCACAGCAAAATTATTTTGTAAAGAGAATGCAAAATATAAAACAAAAAATCCAGCTAATAAGCTGGATTTTCTACATATAATTTTTTTATTCTGCTTGAGCTTTAATCTCTTTATATTCTTTCAAATCTGTATATAACTCACCAAGATAAGGATTTCTCTTAGTCTTAACTACTTTATAAATCATATAAGCAAATACTCCTATGTTGAAAAGTAATGCAATCAAGCTGAATGAAAATAGTGCAGTTTTATTGTAAGTTGATGCAACTGCAAAGGCTCCCTTATCAATAAATGAAGGGAAGGTTTGCGCAAACATACACCATAATGCCAAGGTTTGTGCACGATGTTGAAGCCATGCTCCTTTTCCGATAGTAAATGCACAAAGTGTAGGAGCTAATAGTAATGCAAATCCGCAGTACCAAGCATGTCCTGGTAAACAGTTGTAAGTATAAGCAAAATTCCAAAGGTCATAAGCAACTATCCAAAACCATACCATATCAGGCCATAACATATCTTTGCTGCCATCTTTTGCAGTCTTTTTTCTTATACAAATTCCAAGCCATCCAGTGATAGTTATGATATTTAAAATACCTGCAATACCATTCATGAAATTCCATGGTCCCCCATAAACCTTCATAGCTTCATCAGCCAACATTCCAATGCCGTGATATTGAGAACCAATTTGAAAATCACGTGCTACTGCCTCTGCAATGTTAATAGCAAGGATTAGAGGTGGAAAGCATAATGCCCATTTCTTTTCAGATAATCTCCATTCCTTACCTGTCTTTTTATTTTTTCCCTTAACATGTCTGATACACCAAAAACCAATACATCCGGCTGTTGATGAATACACCTTAGCCAAATGGAACCAGTCTGTATAAGTTGTATCACTTAGTACTGTAAACCATAATATTGAGAGTGCTATTGGTAAAATAACAAAACTGAAGAATCCAACGTATTTCCATCTGCGAGTTATTTCATTTAATCCAAAGAGTGCCACGAAAACGATAATCCAAACAGCCCAAACGCTGAACATTGTCGCTCCATCGGCGTAGTTGAAAGAAAACATATAAGAACCCCCTTAATATAAAAAATTTTGTAATTATGTTAAGCTTATTATACAATTTTTATTAAATGCTGTTCAATAGACACATAAATGAAAGTGTCTAAATTATGAATATTCATTTATCATCGAAAATTATTCCTTGATTGCAGCTTCCGCAAAGGCAGCCACGGAACGAGGAATACTTCCAGTTATCATCACCAAGAGTTTTTTGAGAATAATTTGTGGTTCCTCTTCCATTCCTTCACTTAACCAGTCTATCATTAACCCATCAAATACACGCCTGTAAAAATTAACAATAAAAGCTTCATCCTTTTCAGATAATTTTACTCTCAATTTATCAACACATTCTTTAACAACATCATCTAACAATTTATTAGAAAGATTTACAAAGTAGGCATAAGCTTCAGCCTGATAGGAAGAGTTATATACATGTAAAATTATTTTTGAATTCTTCTTAAGATAATTCATTGTAGCAAGAAACCCACCCTCCCAGGTTTCAAAGGTTCTATTCTGTGCGATTTCTGCAGATAGTTCATCATAAATTATAAATTTAAAAACGTCCATAATGTCTGTAAAGTAATAATAAAAAGTCTGCCTGTTAACACCACATTGTGTACAAATTTCTTTTACAGTAACTTTGTCTATAGATTGCTTGTTCAATAAGTCCTTAAAAGTATTAATTATTGCAGTTTTGGCATGCTGTTTCATAAACTTTCCCCCCATTATGCTTTATGCACATGAAAAAATATAATGTAATTATATTATAATTCAAAGTTTTTCAAATTGCTACAAAATTAACAAAGTCTTCGTACTTCCGGATAAATATTTGAGATTCTAAAAAAGACCTCCTCTTAATAAGTGAGGAAGCCTTTTTAATTTCACTATATTCTTTTAACTACAAGTTCATTTGTATACTGCTGAGTAAATCCTAATTTTTCATATAAAAATTGTGCGGGATTGCCGTTAACTACTCCAAGCTCTACTTCTGTGCATCCTCTGTCTAAAAATTTATTAACAGCATAGCTTACTATAGCTCTGCCATATCCCTTGCCCATAACTATATCTTAACCCTTCCAATCTACTAATTAGATATTTGTGATTGGTGTTTTTCAAAGAAATCCACACGTGGCTCTAAATATTTTAGTTTATGGGTATTTGCGTCATCCATAAATGTATAGATTGGTTCAAATATATAATCCCAATTCCAAAGTTTTTCCTTTACGTTCAGGTATTCTCTAACCATTTCGCAGCTGCTTGGTGCAATAGGATGAATTAGCACAATAGCAGTTCTTACAGCATGGAATGCATCTATTAGCACTTGCTTACGAAGTTCATTATCATCCTTAGCATCTGCAGCCTTCATATTGTTTGCCCAATATTTATTCATATTACGAATATAGCTGTCTAAAACATAGGTTACACTGTGGAATTCATGACTGTACATTTGCCTTTCATAGGTAAGAATGGCTTCATTAGATTCTTCTATAATCTTGCTGCTGATCTCACCTTCTGGTATAGTACCATCAAAATATTTTTGTGCAGTGTAAAAACAAGAACGAAGAAGCCTATTAAATACATTTGTAAGCAAATTACCATCTTTCAAAACAGTATCTGGACCTTCTTTATCTTCTTCAGCCATAAATGCTTGAGGAGCAAAGCTAACACTTCTCTTGGAGAGACCAAGGCTTAAAAAATGCATTCGTAATTGCTCTGCTGTGTAGTGCTCTAATAAATCCCTTGCCATAGGCGGCTTAATTGCGCTGCTGCTGCTTGCCTTTTTATCCATAAACAGCAGGTGATTGTTTGCTATGAGGTGCGGAAGGTGAATGTTTTCCCAGTCTGGTGCAGCTTTGCTATCCGTACCTAATAAAGCCATAAACATTGCCATTTCAGCAATTCCGTAAAAATAAATATTGTCTTCACCAATAAATTGGTATACCTTTGAATCCTTAGAATGCCACCATTCTTTCCATTCATCAGAAGCTTTGCCCATAGTTTCAAGATAAGTTTT
>Ga0316601_100000450_pt1 | contig 17543 bp, 10 predicted proteins | sample OWC_soil_day5_no_FD_207663 | JGI IMG/M metagenome (GOLD analysis project Ga0316601, IMG submission 207663) | Wetland soil microbial communities from Old Woman Creek delta, Ohio, United States - OWC_soil_day5_noCT | ecosystem: Environmental > Terrestrial > Soil > Wetlands | place: USA: Ohio... | reverse complement strand
TCGGCCTGCTGCCGCAAATCGCGCCGAAGAAACTCTGGCGCTCGGCGTTGTGGCAAGGTGGAATGCGGCGCCGCGGAAGACCGATGTAGCAGTGGTGCGTCCTGCCCGCGGGTTAGCGTGGTCCTGGGTGACGTCATCGACATTGGTAAATCGGCTTGGCGGTATGCAGCCACCGGGTCGATGTTCCGTTTGAGAGAGTGAGCAAGACGACGTACCCGATGCGGCGCCACATTCCACGACGAATGATGGAGCAAGCCATGGCCCAACGCAATCGAAGCATCAGTCTGAAGCCGGGCAGGTCCCGAGCGGCACTGACCATCACCCATCCCAATGTCGCCGGCATCGACATTGGCAGTGCATCGCACTTTGTGGCCGTACCGCCCGATCGCGACGACGAGCCAGTGCGCGAGTTCGCCAGCTTCACGGTCGACCTCAACGCCAATGCCGAGTGGCTGCAGGCCTGCGGCGTGGACACCGTAGCGATGGAATCCACCGGCGTGTACTGGATTCCACTGTTCGAACTGCTGGAGTCGCGTGGCTTCACCGTGTTCTTGGTCAACGCGCGGCATGTGAAGAACGTCTCGGGCCGCAAGTCCGACGTGCTGGACTGCCAATGGCTGCAGCAGCTGATGACCTACGGCTTGCTCAGCGCGGCCTTCCGTCCGGCCGAGCAGGTGTGCGTGCTGCGCGCGCTGGCGCGCCAGCGCGAGATGCTGCTGAAGTCCCAGGCCCGGCACGTGCAGCACATGCAAAAGGCGCTGACGCAGATGAACATCCAGCTGGCCAACGTCATCTCCGACGTGGTCGGCGTGACAGGACAGAAGATCCTTCGCGCCATCGTGGCCGGCGAGCGCGATGGCCTGGCGCTGGCCGCGTGCAAGGACGTGCGCATCCATGCCAGCGCCGAAGACATCGCCAAGAGCCTGCAGGGCAACTGGCGCGCCGAGCATGTGTTCGCGTTGAAGCAGGCCTTGGCGCTGTTCGACTTCATCGGCACGCAGCTGGGTGAGTGCGACCGGGAGATCGAAGCGCAGCTGCAAGGCCTGCAGGCTCACGACGGCGAGCCGGCCAAGGGCAAGAAGCGCTCCAAGGCGCGCAATGCGCCGAAGTTCGAGCTGCGCACGCAGCTGTTCAGGATGTGCGGCGTGGACCTCACGCGCATCGACGGCATCGACGTGACCACGGCACTGGTGGTGGTCTCGGAAGTCGGCGCGGACATGTCGCGCTTTGCCAGCGTCAAGCACTTCACTTCCTGGCTCGGCTTGTGCCCGGGCACCAAGATCACGGGCGGCAAGGTGATGAGCGGCAAGACCAGGCGCTGCGTGAACCGAGCATCGCAGGCGCTGCGCCTGGCCGCCGCGGCGCTGCGCAGCAGCAAGTCGGCACCGGGTGCGTACTACCGCCGCATGTGCTCGAGGATGGACAAACCCAAGGCCGTGACCGCCGCGGCGCACAAGCTGGCGCGGCTGATCTACACGATGTTGACCAAGGGCCAGGAGTACACCGACCAGGGTCAGGACTACTACGAGGAGCGCTACCGTGAGCGCGTGCTGCGTTCGCTCTCCCAGCGCGCCGCCAAGCTTGGCCTGAAGATGGTCCCGATCACGCAGCCCTCTTGAAAACCAACTTCCAAATCAATCACTTGGAGGGAGTTTCTTGAGAGGCGTCAGTGGGCGGCAGTGCCAACCTGTAGAACTTGGTGTCAACGGCCATGATCGGGAAGCTCTCCGGCAGCGCCTCCTTGGCCAGCTCGTGAAAGCCGTTCTTCTCATAGAACCTGTGAGCCGCTAGGAACTTGGCGGTTGTGCCCAGGAAGACCTCTCGTACACCGTGAGCCTGGCACCAAGTGAGCAGCGCTTGTAGCAGCGCCTTGGCGACACCATGCTCCGGCCCCCGGTGCGAACTGGCGACAAACATCTTGCGGAGAGCTGCCTGATCGTTTCCGATATCGAGCAGAGCCAGTGTGCCGACGACGTTACCGCCATCCAGTGCGACCCAGAAGTTCCCATTGTCATGCTGATAGAAGGCAGCAATGTCCTGCAGATCTGGTTGCGCTTCGAGGGTGATCGGGATCTCGAACTCGGACTGTTGAATCGGCAGGATTACCGACACGACACCATCGGTGTGTTTCGGGGCGAACGGGACGATGTCAACCATTGGGTTTCTCTGACGGCTAACGAACAGCGTTTATCCGACGCCGAGCCAAAGCTGATTGCAGGCACGGTGGTGCATGTCGTCGGATAAACCTCGTTGGACTGAACCGCCGCGCAGGCGGTGGAGTGGGCAGTGTAAGTTTCAGCCGCCCGTATCGGCAATGTCGGCACGCACTGCGCCGCAACTCGGGGTGGTGTACTTGCCGCACGGTGGCGGCCGAGGCGGCGCACAAGCCCGGTAAGCCCGGCAATAGGTGCGCAGGTGCACCGTTGCGCCAAAGCCGGCACACGAAGTCCCGGGCCCGCGATCACGAACAGGCCCACCAAGCAGCTTGTGGCGGTGCTGGGCCGTCATGGCGGGCCTCGACATGACGCAGGCAGTGTGGCGGCGATGGCTGTCCGGTCGGCAGCGCGCTGCTCGATCACGCGCCAGTGGCCGACCTTGCAGTGTGGGCAGCAGGTGATCTCGATGGCCGCCACGCGGCGCATGAAGGCCTGCGCGTCCTCGCGCGCCTGAGGGTTGGCTTGCGGCATGGCCAGCAGCTTGCGCGCCAGCGCCAGGCGTTCGGTCTTGGCCGCCGGGGCCAGCAGCCCGTAGTGACGAATGCGCTTGAAGCCGACTGGCAGCACATGCTGCACGAAGCGGGCGATGAACTGCTCGCCCGGCATGGCGATCGTGCGCTTGCCGCCCGTGGCATCCGCGCGCACCCGCAAGCGCACCTGCTCGCCCTCGATACCCACCAGCCGCTCGTTGCCGATGGCCGTGCGGTGGGTGTAGCGGCTCAGGTAGTCCAGCACGCTGGCAGGCCCGGCCAGCGGCGTCTTGGCGTACACCACCCAGTCGTGGCGGTGCAGTGCCTGCACGCGCTGCTGGCGTGCCAGCGCAGAGTCGACTGGGTCGCGCGGCAAGCCGCCGGCTTGACCAGCTTGTTGCAGCGCCTGCACGAACTTGCCTCGGAACACCCGCGACAGCGCGTGCACCGGGAACAGGAAGCTGCGCGAGCGCTTGGGCTGGACCCAATTGCCACGGCCGTCGGCACCGGGCTGCAAGGCCCCGCAGGCCATCAGCGCATGCACATGAAGATGGCGGCGCAGATCCTGCGTCCAGGTGTGCAGCACCAGCGTGAACGCACCGATGCCGCCCAGCCAACGCGGGTTGGCCGCGAACTCGGTGAGCGTGGCCGCCGCGCACTGCATCAACGTGGCGTAGACCCAGCGCGCGTGGCAGGCGCCCAGCGCGTTCAACTCATGCGGCAGCGTGAACACCAGGTGGCCGTAGGGCACGTCCAGCAACTCGCCCAGCCGTGCGGCGCGCCAGGCATCGCGCTGGCGCGTCTGGCACTGCGGGCAGTGCCGGTTCCTGCACGAGTGCCAGCGCCACTGCTGTACCCCACAGCCATCGCAGCGCAACCGTTCACCACCCAGCGCGCTGGTGCGGCAAGCAACGATGGCGCGCCAGACCCGCGCCTGTGCGCTGCTCAGCGTGTGTGCGCGCAGGTACTCAGGCCCGAAGCGCTGCAGCACTTCGGCCAGCGTGGTGCTCACGCGATCAGTGGTTGGCGACCGCTGGCAGCGCCCCCAGCAATGCCAGCGGCTCGGCCTTGGCGCCGTCGGGCGCATCCGGGCGCGCCAGATGCAGGTAGCGCATGGTGGTGCTGACGTGGCGGTGCCCGAGCCACTGCGACAGGCTGTACAGGTCGACCCCGGCTTCCAGCAGGTGCGTGGCGTAACAGTGGCGCAGTGTGTGGATGCCGCCTTGCTTGGTGATGCCGGCATCGGCCCAGGCGGCGCGGTACCAGCGCTGGGCACTTTGCGCATGCAGCGGCTGCGCCGGGTCTTGCGCGGCGTGGAACAGCCACTGCGACGGGTGCGCGATGCGCCACCACGCGCGCAGCAGCTGCAGCACGTCGGCGCCCAGCGGCACGTAGCGGTCCTTGGCGCCTTTGCCCTGCACGACGCGGATGCACATGCGGTCGGCGTGGCTGTCGATGTGCTCCACGCGAAGTTGGCACAGCTCGGTCAGCCGCAGCCCCGTGCCGTAGGCCAGCATCAGGAAGGTGCGCGCCTTGGCGTGCCGCGTCACGGCGAACAGCCGGGCGAGCTCCTCGCGCGACAGCACTTCAGGCAGCTTTTGCGGGGCACGGCCCAGCGGGATGACGAAGGCATCGCCTTGCAACCCCAGCACGCTGGCGTACAGGAAGCGCAATGCACAGCCAGCCTGGTTGACGCTGGAGCGCGAGAGCTTGCGCTCGCGCAGCAGGTGCAACAAGTAGCGCTGCACTTCCTCGGCACTCAAGGTGTCGGGGCTGCGACCGTAGTGCCGCGCCAGCCCGGCCACCGCACCGATGTAGGCCTCTTGCGTGCGCTGGGCCATGCCGCGCAGCACCAGCGCGTCGAGCATGCGTTGTCGAAGGGGTGTCATCGCCGTTCTCCTCGATCTGCGCGGGCACTTGCCCGCATCGATCAAGGTACGACTTCGCCGACTACTTCACTGCTCGGGAACCCACCACCGCTTCAGCGGTTTAGTTCAACGTGTTTTCACCCGCCCGATTGCAGCACATGCAGCCTTGATGGCGCAATCTGCGCCGTCGCAGATGTTCGGGGCGCAATTTGATGGGCTAACCGGTTAGGGGCGCACGCAGCTCGGCTGCTGCTTGCGGGCAAAGACTGGCACTTCTATACTGTTCAGATGTGAGGCGTATCCACTTAGCTCCAACAAGAGCTAATTGACTGGATACCCATCCAGTACATGCTACTCGTTCGGAGTCGAGGAAGGCAAGCCCTCGACGACGCTGTGGTACGTCACCGGTCCGGTCACGACGGCCTGCTGCATCAGCCGGTAGAACAACATGCCGCGCGAGGTGGAGGTGCGCCGGTTGAAGCGGAAGACGAACTCGTCGAGGTAGGCGTCGAGATGCCCGGGTTGGACCGAGCCGTGATGCGTGCCCAGGATCCAGCGTTTGACCAAAGAGGCCACCCGGTGCACGCCAGGCATCGTGACATGGGCCGGTGACTCGGCGCCGAGCATGACTTGGCGGTTGTGCTCGAAGCCGATCTTGCTCAGCGAGCGGTAGGCTGCCGAGCCGTCGGTTAGCACCCGCGCACCGCGCTCGATGTTGTCCTGCACGAACGGCACCACGCAGGCATCGGAGTCGTTGTCGATGCGGCGCAAGCGGATCCGACCGAAGCCCTTGGGCTGGAGAATTTCCACGGCGATGGCCACGAGGATCTTGTTCGTCTTGCTCTTGCGCCCCTCGCTGGACAACGGCTTGTCGCGATCGGAGATGGCCAGGTAGGTCTCGTCGACTTCCACCTCGCCCTTGAGCAGTTCGCGCTCCGGGCGCCCCATGGCTCGGCGAAAGCGATGCAGCATCGTCCAGGCCGTTTCGTAGCTGCCCAGCCCGAGTACGCGCTTCAACCCCAGCGCACTGACACCCAGTTTCTGGTTGGTCACGTACCAGGCTGCCGCCAGCCACACCCGCAGCGGTGTGCGCGTCTTGTCGAAGATGGTGCCGGCCGTCACCGAACCCTGGTGGGAGCAACTGCGGCACATGAGGCGAGATCGGCTCGATCGGTACGGCTCATCGGCCACCCCGCAGGCCGGGCAAACGAAGCCGCTCGGCCAGCGCAGCTTCTCCAGATAGCCTAAACAGGCCTCTTCACTGGCAAACCAGTCGAGGAATTCGCTCCAGTTGCGCGGGTAGTCTTTACCTGCAACAGGCGCTGCGATATGCTGGACATTCATCCAGTAACTCTAGCGTAGATGGAGCTAAGTGGATACCCCTTATAAATGTACAGTTCGCGATAGTCGCCTACCGGTGTGTCGCCACCCGATGTGGCTGCACTTCCGCAGCCCGGTGCCGCAGCGGCCCCGCAGCGCCGCCTGCTGGACCAGTTGCGTGAGCAACTGCGCTACCGGTACTACAGCCTGCGCACCGAGGAGGCCTACGTCCACTGGGTGCGCGCCTTCGTTCGCTGGTCGGGCTTGCGCCATCCACGGCAGATGGGTGTTGCCGAAGTGCAGGCCTTTCTGGCCTGGCTGGCCACCGAGCGGCAGGTGTCGGTGTCTACCCACCGGCAGGCGCTGGCTGCCTTGCTTTTTCTGTACCAGAAGGTGTTCGGGCTGCAATTGCCCTGGATGCAGGAGATCGATCGCCCGCAGCGCAAACCGCGCCTGCCGGTGGTGCTGTCGGTGGCCGAGGTGCGTGCTGTGCTCGCACTGCTCGACGGCACGCATGCCGTGCTGGGGCAGTTGCTCTATGGCACTGGCATGCGCATCACCGAGGCCCTGCAGTTGCGCACCAAGGATGTCGACTCCGAGCGTGGCGTCATCGTCGTGCGCGACGGCAAGGCAGGCAAGGACCGTGTCGTCATGTTGCCGTCGTCGCTGGCACCGGCGCTGAAGGCGCAGCTGCGTCGCGCCCACGGCTTGTGGCTGGCCGACGCCCGCTCTGGCCGCGGTGGCGTCCAGATGCCCGATGCGCTGGAGCGCAAGTACCCACGCGCCAGGGCCTCATGGTCTTGGTTCTGGGTCTTTCCACAAGCCAGCCTTTCGGTCGACCCGCGCAGCGGCGTCGAGCGGCGCCATCACCTCTACGACCAGACCTTCCAGCGCGACTTCAAGCGCGCCGTGCAGGCCGCCGGCATCACGCGCCCGGCCACGCCGCATACGCTGCGCCATGCCTTCGCCACGCACCTGCTGCAGTCGGGCGTCGATATCAGGACAGTGCAGAAGCTGCTGGGCCGCAGCGACGTCAGCACGACGATGATCTACACCCATGTGCTCGAAGTCGCCGGCGGCGCGGTGCGCAGCCCGCTCGATGCCTTGCAGGCGGTGTGATGCCCCAGGCCACGCCATGCTCCCTGCCTACGCCGAGCTGCACTGCCGCAGCAACTTCAGTTTCCTGAGCGGCGCCTCGCACCCCGAGGAGTTGGTCGCGCGCGCGCAGGCGCTGGGCTACGGTGCGCTGGCGCTCACCGACGAGTGTTCGCTGGCCGGCGTGGTGCGCGCGCATGCCGAGGCCAAGCGCCTGGGGCTGCACCTGATCGTCGGCACCGAGATGCAGCTCACCCACCCGCCCGTCAAGGGCAGGCCCGACGCGCCGCCGGGCCCGCAGCTGGTGCTGCTGGCGCAAACACGCCGCGGCTACGGCAACCTGGCGCAGTGGGTCACGGTGGCGCGGCGCCGCGCGGCCAAGGGCGCTTACCTGGCCCACCCGTCCGACGTGGAAGGGCGCGTGCCGCATGCCCCTTACCTGGCCGGCCTGCCCGACTGCATCGCGCTGCTGCTGCCCGGCGCGCTGCAGGGCTTCGAGACGGTGTTCGCCCATGCCATGTGGCTGAAGACCTGGTTCGGCGTGGAGCGCGCCTTCATCGCGGTGGAACTGCTGCACCAGGTGCACGACGCGCACTTGGCCGACGTGGCGCAGCGAGTGGCGCAAAGCACTGGCCTGGGCCTGGTGGCGGCCGGCGCCGTGCTGATGCATGCACGCTCGCGCAAGCCGCTGCAGGACATGCTGACCGCCACGCGCCTGAACACGCCGGTGGCCGAATGCGGCTTCAGCCTGCAGCCCAATGCCGAGGCGCACCTGCGCTCGCGCCAGCGCCTGGCCGCGCTGTACCCGCCCGAGTGGCTGGCCGCTACGCTGCGCATCGCCGGGCAATGCGCCTTCTCGCTGGACGAGCTGCGCTATGAATACCCCGAGGAGATCGTGCCCGCCGGCCACACGCCCGCCAGCTGGCTGCGCGCGCTGGCCGAAGCCGGCGTGCAACGGCGCTTTCCGGCGGGCATGCCGGCGGCGTACCGCGCCACGCTGGACGAGGAACTGGCACTGATCGCACAGCTGCAGTACGAGCCCTACTTCCTCACCGTGGCCGACATCGTGCACTGGGCGCGCGCGCAGGGCATCCTGTGCCAGGGCCGCGGCAGCGCGGCCAATTCGCTGGTGTGCTACTGCCTGGGCGTGACCGAGGTCGACCCGCGCCGCGCCACGCTGCTGTTCGGCCGCTTCATCAGCGCCGAGCGCAACGAGCCGCCCGACATCGACATCGACTTCGAGCACCAGCGGCGTGAAGAAGTCATCCAGTACATCTACAAGAAGTACGGCCGCCACCGCGCCGCGCTGACCGCGGTGGTCATCAGCTACCGGCCGCGCAGCGCGCTGCGCGATGTGGGCCGCGCTTTGGGCATCGACCTGGACCGCATCGATGCGGTATCGAAGTCGACCCAGTGGTTCGACGGCCGCAAGGTCAGCCCCGAGCGGCTGCGCGAAAATGGCTTCGACCCCGAGGCGCCGCTGTGCAAACTGTGGGTGGAGCTGACGCAGGCGCTGATCGGCTTCCCGCGCCACCTGAGCCAGCACCCCGGCGGTTTCGTCATCGCGCGCGACGACCTGGCGCGCCTGGTGCCGGTGGAAAACGCCGCCATGCCCGACCGCAGCGTCATCCAGTGGGACAAGGACGACCTGGACGCACTGGGGCTCATCAAGGTGGACATCCTGGCGCTGGGCATGCTCAGCGCGCTGCGGCGTGCGCTGCAGTTCGTGGCCACCAAGTTGGGACGGAGGAATCCGGCGCCGGGCCGCCCCAAGCCGGATTCGCTCCCCTCGGGGGGCGAATGCGCAGGCGTCTCGGGGCCGACATTCGAACTCGGCGACATCCCCGACGGCGACACACCCACCTTCGACATGATCTGCGCCGCCGACACGGTGGGCGTGTTCCAGATCGAAAGCCGCGCGCAGATGAGCATGCTGCCGCGGCTGCAGCCGCGTTGTTACTACGACCTGGTGGTCGAAGTGGCCATCGTGCGACCCGGGCCCATCCAGGGCGGCATGGTGCACCCCTTCCTGCGCAACCGCAGCCTGCCCGCCGAAGCCATCGATTGCCCCGAGGAGCTCAAGCCCGCGCTGATGCGCACCCAGGGCGTGCCCATCTTCCAGGAGCAAGTGATGCAGATCGCCATGCTCGCCGCCGACTTCACCGCGGGCGAGGCCGACCAGCTGCGCCGCGCCATGGCGGCGTGGAAGCGCAAGGGCGGACTCGGCCCCTTCCACGAGCGGCTGGTCGGCCGCATGGTGCAGAAGGGCTACGAGCGCGCGTACGCCGAACGCATCTTCAAGCAGATCGAGGGCTTCGGCGAATACGGCTTCCCCGAAAGCCATGCCGCCAGCTTTGCGCTGCTGGTGTATGCCAGCGCGTGGCTCAAGTGCCACCATCCCGATGCCTTCCTGGCCGCGCTGCTGAACAGCCAGCCGATGGGCTTCTACGCACCGGCGCAGCTGGTGCGCGATGCCAAGGCGCATGGCGTGACGGTACGGCCGGTGGATGTGGGCTGCAGCGATTGGAATTCGGTGCTCGAGCCCGTCGGCGCGGGCCCTTGGCCGGTGCGGTTGGGCTTCAACCGCATCAGCGGCTTCGCGGAAGAGTCGGCCACGCGGCTGCTGGCGGCGCGGGCCGAGGCGCCTTTCGATAGCGTGGAAGACCTGGCGCGCCGTGCCGCGCTCGATGCCGGGCAGCTGGCCTTGCTGGCGCAAGCCGATGCGCTGGTCTCGCTCACCGGCCACCGCCACCAGGCGGCCTGGGCCGTGGCCGGGGTGGACACGCGCGCCACGCCGCTGCTGAAGAGCACGCGCACCCACGAGGCCGCCGCCGCGCTGGCCGCGCCCCGTGCGGCCGAGGACATGCTGGCCGACTACCGCAGCACCGGGCTGTCGTTGACCACGCACCCGCTGGCGCTGCTGCGCGAGCAGCTGGCGGTCTTCCGCGTGCAGCCGGCGTCGGCACTGCGGGGTTTTCGCAGCGGCCAGTTGGCGCGTGCCAGCGGCCTGGTCACGCACCGCCAGCGGCCCGAGACGGCCAAGGGCGTGGTCTTCGTGACGCTGGAGGACGAAACCGGCACGGTGAACATCATCGTCTGGCCCGACGTGGCCGAGGCGCAGCGCAAGCCGCTGCTGGGCAGCACGCTGCTCACGGTGTACGGCGTGTGGCAGCGCGAAGGCGAGGGCGCGCGTGCGGTGATGCACCTGATCGCACGCAAACTGGTGGACCACAGCGCGCTGCTGCAGGGCCTGGCCACGCGCAGCCGCAACTTCCGCTGAGGATGCGTTTGTTTACAAGTCGAAGCTACAGCGCTGCCAAAATCGCGGCATGGAAATCCAGACCCTGACCCAGGCGGTCACGCCGGAGCTGCGCGAATGGATCCTCGCGCAGGCCCAGGCCAACTGTGCCACCAACGACATCCTGAAGGCGATGCAGGCCAGTGGCTGGGACGACGCCGTGGCCCGCGCGGCGCTGGTGCAGACACTGCAGCCGGCCGCGGCATCCCTCCACCAGGCCGCGCTGCCGCAGCTGCAGGCCGTGCCCGCCGGCTGCGGCAGCCCGGTACCCGAGCCCGACTTGCGCGGCGCGCCCGCGGTGCTGCGCCTGCACGACCGCGAGGTGCAGGTGCTGCTGACCATGCAGCGCCCGCGCGTGGTGCTGTTCGGCAGCTTCATGTCCGACGAGGAGTGCGACGCGCTGATGGCGCTGGCGCGCCCGCGGCTGGCCCGTTCGGAAACGGTGCACCACCAAAGCGGCGGCAGCGAGGTCAATGCCGCGCGCACCAGTGACGGCATGTTCTTCGAGCGCGGCGAGGCGCCGCTGATCCAGCGCATCGAGCAGCGCATCGCCGCGCTGCTGCAGTGGCCGGTGGACAAGGGCGAGGGCCTGCAGATCCTGCGCTACCGGCCGGGGGCGCAGTACCGGCCGCACTTCGACTACTTCGACCCGGCGCAGCCGGGCACCGCCGCAGTGCTGAAGCGCGGCGGCCAGCGCGTGGGCACGCTGGTCATGTACCTGCACGTTCCCAAGAACGGCGGCGGCACCGTCTTCCCCGACGTGGGCCTGGAGGTGGCGCCGGTGAAGGGCCACGCGCTGTTCTTCAGCTACGACCGGCCGCACGAATCCACCGGCACGCTGCACGGCGGCTCGCCGGTGACCGACGGCGAGAAGTGGGTCGCCACCAAGTGGATGCGCGAAGGCGTGTTTGGCTGAGAACGCTCTGCGCGTCGCCGCCAGGGTTGGGCGCCACCCACGACCGGTGTTCAGCGCACGTCCAGGCTGAACACCCGCATGTCCAAGGGCTCGGTGGCCTGCCTTTCGGCACCGCGACGCCCCGCGCCTGTGGTGCTGCCGAAGGCGGCCCGCTGGAAGAGCTGCGAGACCGCGTCCGTCGCGCCCCGCATGGCCCCCAGTCGTGGCTGCGCAAGAAACGAGAAGTCGCGTCGGTCACCCTGCGGCTGAGCGTCGACGGTAATCAGCAGCAGCCGTTCGACGCCGCGCGTCGACGCATCGATGCGTGCGACGAAGCTGTCGCGGTCGCCGGCTTCGATGCGGTTGCTTGCGCCGCGCGGGTTGGGGTACAGCACGGTGATGCCGTGAGCCGCATCGACGTACAGCGCCGTCAGGTCGACGGCCTGGCGCCCGGTGTTGCGCACCTCGACGGCGACATGGTCGCCATCGTGAACGTCGGCGATCTGCCACTCCTCGATCGATCGCCGCGAGCCCTGAGTCGGCAATAGCGTCGCCTGCACCTGCACGCGCCGATCGGATGGCGCGCCCTGTGCGCTGCCAGCGATGCGCAACAGGTTCAGGCTGCGGCCCACGCGCTGCAGCTGCGCATGCAGCCGCTCGGCCAAGGCCGGTTCGCCGATGGCGAGCGAGGGCGTGGCATTCACGCCTTCGGTGAGCCAGTGGCCCGTGGAGGGCAGCAGCCAGAGCCGGCCCAGCGCGACCTGCAGACGCAGGTCATGCGGTTCCTCCGGCCCGACCCAAGCGATGTCGACGCCCTCCGGGCGGCGCGTCATCGCGTCGATGGCCTGCCACACGGCACGCGAGGCGGAGTCGGGCGCGACGGTCGGTGCCGCCACGCGCAATTGCAGCGCGAGCCGCGCAGGTCCGTTGTGTCGTGCCACGGCCTGCGGCGGCAGGCGCGCGGCGTCGATCGCGGCGCGGCCCCCGGCTTCGACAGGCAAGAGCAGCGCGCTCGTTGCCGTGGCGCTGGCCACGCGCAGGCTGCCCAGGCGCGCGCCTGCCGGTGCCAACGCGTCGGGAAGGATGTCGAGCTCGCTGCCGACGTCGAGGCCATCGAGCCGGCCGGCCTCCACGCGCAGACCGGCCGGCGTGACCCGCAGCGGCCATTGCCGCGGTGCCGGCCCGGCCGCGTCGCCGAAAACCGGCGCGTCGAGCCCCGTGCCGGTGACCAGCGGCGTCGGTGTGCTCAGGTTCTGCGCCGCATAGCGCGCAAAGACGAACTGCGCCAGTTGCCTGTAGCTCGCCACCGAGGCGGAAGCCAGCGCTTCGGCCAGTGTGTAGGTGAACAGGCCATGCACGCTGCCGTCGCGACCCGCCGGTAGCGGCATTTCCGGCGTGAGCTCGCTGGTCTGCGCGGCGTAGAAGGCGACGAATCCGCCCGTGCCTGACTTCGGTTGCGAAGTGCGCGCCAGCCCGGGCAGGGGCAAGCTCGTGGGTGCCGGCACGCGCGAGGTGGCGGTGATGCCGAGCGCTTCAGGCTCGACGCGCCGCCAGCGCGTCGCCGCGCCGGGCACCGCGCGCAACGACGTGGCCGAGTGGCAGGTGTCGAAAACCGCAAAGACGAAGGCGCCACGGCCGGTCAGCGCATCCAGCCGCTCGACCAGTTCGTGGTCGGCGATGGCGCGGTCGACGCGCCGGGTCTGCGGGTTCCAGCGTCCCGTGTCCGCGGGCAGGAAGATCTCGTGCAGGCCATCGTTCTCGGCGCGCCCTTGCGGCGTCTGCGGGTCCGCGGGCATCTGTGAGCCATGGCCTGCGAAGTACAGGGCCACCTGGTCGCCCGGAGCCACCCGCGCCGCCAGGTCGTCCAGCGCCTCGAGGATGGCGGCGCGCGTCGGCGCCGCCGCATCGGGCACACCATCGGCCAGCACACGCACGGCCGGGCCTGCGAAGCCGCGGCGCTCGAGCAGCGTGCGCATCAGCTGCACGTCGTTGGCCGGGCCGGCGAGCTGCCAGCGTTCGTCGCCTGCGAACACCGCATAGCGCGACACGCCGACGAGCAGCGCGTGCCGTTCTGCGCGGGCGTGCGGCGGCAACGCGAGCAGCAGCGCCGTGGCCAGCAGCGCGAGCCAGAAGCGCGCGATGGCGGGGTGCCGGAGCCTGCCGCGCCTCATGGCCGCCGCCTACAGCTGGTCCTCGTCGACGAACAGCGACTGGATCTGCAACCGCAGCCGCAGCCCCAGGTCGTCATGCGGCTCACGGGTGGACACCTGCAGGTGGCCATCGGCGTCGCTCGACACCCATTCCAGGCTCTGGCCATCGGCGGACAGGCGCAGCCGGTACATGCTGCGGAAGGCATCGCCGGCGAGCACGCGCATCGCCTCGAGCGCGAGCGCGGGGCAGTCGATGGCCACGCCCATCTCGGTGTTGATCGTGGCCGAGCGCGCATCGAAGTTCACCGAGCCCACCAGCAGCCAGCGGCGGTCGACGGTGGCCAGCTTGGCATGCAGGCGGGCGATCGACGTGCCGAACTTGCCGAAGCCACCGGAGTCGCGCGCCAGTGTCGGCGCCAGTTCGTACAGTTCGATGCCCTGGCGCAGCATCGCCTTGCGGTGCGGCGCGTAGGCGAAGAAGGCCAGCGGTTCGTCGGTCGAGCCCAGCGAGTTGGTCAGCACCAGCGCCTGGATGCCGCGCTGGCGTGCCTCGAGCAGCAGCTGCAGGCCCAGGCCGCCGGGCAGGAAGTAGGGCGACGACAGCGCCACGTCCGAACGCGCGGCGTCGATGATGTCGAGCTGCGCGCGCATCGCCGCGCCGGGCTGGCCCGGCACGGCCGTGGTGGCAGCCTTCTGCGGCGGGTCGGGCGCGACGCGGGCGGCGCAAAAGTGCAGCGACAGCCGGCCAGCGGCGAGTTGCACCGCCACCGGGGTCTGCCCGAGCACGTCGCGCGGCGGCTCCATGAGCAGGTCGGTCTGCGCCGCGGCGGTGCGGCCGTCGAATCCGGCGCGATCGGCTTCACTGGCCTGGCCGAGCACCGCCTGCGCCGGCCAGACCCGGTCGCTGTTCCAGTACAGGTCGAAGGCGGCGGCCAGCTCGCGCACGACCGAGCCGGTGGACAGCACGTCGAGGTCGACGAAGTTGGCCTCGCCGTCGCGCATGAAATACGCGTTGCCGATGTTGCGTCCGCCGTAGATCGCCACCACGCCGTCGACGACGAGCAGCTTGTTGTGCATGCGGTGGTTGATCCGCTCGAACTCGGGCCACGACAGCGCCAGCCGGGCCAGCGGCGGGCCGCCGCGCACCGGCAGCGGGTTGAACAGCCGCACCTGCGCCTGCGGTTCCGCGGCCAGCGCGCGCAGCAGGTCGGCGATCGGGCCGCTGTACAGGTCGTCCACCAGCAGGCGCACGCGCACGCCGCGCCGCGCCGCGTCGCGCAGCGCGCGCAGCAGGGCATGGCCGGCCGCGTCGTCGTGCACGTGGTAGTACTGCGCGTCGATGGACTGCATCGCCCGGTCGGCCAGCGCGATGCGCGCGGCGAAGGCACTCTCGCCGCTGGGCAGCAGGCGGAAGCCCGAGGGCAGCGTCTCGTGCGCGGGCCGGCTGGCCTGCGCGATGCGGGCGAGTGGCGTGTGGTCGTCGCCGGCCAGGGCCTGCGACGCGGCGGGTGTGCCTCGGGGCGGCAGTGCGGCGCAGGCGGCCAGCGTCAGGCCTAGCACGACGGCCAGGGCACGGCAGACTGTTCGAAGAGGCCGTCGCATGGCCGGCGCGCTACTTCAGCGCGACCGGGAAATCCGGGACGCCGCCCGGCGCCTGCGTCACCGGTGTCTGTCGTCCGTCGGTGAGGCGCTTGACGCGGTCGCTGACGTAGAAGTCGAGCGTCTTGTGCGTGATGCGCTGGCCGTCCGGCGCGGCGGCGGCACCGTTCAGGCCTTCGACCAGCGCCAGCGTGAAGGCGCCGTTGCGCCAGGCAGCATCCTCGTAGCTGAACTGCCGGCCGGTGGAGCTGCTGAACACGACGACGCCGTTCTCGGTGCCCGCCAGTTCGTTGATCACGCCGCTCATGTCGCGCGGCAGCTCGCGCCGGCCGGCGCCGAGCACGTTGCCGGCATGGCAGGTGTCGACGAAGAACAGCGCCTTGCCGGCCAGGCTGGCGAGCGTGGTGCGCACATCGGCCATGCTGACGCCGGTGCGCTTCAGCCGGTCGGGGTCGGCGTTGGCCGGCAGGAAGGTGTAGCCCTGCGAGGCATCGTTGATGCCGTGCCCAGCGAAGAACAGCATGCCCACGTCGTGCTGCGTCACCTGCCGCTGCAGCCACTCGAGCCCGTCCACGACCTCGTCGCGCGTGGCCTGCGCGTCGGTCAGCAGCCGCACCTCGACCTGCGAATACAGCCGTCCGTGCTGGCGCTGCATGGCCGCGGCGAAGTCGCGCGCGTCCTTGGCGGCGAAGGCCAGCCCGCCGATGTCCGGGTGCGCGTACTGGCCCACGCCGACCGCCAGCACGTACAGCCGCGGCTGGCGCACGGGCGCTGCCGCCGCCGTGCCACGGCGCACCAGCACGACGGCCGGTACCGACATGCCATGGCGGTTCTCGGCGAAGACCTGCACATCGCTGTCCTGCGGCGGCACGTCGACCACGAACTCTCGTGCGTCGGCCAGGCCCGGGTCGGCCACCGGCGTGGCACCGCGCGCCACTGCGACGAACTGCCCGTTGACCCGCACCCGCCAGCCTGTCACCGGCGCGTCGGCAGCGGTGCGCGGACGCACGCGCAGCGTGATCTGCGCCGCCGCCGTGGCCAGGTCGGTGCCGGACAGCACCTCCACCACCGGCGGCAGCGACTGGGCCAGTGCCGGCGGCGGCGTCTCGCGCCGGCTGAGGGCGGCGTCTGCCTGCTTCAGTGCTTCGGCCTCGTCCAGCGTGTCGAGCACGCGGTCGATGACGTCGGGCCGGTGGAAACGCGCGCGGAAACGCGACGCCGGGAAGTAGTCCGCCGCCTGGTCCTGCCCGCGGTTGAGGTGCCAGCCGATCAGTTCGTCGGCGCCGGCGCTGGCGTCGTAGTAGCCCGACGGCGTCCACAGCACCCAGCGGCGTCGGTCGGCATGTGCGAACAGCGCCAGCAGCTCCTGGCCGTCGCTGGTGCGGTGCCAGCGGATGCTGCCGTCGCCGTAGGTGGCGACGAGCACCTTCCCAGCCAGCGGTCCGGTCTGCGGCAGGTTCACGCCCCAGGCGAAGGCCGGCACGGCGCGCCCCCACATCAGCCGGCCATCGGCATCGAAGCGCCTCAGCCGGTAGTCGGTGGCGAGCACGAAGCTGGCGCCGTCGGGCGCCACCACCAGGCCGTGCGCATGCTCGCGCGGCAGCATCGGCAGTGTGCGACCGGCCAACGTGGGCGCGGTGCCTTCCTCGTAGCCCGCCACCTCGAGCCCGCTGGTGCGCGGCGGCTGTCCGCCCGGCAGCACGCCGGGCGCCAGGGTGCGGTTCCTCAGATCGAAGTGATGCGGCTCGGCACCGCGCGGCAGGTAGCCGAACTGCACGCTCCAGCCGCCGTCGCCGAGCTGGAAGGCGCTGCCGCGGGAAAAGCGCGTGTCGGCCACCGGCGACAGACCCTGCGTCTGCCAGCGGCCGTCGGCCGTGATCCGGCCCCACATCGGATTGCTTGCGGCGAGAAGCCAGCCGCCTTGCGGCAGCGGCACGATCTCGTGCACGGCATAGAAGGGTCCGGCAATGGCCTGCGGCGGATCCTGGCCCGGCAGGCTCCAGCGATAGACGAGGTTGCGGCTCTGCCGGTCGCGCAGGCCGGAGGCCAGCAGCGTCCGGCCATCGGCGCCGTAGGCCAGGGCCATCAGGTAGCCCCTGGCATCGGCTGGAGACGCGAGCGGCGATACCGGGGCGAGGCTGCGGCCGTCGAGCAGGTCCACGCGCGGCACGTCCTCGTAGCCGAGTGCGAGCGTGGCGCCGTCGGGCGCGAAGGCCACGGCCCCCGGGATCTGACCGCCAGGGGCCTTCTGCACGGCCACTCGGCGCAGCTTGCCATCGTCGAGCGTGTACAGCCGAACCCGCCCGTCGCGGGCCGTGGTGGCGAGCCGGCCGTCGCGGCTGAAGGCGGTGTACCAGCTCGGGCCGGCGTAGTCGCGGTCGGCCAGCGGCGGGTCGGCGCGCTGCCAATCCCACACCCGCAGGCCGTCGCCGAAGTGCGAGGCCGCGAGCCAGCGGGCGTCGGCGCTGAAGTTCAGGTGCAGCACCGTGCGGGACGCGCCGGGCAGGCGGCGCAGCATGCGGCCGCTGGCGCGGTCGAACAGGTACACCTGGGTCCTGCCGTTCCAGCTGGCACCGGTCGATCCGCCGACGGCGACGACGCTGCCATCCGGCGTGATGGCCACCGCGTGGAG
>Ga0316601_100000449_pt1 | contig 17561 bp, 16 predicted proteins | sample OWC_soil_day5_no_FD_207663 | JGI IMG/M metagenome (GOLD analysis project Ga0316601, IMG submission 207663) | Wetland soil microbial communities from Old Woman Creek delta, Ohio, United States - OWC_soil_day5_noCT | ecosystem: Environmental > Terrestrial > Soil > Wetlands | place: USA: Ohio... | reverse complement strand
CTTTATCTGCGCCGGATCCACGCCAACGTTTTCCAGCCCGAAGGCTATCTCCCTGTGAACCCTGCTCATCATCAGCTGCCTCTCAGGATCCTGGAACACCATGGTTATCTCCGATGCCCTCCTGCGGTGCTCCATCCTGCTTATCTCGATGCCGTTCACTGACAGGCTGCCTTTCATGGTGCCCCCGTAAAAGCCCGGAACCGCACCAGTCATGCATTTGCCCAGCGTTGTCTTCCCCGATCCGGAATCGCCGCAGATGAACACAACCTCACCGGACTCTATTCCGATGCTTATGTCCTCCAGCACATTTTCCTTTTCAGCGGGATAGCGGTATGAGAGCCCTTCTATACTTATGTAGCTTTTATTGTCTTTCATGAGGATCTGCCTCCCTGCTTTCTTTATAACTGTATATCAGCAGCGTCGAAATGATGGCTAGATTCAGCGCCGCCAGGAGCATTATCCCCTGGTTAATAACGTCGATCTCCGCTGTACCGTAGTATATCTGGAACTCCGCCATGCCTTTCAGCTTGACCGCGATGAAAGCCAGCAGGAAAACCAGGCTCTCACCCAGTATTATGAAGTCGATCGCTGCAAAGGACTGCTTGTCGTAGATGGTCCTCCTGTCTGACAGGAACCCCCTTACGTATGCCGCCTCCCCTATGTCGAACGCCCCGTCAAGCGAATTTTCGAGAAGTATGGACATGACGGGTATATTGCTCCTGACCTTCTCGCCCAGTTTATCGGCATTCAGGTTTACTCCTCTCATGGAGTATACATCCCTGAGGTTCCCCATTCGTTCCTTCATGTTCGGGAAAAGCTTGAGCGCTATCATCATCATCAGTGTGGTCTTTGGGATTTTTGACGAGAACCAGGATGCAGCCCTGTCCGAATCTATCATAAGCTCAAGGATCATGAACACGTAAATAATGAGCAGCAGCTTGAATGACAGTATGGATGCGTAAATAAGCGATTCAAGCGTGAACCTTTTGCCCAGCAGGTAGAAGAGGGTTATCCTCCCCTCATACACAAAGATCATGTTGATTATTATCGTCACCGCCGAAAAGGGGATGAACATCCTGAACCCGTTCAGAAGCTTGCCCCAGCTCCCTGTAGCGCTGAAAATGGAGATATGCGTCAAGAATATGCCCAAAAGGACGACCGGGTTGTCTGTCGAGAATATGACCACCGTCAATACTGAACAGAACAGGGATGTGGCGGCTACATTGCATTTTTTGAAAGCACTGTCCATAATTCCTCCAAAATAAAAAACCGGACCAAAAAAAGTCCGGTAAAGATCGAGAACTGCAATCTTTTCCTTCCCTCCGAAGGCAGATGAATATACATGGTAAAAGCATGAGATATCCTGGCTTGCATTTCATCCTAAGGGCACCCTTCCCTGATATAAACATCAAGTGGTAACGTGCCTTTCGTCCGTGCTTTCAGTAGCGGGGGCTGCTGTGGAATCTAACCACATTCCCTCATACTCGCTCCTATTAAATTATTTCAATTATAACATCACGATATCATATATTCAATCAAGAATTCTTTATTATGTCCACGAATCTCTTGACTATAAGAGCCGTGAAGCCCCATATGACATTGCCTTCATATACGTAGAAATATTCAGGGAAGACCCCGTTGGTGAACTTGTAATCCGCCCCGTTGTTAATAAGGTCGTACGGGAAATCCGGCTTGGGGCTCTGGACTATATCCACCTCATGCAAGTCCGGCTCCGTTTCCATAAAAAACTTAAGCGGAACCTTCAGCACCCTGTCCACCTCGGATGGATTGGGATGAATATCCTGCGGCTCCAGCGTGGCTATAAAAGGATAGATTATGGAATTGTAGGGAGATACCAGGAAATCCATTTCGCCGACAACGCTGAACGTATCCCTCTTTACCAGCAGTTCCTCCATAGCTTCCCTGCAGGCTGTGTCTATAGGCAGTTCGCCCTTTTCGACCCTTCCTCCAGGCAGGCATATGTCGCCCGGCTGCCTCCTGAGGTTTTTGGACCTGATTTCGAATATTATCTGAAGCTCATTCTCTTCTTCCAGCAGGAAAATCATAACCGCGCTTCTTTTATACTCACCAATAACTTTGCCCTTTCGGTTGCTGAATATATCGATTATCTTGTCTGTCATTTCACTTTCTCCATTTCCAAATTGAAAAGTTTCCCCTTAAATGATATACTGATACAGTCCCATCATTATTATATCACAGAAATACGCTTTTAATACCCAATAAAACCATACAAACGGAGTGATGAAATTGAAAAAGAAGAGAATTACGGCAATACTTTCACTGTTACTGGTTCTGCTCATAAATGCCAGTGTCCTTGCAGCTCCTGCGGCATCGAATCCCGCCGAGCCTAGCATTAACGGACTGTCTGCCATAACCATAGATTTGGAGACCAATGAAATAATATACGAGAAGAGTATAGATCAGAAGATGTACCCGGCCAGCACGACGAAGCTGCTGACAGCGCTGCTGCTTGCGGAAAGCAAGAAGAAGACAGACCTTCTGACATACACGGCCAGCGCAAAGAGCCAGCCTGAATTTTCCATGAACCTGAACCTTAAGCCTATCGCTGTGGGCGAAACCATGAGCGCGAAGGACGTAATGCTGGGCCTGCTGCTGTATTCAGGAAACGACGCAGCCTACATGGCAGCAGACAACGTGTCGGGCAACAATACAGCCTTCATGGCAAAGATGAACGAGAAGATCGCCAGCCTGGGCCTGAAGGGCACGCATTTTGTTACGCCTAACGGCTTGCACGATGCAAACCACTACACCACAGCCTACGACCTCAGCATAATCGGAAAGGCAGCCTTCGCCAACGAGTGGGTCAGGGAAGCCATGGGCACGAAGCAGGCCACAATAACCACGTCCGGCGGAGCCTCAATGCTGGTTGAAAACAGGAACAAGCTTCTTGGCCTGGACGGCTGCATAGGCGGCAAGACAGGCTACACATCAAACGCAGGAAAGTGCCTTGTAGCGGTTTACGAAAGGGACGGCAGAAAGATCCTCGGGGTTGTCCTCAGTTCAGTTTATGACGCAGAAGACACCTTCGTCTTCAACGACATGAAAGAGATAATCGACTACAGCTACGCTATGAAACAGACTACCCTTCACGCTGCCGGCAGCGTGGTCAAGACGGAGAAGATAACATACAAGCCGCTCCTCATCATGGGACCGGAAAAGACACTGGACGTTCCCCTTATAGCAAAAACCGACGTGAAGTACTACGAAAATGACGTTAACAAGACCGAGCTCAAGGAGACCTACAAGTTAAACGACATAAAGCTCTCCACGCTTACCGGTTCAAAGAGCATAGCAACCATGACCGTAACTGTCAGGGATTCCGTTCAGAACTATGAGGTGTTCTCAAGCCTGTCTGTATTTGACCTGGTCAAGGCCAATATACTGTTCTACGCGGGCCTTCTGGCGGGACTGGCAATACTGATCGCAATAATAGTCATAATCATAAAGAAGATCCGGGGCGGACGAAGAAGGGGCCGAGGAAGAACCTACTACTATTAATATATAACATCAATAAAAATTCAAGGGCTGAACCTCAGTTTTCACTGCAGGTTCAGCCCTTTTTCAAATCTAATATCCCAAAACCTCTTCTATGAAATGCCCGTTTTCGTAGAACAGCTCGCCGTCAGCGTAGATCCTGCCGCCCTTCCTCATGTCGCAGAGCATGTCCCAGTGGATGTTTGATTTATTCTTTCCGCCCGCCTCTGGCATGGAGTCTCCGATAGCCATGTGTATAGTTCCGCCTATCTTCTCATCGAAAAGCATGTTCTTGGTGAACTCCTTTATGCCGTAGTTTGTGCCGATCGCCACCTCTCCGAACCTCTTTGATCCTTCGTCGAAGCCGATCATGGTTTTCAAGAGCTCCTCGCCCTTTTTAGCAGCTGCCTCCACTACGACTCCGTCCCTTACGACCAGCTTTATCCCTTCAACTTCCTTCCCCATGGATATGCCCGGGAAGCTGAAGGTTATGTGGCCGTTCACGCCGTCCTCAACAGGAGATGTGAAAATCTCGCCGTCAGGGAAGTTCTCCCTCCCGTCGCAGTTTATCCACTTCCTTCCCGAGACATTCACCCTGATGTCTGTCCCTTCGGAGATTATGTGGAGCTCATTTTTGCCGTCCAGGTATTTCACCCATCTCTCCTGTTCGCCGCTGATCTTCTCCCATTCAGCTATCGGATCCTCTTTATCCAGGAGACCTGCTCCGTAAACGAAGTCCTCGTAATCCAGGAGGCTCATCGAAGCCTCCTGCGCATCGGCGAAGGTAGGATACTGGGTCCCGCACCATCTGAGGCTTCCGTCACCAACCTTATCAGAGTAAACCTTCCTCCATGTCTCCGCTCCCTTGGAATTCAGCCTCAGCCTTTCCTCCGGGACCTTGGAATTGGCCCTTGTATTCCTTGTGCCCCATGCAGAAAGCCAGACCGTGGCCTTCTCAAGGGCATATTTGAGTATGCAGTTCTCCTGGACAAGCTGTTCATCGCTTCCGTATTTCAGCCTGATGCTGTTTACCTCCTGGGAGGTTATTATCGTCTCTACATGCGCCCCTGCAAGCAGAGCTTCCTTTACAACCTCATGCATCCAGGGAATCGCCACCTCTTCGCAGCTCACAAGCACGAAATCGCCCGGCTTCACCTTTGCAGAATAGTGGACCAGGAGTTTTGCTAATTTATTTAATCTTTGATCTCTCAAGTAATCACCCGCTTTCATGTTTATTTTATCAATTTTCCTATTGCTTTTCAACTTTTTCAATTATTGTATATTATCACCATGAATATTTCGAATTATCTCACAATTCTGTGCAAGAATTTCAAAAAATATGGTATACTTTATCTAAATACAACTTCCAAATACAATCTCAAGGAGGGCTTTCTATGAAGATTGAATTTTACGGCGCAGCGGCCTGTGTAACCGGGTCCTGCCACCTGATAAAAATTTATGACAAGAATATACTGCTTGACTGCGGCATGTATCAGGGAATCGATGCCAAGGAAAGAGGCAATGAAGTATTCAATTTCAATCCAAAGGATATACACTACGTTGTACTCTCACATGCGCATATAGACCACAGCGGAAGGATACCTTATCTCTACAAGAAGGGCTTCAGGGGCAAGGTCCTGTGCACGGAGGCAACGCTTGACCTGTGCGCCGCAATGCTGGCTGACAGCGCCCATATACTGCTTTATGAAAACGAATGGCAGAACAAGCGCAGGATCAGGCAGGGCCAGAAGCCTATCGAACCTCTTTATGCACCGGAGGATGTCCAGTCGGCCATGAGGCTTTTCAGCCCAGTTTCCTATAATGAATGGATTGAGCTCTTCGAAGGCTTCAAATTCAGGTTCATAGATGCCGGCCACCTGCTTGGTTCAGCCATAACCGAAATCATGGTCAACGAGCACCGCAAGGAGTGCAAGCTTGTTTACTCCAGCGACCTGGGCAATAAGGACATCCCCCTGCTGAACGACCCTGAGTTTTCGGAAAGCGCCGACTACCTCATCATGGAATCAACCTATGGCGACAGGCTGCATGAAAAAGGTGAAAAGGAGCTTGATCATCTCGTAAACATTATAAAGGAAACCTTCAAGAGAGGCGGCAACGTGATCATCCCTTCGTTCGCCGTAGGCAGGACGCAGGAGCTGCTCTACACGCTCAACAACTACATAGAAAACAACCTGCTGCCGACGGTTCCCGTCTTCGTGGACAGCCCGCTGGCAACCGAGTCCACACGTATCTTCAACAAGTGGCACAAATACTTCGACGAGGAGGCAACAAAGCTGATCAACAGCGGCGACGATCCCCTCCATTTCAAGAGCCTTTTCTTCACCCGCTCTGCCGAGGAGTCGATGGCCCTGAACAAGCTCAGGAAAGGCGCTGTAATTATATCAGCCAGCGGCATGTGCGAGGCGGGCAGGATCAAGCACCACCTCAAACATAACCTGTGGCGCCCGGAATGCTCTATCGTCTTTGTCGGCTACCAGGCTGAAGGTACTCTCGGCCGAACCATAGTGGACGGAGCAAAGAGCGTCAAGATATTCGGCGAAAACATAGCAGTAAACGCAGAGATCCACAGCCTTTCCGGTCTCTCGGGGCATGCAGACCGCGACGGCCTTGAAAAATGGATAAACGGCATGAAAGTGAAGCCGAAGAAAGTGATACTTGTCCACGGCGACAGGGAGGCACAGAAGAGCTTCAAGGAGCTTCTCGATTCCCAGGGCTATTCGGTCTTCGTACCTAATCCCGGCGACATCTTCATCCCTGGCGTCGACCACATAGCTGAAAGCAGCACGAGGGACAAGATCAAATTCCTGCTCGATTCACTGGAGGATGTCGATGCAATGCCTAAGGACAAGCTCATGGAGCTCATAAGGAATGCAATAAATTCATAATATTGCAAACATTTAATGTTTGTGCTATATTTTAATAAACATAAAGATATATTAAGGGAGGTTTGATTATGGAAATTGTAATGGCGCTGACAATTACCCCTAGAAATATCCATGCCGGCCAGGTTCAGAATATCCTCACAAAGCACGGCTGTATCATCACTCAGAGGATAGGCATCCACGAAGTTACTCCTGAAAACTGTTCGACCAAAGGTTTGATAATCCTGCATATTGTGGGAAGCGATGATGAGATCAAAGCACTACAGAAGGAACTCAATGCTGTTGAAGGCGTAAATGCAAATTACATGACTATCTAAATGAACTAAGGCTGCTCCGATTCCGGAGCAGCCTTTTTAATATCATTTATTATAATCTTTCAGCCACGTAGTTCAGAAGGTCAACAGTTCTTGATGAGTATCCCCATTCGTTGTCGTACCAGGATACAACCTTGACCATGTTTTCGCCGATGACCATTGTTGAGAGAGCGTCGATAACCGAAGACAGTTCCTCGCCCTTGTAATCTATTGAAACAAGAGGTTCTTCAGAGTATCCGAGTATGCCCTTCATTTCTCCCTCGGTCGCAGCCTTGAGCGCGCTGTTGACTTCTTCAACTGTCACTGTCTTCTTAAGCTCGCATACCAGGTCAACCATTGAAACCTGAGGAGTAGGTATTCTCACCGCGAATCCGTTGAGCTTTCCTTTCAGGTTAGGAAGGACCAGTGCAACCGCCTTGGCGGCGCCGGTGGTTGTAGGTATCATTGACATGCCTGCAGCCCTTGCCCTTCTGAGGTCTGAGTGAGTTTTATCGAGTATCTGCTGATCGTTTGTGTATGAGTGGATAGTTGTCATCAAGCCCTTTACAATCCCGAACTTTTCGTCAAGAACTTTGGCGAAAGGTGCCAGACAGTTTGTTGTGCATGATGCGTTTGATATTATGTGGTCAGTAGCCGGATCGTATTCCTTCTCGTTTACGCCCATTACCATTGTAATATCTTCATCTTTTGCGGGTGCCGTTATGATAACCTTCTTGGCTCCGGCTGTTATGTGCTTTGATAGCCCTGCCTTGTCCTTGAATACTCCGGTTGAATCTATAACGATGTCAACCCCAAGCTCGCCCCACGGACAGTTTACAGGATCATTTTCCCTGAACAGCTTTATCTCCTTGCCGTCAATTATCATCGTGTTTTCTGTAGTTTCAACTTTCCCATTGAATCTGCCGTAGATCGAATCATATTTGAAAAGGTGTGCCAAAGTGTTGCTGTCAGCTCTTGCGTTGATAGCAACTATCTCTACGTCCTCATTCATCCTTCCGCCTTCCATAGCAATTCTGAAAACCACTCTTCCAATTCTTCCAAAACCATTGATTGCAACTTTAACAGACATTCAAATTCCTCCTACTGATTGTTATATAAGATAAAAAATGCTTAAATATGTATTTATGTGTCATTTAAATCATATGTGCTATATTATTTATACCAATAACGCGCACATATGTCAAACTCATTTCAATATTTCGAACAATATTTTTGCCGGTTATGCCGGTTTATCGGCAAATTGCTTTATAATGCTCAGCATTAAAACCAATTCCTCTTTTTGAAAACGATCAGCATGGTTGATATGACAGCCAGCACTATCGTCCAGAAAAGAGGATACGCCCACCTCTGGTTTAGCTCCGGCATGTAGGCAAAATTCATTCCGTAGACCCCTGCAAGGAACGTCACAGGTATGAAGATTGTCGAGAATATGGTGAGGACCTTCATAACCTCGCTCATCCGGTTGTTCACGCTGGAGAGGTAGGTGTCCAGCATACCGGTCACTATGTCCACAAAGAGCTGCGTCGTGTCTATTACCTGTATAACGTGATCGTATACGTCCCTCAAGTACATCTCCGTTGCTTTCTCAATGAACTCCGAATCCCCGCTCTGCATGAGGTTAAGGACCTCCCTGAGAGGCCATACGCTTTTCCTGAGAAGGATGAGCTCCTTTTTCAGCCCGTATATGCTCCTCAGCGTCCCCTGCTTCGGCTTGCTTATGAGCTCATCCTCGAGCTCATCCAGGTTGTCCTCTATATTCTCCAGGACCTGAAAGTAGTTGTCCACTATGCTGTCAACCAGGGCATACGCGAGGTAATCGCAGCCCCTTTTCCTCATGAGGCTCTTCGGTGCTTTTATGCGCCTGACGACCGGCTCAAACATATGCGTGTCCGATTCGCAGAAAGACATCACGAAATCATTGCCAAGCACTATGCTGACCTGCTCCCCGTGCAGAACTATCTTTTCTTTTTCAAAGGCAAGGCTCTTCACCAAAATGTAGATATATTCCTCGTATTCATCAAGTTTCGGCCTGCTGTTGGTGTTCAGTATGTCCTCCTGAACGAAGGGGTTGACGTTAAAAAGCTCTCCCAGCCTTTCTACAGCCGCCGTGTCATTTATCCCTTCAACCTTGATCCAGCGCACGCCGTCGTAAGGCTCAGTCAAGGATTCACCGATCACGCTGACAGGCTCCTCCGTGTAATCAAGCTCGTTATATTTCACCAGGCTTATCCTGACACCTTCCTTTACAGGTACGCCGACATGAACCAGCGATCCGGGTTTCATACCCGATTTTATGGAGGAGTTTTTTGTTATGCGTCTGTTTTTTTCCTTTTCCGTTCCGCTATTCATCAATGATCATCAACCTTCCCAGCCGGATTTGTGTAGGAACAGGGTACGGCTGTAAGGCATTTGCCGCAGGCTTCCGCCTCCCCCGCCTCACTGTGGAGTTTGGAATTCCCGATGCATACAGCGTGGCAAAGTCCCCTGTCAAAGCGGTCTTCTGTGAGGGCTCCGTAGACGCAGTGCTTAACGCAGGCCCTGCAGCTCCCGTTTCTCTTATACAGGCAGTACTCGGTGTCCGGCCTCACACCCGGCTTCAGCTCCAGCGCCGTGACTATGCTGCCGTACCTGCCGCAGCAGCCCTTCTCTGTTATCAGCATGTTGTTTATGCCGAAGGTTCCCAGTCCCGCTATGTACGCTACGTGCCTCTGGGACCAGTTGCTGATTAGCTTTTCCCTGTCGAAGCGCCAGTCAACGGTCCCCGCGCCGCAGCCCCCGCTTCTGAGCTTACCGACAAGGTATTCGTTGAGGTCCGCCATCATCCTGTTCGTCTCCACATATGCTGCCGCCCACTCCTTTGAGCAGTTCAGCCCCTCCCTGTTTGTGTCCGCCAGCTCCTTTGAAAAAGGAATGAAGTATGATATAACGGTCCTGGCACCCTGAAGGACATCCCCCGGCATTATGTGCTCTTCCCTCACGATCCTTTTCAGCTCGGCGAACATGGGATCGTCCGCTGATGCGAACCCAACGACGGGCTCCCTCCAGCTTGTTTTCGAATCCTCTTTGAGCGTGTAGTCCCTGACATAATCCTTAATCAGGCCGTTAACGTATCTTTCCACCAGCATCACTCCCTTCATTAATTATATTTTCTATTTTTATTCCAAAATTCCTGCATGACCTTGACACAAAATAATCATTATTATATTATTAATTAGAGTATGCGCACCTTTCGTCCGGGGATGAGAGGTTTTTTTTAATAATATTTCTAAGAGGAGTGAAAACAATGACCAATAAGGTAAGAACCAGATTTGCACCAAGCCCTACAGGCTACATGCACGTTGGAAATCTGAGAACTGCTCTTTATGCCTATTTGATAGCAAAGCATGAAGGCGGCGATTTCATTTTAAGGATAGAGGATACCGACCAGGAACGTCAGGTTGAAGGCGCTTTGGAGATCATATACAACACGCTTAAAGCAACAGGCCTGGTTCACGACGAGGGTCCGGACATCGGAGGCCCTGTAGGTCCGTATATACAGAGCGATAGGACCCACATGTATATTGAGTACGCAAAACAGCTGATAGAAAAAGGCGAAGCATACTACTGCTTCTGCACAAAGGAAAGGCTTGACCTTCTGAGATCAAACGCGGAAGCGCTCAAGAGGCCTTTCAGATATGACAAGCACTGCATGAACCTTCCAAAGGAAGAAATCGAAAGCAAGCTTGCAGCCGGAATCCCATACGTTATCAGGCAGAAAAATCCCGTGGCAGGCACAACAACGTTCAACGACGAAATCTACGGTTCAATCACCGTCGAAAACACTGAGCTGGATGACATGATACTCATAAAATCAGACGGATTCCCTACCTACAACTTCGCAAACGTTGTTGACGACCACCTCATGGGCATCACTCATGTGGTAAGGGGAAGCGAATACCTGTCATCATCGCCTAAATACAACAGGCTTTACGAAGCCTTCGGATGGGACATCCCTGTTTACGTCCACTGTCCTCCGATAATGAAGGATGCAACGCACAAGCTCAGCAAGAGACACGGAGATGCTTCCTATGAGGACCTTATCGCGCAGGGCTACCTGAAGGATGCCGTCCTTAACTTCATAGCGCTCCTCGGCTGGCACCCCGGAACCGACTGCGAAATATTCTCCCTGCAGGAACTGATCGAAACTTTCGATTACAAGCACATAAGCAAATCCCCTGCCATATTCGATGACGTGAAACTCAGGTGGATGAACAGCGAATATATAAAGAGGATGAGCCTGGACGAGTTCCATGCGCTGGCTCTCCCATTCTACAAGCAGGCGATAACCAGAGATCTCGACCTGAAGAAGGTAAGCGAACTGCTCCACACGAGGACAGAGATGCTTAACGAGATACCTGAAAGCATAGACTTCTTCGAGGCTCTGCCGGAGTATTCGAAGGACCTGTATGTCCATAAGAAGATGAAGACAAACTTCGAGAATTCGCTTCTCACGCTTCAGAAGGTGCTTCCTGTATTCGAGGCCCTCGAGGACTGGTCCTTCGAGCCTGTCAAGGAAGCATGTATGAAGCTCGTTGAAGAGATGGGCGTAAAGAACGGAGTCGTTCTCTGGCCTATAAGGACAGCGCTGTCAGGAAAGCAGTTCACGCCTGGCGGGGCATTCGAAATAGCAGAAATCCTCGGCAAGGAAGAATCCCTGAAGAGAATAGCTGCCGGAATAAAGCTGCTGGAAGGCTAATAAAGACAAATGCCGGGCAATCTGCAAATGATTGCCCGGCATATTTTTTTATGCCTCTGTTTCCGTTTCCATCTCAGGTTCAGCCTTCAGAGGAACCTTGTACATGTAGTTCAGCTTGTTCCAGTTCACGTATATGAGGAACAGGCTGACTATGTCCTGCTCGTTGTAGGCGAGTATCTTCTCGATCTTCTGCCTCGGTATCCTGTGGATATACTCCTCATCCTTGATCAGCTTGCTGAAGGTCTTGGCCAGGGTTGAGCCGCTTATAAGCTCCTCTCCCCTGTCTATCTCGAACACCTTCTCCAGTGCTTTGAGCCCTATCCCCGCCTTCTTCTCCTTCTCGTACTGCCTCTGAAGGTCGAGATGCCTGAACTCATCGTCTATAGAGAAATCGATGCCGTATTTTTTAAAAAGGTGCCTTATAACAGTGAAGTCGTTGTTTCCCGAGAATGTCACTATGTGGCTCTTCTCTTTCTTGATCCTCATGTCCTCGAAATAGTCCCTTGCCATGTCAAGGATCTCAAAGGAATCCATTTCATTTTCTATCATGTACTGGGTTATCCGCAGCTCGCGTTCCTTTTCCTCGTAATAGCAGCAGCCGAAGACGCCCAGACATATAGGCACCCTGTAGATGTAATGCTCAAGGTCAAAGAAAAGCGCATCGTTGTAAACCGGCTTCCCTTCTTCGGCTATGAGTGAATCGTCTTCACAGAAGCCTTCAACCTTTATCCTTTTATCACGTATAATCACAATATCACTCTCTCTAGGTTTGGTCCACCCTCAATTTATATACCATATCTTTTCTCTCAACAACAATCTGAAGCCTTTCTGCAAATTCCGGAACCTCCTTGACCTGCTCGATCAGCTCCCTTGTTGGATTGATTGTCGTGGGATACCTCACCATTTTGAGCATATTGAAATCTCCCGAGGTATCACCGTACGCGTAGCTTTTATGCAGATCTATGTTGTATTTCTTTATGAAGCCGTCGATCGCATTTTTCTTGCTGTCGGAGTCCCACATGGGGACAACCTCACCGGTGTAGTAGTTATCGCTGTTGAGCTTGTATTCCGATGCAGCGAAGTCGTAGAAGCCGTATTTCTTTGCAAATTCGCTTATGAACTCGGTTGGGCTGCCCGATATGGATATTACCTTGTGGCCCTGCGCCTTATGCCATTTAATCCTGTCCCTCGTGTAGACATATACCCTCTCGCCTTTCTGATTCACTATGTTCCTTGCGATGAACTCCATCTGTGTCTTGTGGAGGCCCTTCACGGAATCCATGAATATTTCCATCATCTTCATCATATAGTTGTCGTAGTTTCCCTGTCTTTTTTTCCAGTTCTCGAATTCAGGCATGACCTCTCTGTACCACCTGTCCATCTCGACAATTTCATATGTAACAAATTTTTTAAATATCTCCGATATGAGACCCTCCCTGAACAGGGTGCCGTCAATATCAAAAAATGCCGCTGTACTCATGAGTATCCCTCCAGTCTCTCTATGACCCGTTTGCTTTCATTTACAGTATATTATACCATCAAATGCGGCCTGTTGTTAACTGTATAATTTTTTCATTACAGTTGACAACGATTCTCAATGATGTTATTATAAGAATGGATTAAATGAGAATGATTTTCATTATGAGGTGGTTAATATGAGTATAACAGATTTAAAGCTTGGTGAAAAAGCATATATAGATTCAATAAGCGGAGACAGCAAGCTGATGAAGAGGCTTATGGCTCTCGGATGCACCGAAGGGACAGAGGTCTGTCTCAAGAACTGCGCTCCTTTCGGAGATCCGCTTGTAATAAACCTGAGAGGATGCGACTTCTGCATCAGAAAAAAAGACGCGAAAAACATATCAATAAAGGATAATCTTTAAGGAGGACAAAATGAAAACCGCAGCACTGATAGGCAACCCTAACGTAGGCAAAACTTCCCTGTTCAACAGCCTCACAGGATCAAACCAATATGTGGGCAACTGGGCAGGAGTAACAGTAGAAAAAAAAGAAGGCTTCATGAATGAAGACCTGAAAATCGTAGACCTTCCCGGTATTTACGCAATGGATACATTCTCCAGCGAAGAGAAAGTTGCCAAGGAATTCCTGGCTTCCGGAGAAGCCGACTTCATAATAAACATAGTAGACGCTTCAAATCTCGAAAGGAACCTCTATCTCACAACACAGATAAAAGAATACAACACCCCTATCCTTCTGGTATTGAACATGATGGACGTTGCGGCGGCAAAGGGCCTGGAAATAGATACAGAGCTGCTTTCAAGAAAGCTTGGGGTAACAGTCGTAACCATATCAGCCTCCAAAGGTAAAGGGCTGGATGAGTTAAAAAGCCTGCTTGACCGAGGCGATTTTTTAAGGGTACCAATTGAGAATGATTTTCAATTTCAAGACGAAAGGGAAGCCTATGACTATATATCCGGGATACTCTCGGCCGCAGTAAAAAAGAAGGACGAGCACAAGCGCACGAATACAGAGAAGATCGACAAGGTGGCCCTGAACAAATTCCTCGCCTACCCTCTTTTCTTTCTCATCCTGTGGCTGATCTTCGAATTGACCTTTTCCTGGGTCGGGCAGCCTCTAGCTGGCTACCTCTCCTATCTGGTGGACGATGTTCTTGTTCCGGCGCTGGGATCGCTCCTGAGCAGTTCCAGCCCGTGGTTCAGCTCGCTCATAATCGACGGAATCATAGGAGGCGTAGGCTCCGTAATCGTGTTCCTGCCGGTAATAATGACACTGTTCCTCGGCATATCCTTCCTGGAGGACTGCGGCTATATGGCAAGGGCCGCCTTCATAATGGACAAGGCCATGAGGAAGATGGGGCTTTCAGGAAAGGCCTTCATACCCATGATCGTGGGCTTCGGCTGCTCTGTGCCGGGAATAATGACCGCCAGGACGCTGGAGAGCGAAAAAGACAGAAAGCTGACTGCGCTGCTGGTGCCGCTGATGTCCTGCAACGCAAGGCTTCCAGTCTACGCTTTGTTCGCTTCCGTTTTCTTCCCCGGCAGGGAATCGGCAGTGGTATTCTCTCTCTATCTGCTTGGAATTCTGCTGGCGTTCCTCCTGGGGATGCTGTTCAAGCGGACCATATTCAAAAAGGATGAGGAGCCGTTCATAATCGAACTCCCTGAGTATAAGGCTCCGGAGCTCAAAAACCTGATGAACCACACCTGGGATAAAGGAAAGGACTTCCTCAAAAAAGCCGGTACACTCATATTCTCTGTCTCGGTGGTGGTATGGTTACTGTCGAACTTCAACTTCGGCGGCATGACCGACATAAACAACAGCATCCTGGCATCATTAGGCGGTTTTGTAAGCCCCGTATTCGCCCCTCTGGGCTTTGCATCCTGGCAGAACGCCGTCTCCCTCATAACGGGACTCATGGCCAAGGAGGTAGTTCTCGGAACGATGGGAGTAATCTACGGAGGCAGCCTCGCAGCTGCCCTGCAGAGCCAATTCACGCCTGCATCAGCATACTCCTTCCTTGTGTTCGTGCTCCTGTATACGCCTTGCGTATCTGTAATCGCGACAATGAAGAAGGAATTCGGCAGCTGGCTGGCCGCGTTTTCAGTGACCTACCAGCTGGTCCTGGCATGGATAGTCTCGGCGCTTGTGTACAGGATTGCCCTGCTGGTAATGTAAATAATCAAGGAAGGTGAACTTATGTATATAGAGATAATAGCTACCGTGATAATCTTCTCGCTGGCAGCGGTCATTTTCTACAAAAACGTCAAAAGGAAGGCATCGGGAAAATGCGACTGCAGCAGCTGCTCAAGCCACTGCCCTTATTACAAAGAGAAAAAGGAAGACAAATAGGCAAACGCCGGAGCGCATATCGATATGCGCTCCGGCGTTTGTCATCAGTAGCTGTTCTGGGCAATGCCTTCAAGCTCCAGGCTGTCCATACAGCCGTTGAGTATCCTGTCTATCATCTTCGAAGCGGCTTTTTTTGAAAGCCTGCTTATGTTTGTGTTCAGGTCGATGCTGTTTTTATGGAGCAGCGCTTCCAGGTATTTTGACTGCTTTGCTGTTATGCAGTCAGCCCTTGCTACCCCGGAATCGATCATGACCCTTGCCGCGAATTTGTGTATCTCCGGCAGGTTGAGCACATCCTCGTAGTTGTGCAGCATTATTATCCGCTTGAGCTCCTGGTCGGCTGTATCCAGGTACTGGTTGTAAAGGCCGACGCTCAGTCCGCCGTCGATCGTATCCATGCGGTTTATCCCGAGGAATTTTTCAACGGTTTTGAGGTTGCAGCGCTCCATGCCCAGCGATTTGTGATAAGGCCTTATCAGCCTGTAAAGGTCCACGTGCTCTGCCGGGAGGTCCGACTCTATGCCGTGCATCTGAAGCTTCTTCCTTATAAAGGGTTCGTCGAATGCGATCCCGTTGTAGGAGCACCAGGCATCCGCATCGGCAATGTCTTCAACGAAAAGCTCCAGCAGCTCTTTCTCCTCGCTGAGGCTGTCGGCGAAAATCTGCTTTATGACAAATTCTCCGCGGTCGAACCTGCCGTAGGAGATCAGCATTATCTTATCATTCACCTTGTCGAATCCGGTGGTCTCTATATCGAAATAGATCACACCGTCCTTTGCTGCGGCAACGCTATTGCCATTGTATATCTTTGTAACCATATGAGGCCCCGCTTACATCTTTTCGACAACTTCCAACCCTATTAGATACAAAGCATTCTTTAATACCTGGCAGGTTGCTTCAACCATCTTGAGTCTGGCGTTCTTAAGGCCGCTGTCCTCGATCCCAGATATCTTGTGCGCATTGTAGAATTTGTTGAATGCCTTTGCAACATCCACTGCGTACCTTGTGACAACAGATGGTTCAAATTTGTCTATGGAATGGTTTATTGCTTCTTTGAAGCCTTCGAGTGTCTTGATAAGCTCGAATTCCTCTTTTGAGCTGAGCTTGCTGTAGTCAGCCCCGCCCTCTATAGCATCCTGCTTCCTGAGTATGCTCTTGCCCCTTGCGTAGCTGTACTGCACGTACGGGCCTGTCTCTCCATCGAAGCTGAGCATTTCCTTCCAGTCGAATACTATGTCCTTCTCACGCCCGTTCTTAAGGTATGTGAACACCATCGCACCTACGCCGACTTTCTTTGAAACCTCCTCCTTGTTCTCAAGGTCGGGGTTCTTCTCGTTGATGATCTCCATGGTCTTCTCTATGGACTCGTTCAGGAGGTCTTCGAGGAAAATTACGTCTCCCCTTCTTGTGGAGAGCTTCTTGTCAGAGAATCTCACCAGGCCGAAACCTATGTGCCTGCAGTCGTCAGCCCAGTCGTGTCCCATTAGCTTGAGCGTTGTGAACACCTGCTTGAAGTGGAGCGTCTGGTCCATTCCCACCACGTAAAGGCTCTTGTAGAAATCATAGTTCTTCTTCCTGTACAGCGCGGCGGCAAGGTCTCTTGTGGCGTACATGGTTGCTCCGTCAGCCTTTTTTATGATGCACGGAGGCATGTTGTATTCATCCAGCATGACTACCTGTGCACCGTTGCTTGTTACCAGGAGGCCTTTGCTGTCTATCTCCTCGACGACCGGGTCCATCTTGTCGGAATAGAAGCTCTCTCCTGCGTTGGAGTCGAATTTTACTCCCAGGAGGTCATATACCTTCTGGAATTCCCTAAGGCTGAGCTCGCGGAAAGTGTTCCAGAGTTCAGTCTCCTCCTCCGAGCCGTCCTCAAGCCTTTTGAAGTATCTTCTTGCCTCATCGTCCAGTGACGGGTCCTTTTCCGCTTCGTCGTGGAATTTCACGTATATCCTGAGAAGCTCCTTGATAGGCTCCTTCTCAAGCTTTTCCTTGTCGCACCATTTTTTGTAGGCGTATATGAGCTTGCCGAACTGGGTTCCCCAGTCGCCTAGGTGGTTTATTCCTATGCATTTGTAACCTTCGAAGGACAGTATCCTGTACAGTGAATTGCCTATTGCCGTGCTGAACAGGTGGCCGACATGGAAAGGTTTTGCTATGTTCGGCGAAGAGAAGTCGATCGTGACATTCTTGCCTTTGCCGTCTTCCGATGACCCGTAGCTGTCCCCCTCGGCTAGTATCTTCTCTATAGTTTCCTTTGTG
>Ga0316601_100000448_pt1 | contig 17563 bp, 16 predicted proteins | sample OWC_soil_day5_no_FD_207663 | JGI IMG/M metagenome (GOLD analysis project Ga0316601, IMG submission 207663) | Wetland soil microbial communities from Old Woman Creek delta, Ohio, United States - OWC_soil_day5_noCT | ecosystem: Environmental > Terrestrial > Soil > Wetlands | place: USA: Ohio... | reverse complement strand
GGACTTCAAGCCGAGGACCCGGATGCCGACGGCGGAAGCCGACATCGAGTTGATGGGTAAGAACACGAACCTGGCGTTCGAGGCGGCGAAGACCGGACGCACACCGAAGCTGCAAGATTCCAAGGACAAGAACCTGGTTACGACGGTCGAGGACTCGTGGAACCAGATGTCGAAAACGTCCACGAACTTCCAGAGCTCGCTCGCGCCTGGACGGATGGGCGAGTTGCGAGCTGCGCGCAACACCCACTTCGATTTGGCCGAGAAGGAGAAAGCACTGAAGACGGCGACGGCAAAGGTGAAGCGATCCAAAGGCGCAGACAAGGCAGCTGCGGAGGCGGAACAGACCAGACTGCAACGCGATGTCACCGCGTCGAAGGCGCTCGTGCAGAACAACCTCGCGACGGGATTCGCTCCATGGAGCAACGAGCTGAAGCAAGAGAACGCTGTCGCGAGCGTGCTGAACGTTGGAAGCAAGAGCGAAATTGACGCCTACGCCACCGCTCGCAAGTTGTTCCCGAAGATGAAGGACGACGACGTCGCGGCGTACGCGAAGGGCAGCAAACTGCCGTCCCAAGCGGACTATGAAGCTGCGGAAGCGGCGAAGAAGCCGCCGCCGCGCCCCCTTCGACCGGGCCAGAAGCCGCCGAAGCCACCGAAGCCACTGACGCCGGTGCAACAGGAGAAGCAGGACAAGAAGCAGCAGGCTGCATACCGCCGGATGCTCGTCGCGGAGATGAAGAAGCGCGAGAAGGCAGCAGCGGAGCAGATCGAGTATCGCAGCAAGGAGACGACGGTCCGTAATTCGCTGCTCAAGCGCCTCGCCGATCCGAAGAAGGTGTTCGGCGCCGGCGACAAGCAGCCCGATGGAACGTGGAAGACAAGCAAGAAGGTGTCCGATCCGGCGATCATGCAACTCCTCGAGAACGGCTTCATCTCTAACCACGAGATGCCCAAGATCGATGTTGACGCGAACGGCGTCCCACTCGACTCGAACAAGAAGCCCACGAAGCGGAAGGAAGTCCTCAACGCCAAGGCAGCTGCCACGCTTGCGAAATGGGGATTCGCGCCGTCGAACTTCGGCGACACGATGCACTTCGATCACGTCGAGGGCTACAGCGACGCGGTCAAGGGCGGCCGCCGTAGGCGCGAAAACATGGCAGAAGAGCGGTACAGACCGGACGAGAAATGGGTGCCGCTCATCGACGGAATGACGCCGGGGGCCGCACCAACACCGGTCCCGCCGTGATTCCCAGGCTCGCCATTGTGCTCGCGATGGCAGCGTGCGGTGGCGAACGCAGCGCGCCACCCGATCCCACACCGCCACCACGACAGAAGCCGACGGCGCCGACCTCCGACATCGTCGTCTCCTCGACGAAGACCAGCGCCGGCGGTGTCGTCCTCGAGCTCGGCACACCGCGGTTTCAAACGACGCCCGATCCGGGCCTCGGCTTCGAGGTTAGGCTCGCCGCCGATCGCGCATTCGTGGCCGACCGCGACGAGGCGAAGATCTTCGAGCTCGCACACGGCACGCTTATCGCCCGGTGGAATCCGAGCGCCTTCACCTGCGACGACATGATCGCGAGCCTTCGCGTGTCGTCGGACGGACGCTGGGTCGCCACCTGCGGCGAGCTGCTCGAATCACCGTTCCACACCGTCACCCCCGGGGTTGATTACAGCTACCTCGCCGGCTTCTCCGTCGATTCGAAGCTAGCGATCGTCGCGCACGACGACGTCAAGCTCATCGATCTCGCAACGAAGAAGATCGTGACGACGTTGCCTGCGCCACCGATCGCCGATCAAACGCTTGCGATCACGTACGACGGTGCGCGCGCGACCTGGATCCGCAGCAAGGACGTGCTCGTTGCCGCATCCGGCGCTACGAGCTGGACGGTGCTGATGAAATCGCCGTTGCCGTGGAAGACCGTCGAGCTTGCACGCGGCGGCACCGCGGCGGCAGCGACGACCGCGACATCACTCGAGCGCCTGGATCTGAAGAGCGCGACGACGAAGGTAATCGCACCTGCCTCGCCGATCTTCGCGATCTCACCTGATGGTGATCGCATCGCGTACAGCGCGGGGACCGAGCTGCGCGTCGTGCGTGGGACCGGCGATCGGATCGCGACGATCCCGAAGGCGGAGCGCGTCGGACGCGTGACGTTCGCCGACGACAACGTCCTGGCCTACCTCGACGATCAGACGCTGCGCCTGCACGACCTGGCGAAGGGCCCACGCGCCATCGAATCACCATCGCGCTTTCATTCCTGGGGGAGCGACAGCGCTGCGATCATCGCGCGCGGAACGTACCTCGAGCAGCTCGCGATCGCCACGCGCGCGACTTCGCCGGCCACCGCGCCGATCGCGCCCGTCGTCGCCGGTGCACCGCCATGGGCAACGTCGGTCACGACCGCGCCTGACGGCTCCGTTATCGCGAGCGACCTCGTCCTCCATGACACGCCGATCTGGCGCCGCGCGAAGTTCGAATGTGAACCGAAGCTGCGTGTGTGGACGCCCAAAGGCGGCGAGCGCGCGTTCACGCTGGTCCCCACCGACGACGACGATCCGTGTTGGCACATCGAAGGCAGTCGCGTCATCGCAGCGACCACGAAGTCGATCGCGATCTACAACCCAGTGACCGGCCACAAGCTCGCGAGTCTTGACGTCGGCGCTCCGCCCCTGCCCGCGGCCGATCGCGCAAAACATCCGGCGCTCGCCCAACATTACTGGATGGCAGCGGTCTCGCCGCGGGGCACGCACCTGGCGCTCTGGTGGCGACGCGCGGACGTGTTCGCGCCGCAGAAGTCAGACCTCCCCGACGCCGATGAGCTCGAGACCAGCTGCCGCCGCGATCGCAGCTACAGCTGCGTCCCCGAGTATTTCGCGGAGGTGTGGTCGCTCGAGCCAAAACCGCAGCGCCTCTGGCAGAGCCGCCTCGACGCCAGGCCGCCGGTGGTCAGCACGCGTGGGTGGCCCGAGTCCAAGCTCGCGAGTAGTCCGATCGCATTCACGCACGACGGAAAGCACGTGCTGTTCGGCTTCGATGACGGCGATATCGTCATTCGCGCAATCGACGCCGCGACGGCGATGCGCGTCGAGAGCTTGCATCGCGCACCCGTCAGCCGCATCGAGGTCTCGCCGAACGACAGCTACGTGTTCAGCGAGGACACCGAAGGCGCGCAGCGCATCTGGCCGCTCGCGCGGCCTTGATCACGGTCGCACCGGATCCGCGGGCTTCGGCAGTTTGGTGGACCAAGTTGGTCCCGATTGGATGCGACCCCGACGGGGAGAGATGCAATCGGGACCAGATCTATAGCTTTCGAGCTGTTAGCGAGCCGGCAGAAAATCGCATCGGGCGATGCGACACGCGCCGGGCCCCCTCCTCTGAGAGGTATGGGGCACACCGCGGGCGATCACGTGGGCGAGACAAGCGACATCGTGGGCAGCGCCGCGAGCGTCGTCCAGGCCGTCGACCAGGGCGCAGGGATCCGGCCGTTCGACACCAAGCCGTTCCTGCCTGGTTCGGCGTACCAGATCGACGAGCCCAGCGGGTTCCCGCTCGTTCATGTCGACCAGAGCCCCGCCGTCGCACAGACCTTCAACGGCGTCGGTGCCGTCACGGGAGCGATCGGCGCATTTCAGGGCGGCAATGACATGCTCGACCCGGAGAAGTCGACGCTCGACCGTGTGATCGGCGGCGGCAACCTCCTGTCCGGTCTCGCCGGGACGGCAGGGTCGCTCGCGAGCATGTTCGGGGTGAAGACCGGCGTGCTGGGCGGTCTCGCGCAAGCGGGTGGGACCTTCGGCATGGGCGCAGACGTCCTCGGCGGTGCGGCGTGGGGCGCCGGGGCGGGCAGCACGGGCGCGGCGATCGGGACCGGACTCGCGACCGGTGGGTCGATCCTCGGCGCGGCGCTCGCGGGCTACGGGGTGGGCTCCTACGGCGACGAGCACATGAAGGAGACGGGCTTCCTCGATGGCCGCAGCATCTCGGACTGGGGCGCCGACAAGGCTCTCGCCGTCGAGGAGAAGCACGGCCATACCGCCGGTGCGCTGGCGTCGCTCGGCTATGCGATTCCGGGCGCCGCGATGGCGGTCGGCAGCACGGTGCACGGGCTCGGCAGCGCGGCGATCGATCTCAACACCTCCGTGTACGGCGGCATCTACGATTGGCTCACGAAGTGATCGCGACACCCATCGGTTGGACGCGTCGGCACGTCGGCACGAGCGTCGCGCTGTTCCCGCCGGGCGGTGCCGAGCGCGGCGTGATCCGGTACGACGAACGGATCCATGGCCTCGTGCCGCTCTCGCAGCTGCACCCTGGGCCGTGGGAGGCGTTCACGACCGACGAGGGCGAGCACGCGGCGGCGATCACGGTCGGCGACCAGGATCTCGCGATCGTCTTCCTCGACGAGGGCCATGCGCGGATCCACGGCACCTGCCTGCACGACGACGACCGCGTGTTGTTCGCGACGACGGTGCGGGAGCTCGCGCGTGGCGACACGCACTTCCTCGGTGAGCGGCGGCGGCGCTACGAGCACGACGCGCCGACCGGGTGGCAGCGCCGCGCGCGGGGCATGCACGCGGAGTGGACGCCGATCGAGGCGGCGCGTGCCTCGACGGTGATCTCGGTGTGGGCCGCGCTGCCGTGTCGCCGCGTGAGCGCCGGACGGTTCGTCGACCTCGTGCTCGCGGAAGATCCGCACGCGCATGTGTGCGAGCAGCGCCGGTTCACGCGATCTATGCACGCGCTCGACGGACGCGAGGTCGTGCTCGAGAGCGAGCGCGGTCGGCGGACGGTCGTCGTCCTCGAGGACGACCGGTACATCTATCCGATGCGCGTGGAGGCGCCGGCTGCGGACCTCGATGCGGTCGCCGTGCTCGAGGGGCTCGCGCGCTCGGTGCGGCGGGTCCCGCGGCCGCGTGGTGTGACGATCGCGCGGATCGATTCGCTCGCGCACTGGAGCGAGTGAATGCGCCGAACAAGCAAAGGAGCGATCCGCGCCCCATTCGGAAACGTCGAGGCGCTCGGCGTGCCGCGCAGCCACGAGAACTCGCCGTCCTCGCTACTAAGGACGTGCGAGTGTGGGAACCACCCTGGTTCGATCGGGTAGTAGGCCCATGGATTCATCAAGACCGCGCAGCCGTAGACGAGGTTCGAGGCGCCTCTGACGTAGTCGAGCATGACGATCGCGCTGACGTGGTTCGCGCGAGCGAGCTCGCCAAAGGCGTCCTCGTGCAGCAACACCTGGCCACTGGGATACTGGGCCGTCGAGCCGATCATCTGCTCGAGCACATCCGTGTCGCTCGACAAGCTCCAGTCACGCTGAGCGCAGATCACCACGAGCGCCGGGCCTAGCGCCGGATCTGGCATTGCTTCATCCCGCACAGAACGCCGGCATAGATCTGCCTATCAGCCTCGCTGTCGTGAACCCCAAGCGTGCCTGACGCCTTGACCTGTATCTCGGTGATCACCGAGGACGGTGGACCAAGCGACCGTGGTCCAGTCGTGGTCCAGTCGTCGAAACTTCGCGTGTTGTCTGATGAAAAAGAGCGACCCCGACGGGATTCGAACCCGTGTTACCTGCGTGAAAGGCGGGTGTCCTAGGCCTCTGGACGACGGGGTCAGTTACTGGATCTTCGAGAGCAGTTGCGGTGATGAGTGAGCCCAGATGGTTTCGAACCATCGACCCTCGGCTTAAAAGGCCGGTGCTCTACCACTGAGCTATGGGCCCTCGGCGTGCGGCAATCTGCCGGATGGAGGCCCGATTTGCAAGGTCAGGCCACGAGGGTCGGGCCCCCTCGGGGTGAGAAACCTGGGGTCTGGCGCCCGCGAGAATTGATTCCTTGAACGTGGGTCGGTAACGTAGGTTTCACCACATGGACAAGCGGGAAGCAGTTCGGGTCCCAGTCCGGGTCAAGGCCCGATGTCGCTGTCACGGCGTCGTGATCGACGGGTTCGTCGAGGATCTGTCGCGCAGCGGGCTGTTCCTGCGCGCCCCCGAGATGATCGCGTCCGGCTCGTCGGCGGAGATCGACCTCCACGTGCCCGGCGAGGCGCCGCTGCACCTCGAGGCCGAGGTCGTCCGGATCGAGCACACCGACGAGCGCGAGGGCATGGGGTTGCGGTTCCTCGATCCTGGCGCCAATCGCCGCGAGCTCGCGAACCTGATGATGCGCCAGCACGCGACCACGGCGCGATAGCGCTTTTCCCTGGCGAATCGATGGCTTGCGGCCTTGATCGCGAGTCGGTGGCGGCTATGATGCCCCCGCGATTCCCTTGCTATTGTCCGTGTCCGAACCGACGAGTCCTGGCCCTGGTGGCGTCCCGCGTGGCAAGCGAGCCACCCGGAAGACGCTGCTCGCCCTGCGCGAGGCGCTGACGCCGGCGACCCGCGAGGCGGCGAGCCGGGACATCGCGGCGCGGGCGAACGCGCTACTCGACACCCGGCTCGCGGCCGGCAGCGTGATCGCGCTGTACGCGGCGAAGGGGACCGAGGTCGAGACGCTGGCGATCGACGCCCACGCCACCGCGCACGGCCTGCGCGTCGCCTATCCACGGGTCGTCGCTGGCGACCGGCGGCTGGTGTTTCACGAGGTCCCGCGCGCCGGGCTCGTCGCCGCGCGGTTCGGGCTGCGCGAGCCCCGCGCCGATGCGCCGACGATCCCCCTCGATCAGATCGCCGCGTTCGTGATCCCCGGGATCGCGTTCGATCGGGCCGGCGGCCGGATCGGCTGGGGCCGCGGCTACTACGACGCGACTCTCGAGGCCGCACCGGCGGCGCTGCGGATCGGGCTCGCCTTCGAGTGCCAGCTCGTCGATCACATCGTGCGCGAGGCGCACGACATCCCCGTTCACCACATCCTTACCGAGGTCGCGACGTACTCGGTCGCGTGAGCCCATGGACGCTGTCTTCATCCTCATCGGTGTCGCCCTCGGCTTGATCGCGGGCATGATCGTCGGCACGCGGCTTGGCCGGGCGCGTGGTGATGGCTCGGCGGCGCGCGAGGCGGCCGAGGAAGAGGCGCAGAAGATCCGCGCCGCGGCGAAGGCCGACATCGAGGCGGTCAAGCAGGCCGCCGAGATCGACGGCAAGGAAGCCGCACGCAAGCACAAGGCGGACCTCGACGAGGAGCTGCGCGGCCGGCGCACCGAGCTGCAGAAGCGCGAAGAGGGCCTGGCGGCGAAGGAGCGCGAGGTCGAGAAGACCCGGCGCGAGGCCGACCGCCGCGCGTCCGAGCTCGACAAGAAAGAGAAGACGGTCGACGGCAAGATCAAGCAGGCCGATGTCGCCGTCGAGAAGGCGGAGTCGGCGCAGACCGAGGCCAAGAAGAAGCTCGAGCAGATCGCCTCGCTCACCGAGGAGCAGGCGCGCAAGAAGCTCGAGGACGAGGTCAAGGCGCAGGCCTACGCGTCGGCCGCTGTCGAGATCAAGCGCATCGAGGACGACGCCCACAAGGAAGCGACCGCACGCGCCAAGACGATCGTCGCGACGGCGATCCAGCGGTTCGCGAGCGAGTTTGTCCACGAGCGGACCGTGGCCGTGGTGCCGCTGCCGAGCGATGACCTCAAGGGCCGCCTGATCGGCCGCGAGGGCCGCAACATCCGCGCGCTCGAAGCCGCGACCGGCATCGACATGATCATCGACGACACCGCGGAGTCGATCACGATCTCGTGCTTCAACCCGGTGCGCCGCGAGGTCGCCCGGCTCGCGATCTCGGCGCTCGTCGCCGACGGCCGGATCCACCCGACGCGGATCGAAGAGGTCGTCCGCAAGGCGGAGAAGGAAGTCGAGAAGGTGTGCAAGGAGGCCGGCGAGCAGGCCGTGTTCGACCTCGGCCTGCACCGCGTCCACCCCGAGCTGGTCCGGCACCTCGGACGGCTCAAGTTCCGCCAGTCGTACGCGCAGAACGTCCTGCTCCACTCGGTCGAGGTCGGCTACCTCGCGGGGCTGATCGCGGGCGAGCTCGGCGCGAACGTCAAGCTCGCGCGCCGCGCGGGCCTGCTGCACGACATCGGCAAGGCGCTCGATCACGAGCAAGAGGGCCCGCACGCCGAGGTCGGCGCCGCGTTCGTCCGCAAGCACGGCGAGTCGCCGAAGGTCGCGCAGGCGATCGCCTCGCACCACGCCGATGAGACCGGCGGCGTCCAGCCGCAGGCGCTGCTCGATCACATCGTGGCGGCAGCCAACTCGCTGTCGGCGGCGCGCCCCGGTGCCCGTCGCGAGCAGCTCGCGTCGTACATCAAGCGGCTCGACGACCTCGAGGCGATCTGCAAGCGGTTCGCCGGCGTCGAGCGCGCGTACGCGCTGATGGCCGGCCGCGAGATCCGCGTGATGGTGATGAACGATCAGATCGACGACGCCCAGGCGATCGTGATGTCGAAGGAGATCGCGCGCGCGATCGAGAACGAGGCCACGTATCCCGGCCAGGTCCGCGTCGTCGTGGTGCGCGAGACCCGCTCCTCCGACTACGCGCGCTAGTCACCGCGACGGTGCGCAGCGAGCTGCTGCGTGTCCGCCGCCGTCGGTGACGGCTCGAGCCACGGGTGCTGGCGGAGGATCGCGCGGGCCCGCTGGCGCAGCGCATCGGGGAGCTCGCCGCGATCGGCCGCATCGAACGCCCCCGCGAGCTCGCCCGCGGTCGCGAACCGCGCGTCGCGGGACTTCGCCATGCCGATCGCGAGCACGGCCTCGATCTGCGGCGACACCGCGGCGATCGCGCCGGGACGCGGCGGCATCTGGTGCACGACCATGTAGAGCAGCGACGGCATGTCGCGGGAGCTGAACGGCACCCGCCCGGTCACGCAGCGATAGATCACGGCGGCGAGGCCGTAGACATCGGCGCGGTGATCGATCGCGGTGCCCCTCGCCTGCTCCGGCGCCATGTACGCGGGCGTCCCGACGACGCCGCCCTGGGTGAGCGTGCCGCTGCTCTCGCCGAGGTGGGCGACGCCGAAGTCGAGCACCTTCCACGGTCCGTCGTGACCATCGCCCTCACTCAGCCACAGGTTCTGCGGCTTGAGGTCGCGATGGACGAGGCCCGCGTCCTTCGCCGCGTCGAGGACGGTCGCGATCTCGCGGACCAGGGCGCCGAGGCGCGCGCGCGGCAGGGTCTCCTTCTTGCGCAATAGATCGCCGAGCGACTCGCCGCGCAGGCGCTCCATCGCGAGGAACGGGATCGGGTCCTCGGGCGTCGACGCCTCGAGCACGCGCACGACGTGCGGCGTCTCGAGCGTGCTCGCGGCGCGGACCTCGCGCAGGAACCGCTCGACGTAGTCGCGCGCACCGAGGAGCTCGCGGCGCAGCAGCTTCACCGCGGACAGATCGCCGGTGGTCGTGTGCGTGCCCTCGTAGACCTCGCCCATCGCGCCGCGGCCGAGGACGTTGCCGAGCTCCCACGCGCCGATCGTGTGCCCGGTGAATCGACCGGGGCCGCCGATCTTGAGCGCGCGATCGAGATCCTGGCGCAGCTCCTGGACCTGCTCGTCGCGCTGGGCCGCGAGCCGCGTCGCCTCTTGCAGCTCCTCGATCGCGACGAGCGAGGCGCGCCGGCCGAGCCGCGCCATCAAGAACGCGAGCACGTAGCCAGACTGGAGGATCAGCTGCCCGGCGATCTCCGCCGCGACCGAGACCTGCGGACGCAGGCGGTAGAAGCCCGGATCCTCGATCACACCCGTGATGATCAGCGTCGCCGCCACGCCGTGGGAGACCGCGGTGATCGCGTACATCAGCCCCGCCACCGCGAAGCTCTCGGTGCGGCAGAAGAAGTACAGGCCGAGCGCCGTGAGCACCGGGGCCGCCGAGAACGCTCCGACGTAGAGGACGCCGAGCTGACCGCACACCACGCAGGCGAACGCGAGCGCGGTCATCTTCGCGGGATCGAACCGCGCGGCATCGCGCAGCTGGGTATCGAGCCAGATGCTGCCGAGCACGGCAACGGCGAGGATCGAGAGCAGCGCGGTCGCGATCTGCCGGTTGCCCGGGACGAGCAGGGTCAGCGCGACCACCCCGACCGCGACGACCCAGCCGATGCGGAGGAAGGTCCGCGTCCGCTCGACCTCCTCGTTGCGGAGCGCGTCGCTCGCGGTGGTCAGCGTGGTCCGCGAGGCGCGGCCACCCGCGCTCGTCGAGATCGACGTGCTCACGTGTCCCCCCAGCCGTGCTTGCGGATCAGCGCATCCGCGCGCTTGCGCACCTTGGGGTCGAGCGAACCGGAGAACGCGAGCGCGAGCGTGGCGGCGAGCTGTGTGCCCGTGGGCAGCCGCTCGTCGGGATCCTTGGCGAGCGCGAGGGCGACCCAGCGATCGAGATCCGGATCGAACGTCCCGAGCGCTGTCGGCCGCATCGGCATCTGGTGGACGACCGCGTAGAGCAGCGCCGGCGTATCGGGCGCGGTGAACGGGAGACGGCCGGTGAGGCAACGGTACGCGACGGCGGCGAGCGAGTAGACATCGGCGCGCGCATCGACCCGATGGCCCTGCGCCTGCTCGGGCGCCATGTAGCTCGGCGTGCCGACGATCCCACCCTGGGTCAAGGTGCCGGTGTCATCGACGAGCGTGGCGACGCCGAAGTCGAGGACCTTCCATTGCTCGCCGCCGCCGGGCTGGCGCGCGAGCATCAGGTTCTGCGGCTTGAGGTCGCGGTGAACGATGCCCGCGTTGGCCGCCGCATCGATCCCGGCGCCGGCCTGGCGGCACAGCTCGAGCACGTCGGTCGGCGCGAGCCGGGGGTCGCGCCGCAGCATCTCGGCGAGCGTCTGCCCGTGCAGCCGCTCCATCGCGAGATACGGCGTCGCCGCGTCCTCGGCGGCGGCATCGAGCACGCGCACGACGTACGGCGACGCGAGCGCACCGCTGGCCTTGGCCTCGCGGAGGAACCGCGCCACGTGCGTCGGATCCGCGAGCAGCTCGCGGCGCAGGAGCTTGACCGCGGCGGGCTCGCTCGTCGTCACGTGATGGGCCTCGTAGACCTCGCCCATCGCGCCGCGCCCGAGCACGTTGCCGAGCTTGAACGCGCCGTGGGTCTGATCGGTGTGGCGGCCCGGGCCACCGACGCGGAGCGCACGCTCGAGGTCGGCGCGCAGCTCGTCCATGAGCGCCTTGCGCTGCGCCGCGAGCTTGGTCTGCTGCTGGAGGCCCGAGATCGAGGACAGCGACGCCGTCCGCATCGCCCGGCCGGTGTAGTACGCGAGGCAGTAGTTCCCGACCACGAACACGGTACCGGCGACGAGCATCGTGCGCGACAGCGGCTCCGCGCTGGAGAACACCCCGGGATCCGGTACCACGCCGGCGATCAGCAGGCTGCTGACCGCGAGGTAGCTCCCCACGCAGGAGAGGAACAGGTACCAGACCGCGCGCACCGCCTCGCTGCGCGCGATGAAGTGGATGCCGAGGACCGCGATCATCGGCGCCGCGCTGTAGACACCGAAATAGGCGATCGCGACGTGGGCATTGATCACCACGAAGATCCCGAGCACGAGCATCTGCTCGCCGCTGAACTTGCTCGGATCCTTGAACCGCTGGTGGAAGTAGAAGCTCACCACGATGCCCCACACGAGAGCGGCGATGAACGCGATGTCCATCCAGCGCGGCACGTCGACGAGCGGCACGACCCCCATCGACGCGATGCTGACCAGCCAGCCGAGTGCGATGAACTGCCGCGTCCGACGAACCTCCTCGTGGTGCATCGCCTCGGCGGCCGTGGCGAGCGACAGCGACGATCCGCCCACGGTCCGGGTCGACCGGGCCGAGGTCGCGGTCGCGGTCGACCCGGGCGGGCGCGCGAGGACGTCGAACTCGGGATCGACGACCACGGGGGGAGCGCTCCCGGGCACATCCACCACGGTCGCGTCGCCCGGCAGGCCCTCCCCCGGGGCCATGCCCGCGGGCGGCAGGGCCGCGACCGTGTCCGGGCCCTCCGTCGAGGTGCGTGCCTTGGACGCGACGGTCTCGGGGCTCTCCGTCGAGGCGCGCCCGGGCCGATCGGTCACCTCCGCGCCGCCGCCCTCCTCCGGGGGGTCCGAGCTACCCACCCCGTCACTGTAGAGGGTTTTTCTGCCAGCATGCTGGTGGCGATCCCCGAGGGCGGTCATGCCGTACACTCGATCCGTGCCGGCGAGAGTGTCGCGGTGACCGACGCGCGCGTGTTCCCACTGATCGAGGTCGGTCGCGAGGAGCTCGTGGCCCTGGCCGGCGGTCCGATCATGAGCGTCGATCGCGTCGACGGCGGGCTGACCAACACGATCCACAAGGTCATCCGCGACAACGGCGACATCCTCACGGTCAAGCACTACGCCGGCGGCAAGGACGCGTTCGAGGCCGAGCTCGCGACGCTGACGCTCCTCCACGGCACCCTGCCCGTCCCCGACGTCGTCCACGCCGACGAGAAGCTCCCCGCGATCGTCTATCGCTGGATCGACGGCATCACGCTCAACGACCTGCGCCGCAACGAACCGCCCGCGGCATTCGCGTCGCTCGCGGAGCCTCTCGGCCGGCTGCTCGCGTGGCTCGCCCGCACCGACGCGACCGAGCCGTTCGAGCTCGCCCCGATCCTCGAACGCGCCTACGCGCAGCTCACCGAGGGCCGCGCGCGGACCCGCCTCGGCGCCCCGCTCGCCGATGCACTGCGCCGCGGCCTCGAGGCCGCCGAGCCGAACCTCGCCTGGGGCAACGTCTGCCTGGTCCACGGCGATCTCAGCGGCCGCAACGTGATCGTCCAGCGCGCCGAGAAAGATCGCTGGCGGATCAACGGCCTGATCGACTGGGAGGCGACGACGACGTTCTCGCCGCTGCTCGATCTCGGGAGCCTGTTCCGCTACGCCGATCGCTACGACGCCGAGTTCCGCGCCAGCTTCGAGCGCGGCTACCTCGAGGCCGACGGGCACCTCCCCGCCGACTGGATCCGCACCGCGCGGCTGCTCGACGCGACTCTCCTCGTCGACACACTCGACGATCCGAAGGAGTTCCCCGGCGTCTACGCGGACTGCCGCCACCTGCTCGCGAAGCTGGTCGCGGACCTCGCCTGATCATGCGGATCGTCGCGGTCGCCGACACGCATCTGTTCACGTCGGATCTCGTCGTCCCCGAGGGCGACGTGTTCCTCCACGCCGGCGACCTCTGCCGCGGCGGTGACCTCGACGAGCTGCGCGAGGCCGCCGCGTGGATCGCGGCCCTGCCCCACCGCCACAAGATCATCGTCGCGGGCAACCACGACTGGTGCTTCGTCCACGACCCCGCCGCTGCGCGCGCCCTGCTCGGCGAGATGCACTACCTCGAGGACGCCGAGCTCGTGCTCGATGGCATCCGGTTCTACGGCAGCCCGTGGCAGCCCGAGTTCAACGACTGGGCGTTCAACCTCCCGCGCGGCGAGGCGATCGCCGCCGTGTGGCGCAAGATCCCCGCGGGCCTCGACGTCTTGATCACGCACGGCCCACCGGAGGGGCTCGGCGATCGGTCGCCCGTCGGGGGGCGCGCGGGCTGCGCGGATCTGCGCCGCCGGATCGCCGAGGTCCAGCCGCGCCTCCACCTGTTCGGTCACATCCACCAGGATGGCGGCGTGTGGCACGAGGGCGCGACCGTGTTCGCGAACGTCACGACCTGGGAGTGCGAGCGCGCGCCGACGGTGATCGACCTCGACGCACAGACGATCACGCCGGTCGTCGTCCCGCCGCACGGGCGCCGCGACGATGACGACGAGACCTGGTAACTTCGCGCGGCAATGTCCGCCGCACTCCTCGACGAGCTCCAGCTCCGTGGCCTGGTCGCCGACGTCTCCGATCGCGAAGGGCTCGCCGCCCTCCTCGCCCAGGGCACCGTCGCGCTGTACGCCGGCTACGATCCGACCTCGTCGAGCCTGCACGTCGGCAACCTCGTCCCGACGATCATGCTCAAGCGGTTCCAGCTCGCCGGGCACAAGCCGATCGTCGTCGTCGGCGGCGCGACCGGCATGATCGGGGACCCGTCGGGCAAGAGCGACGAGCGCAACCTGCTCGACGACGAGACCCTCGCCGCGAACCTCGTCGGGATCGGCGCCCAGCTGTCGCGCCTGCTCGACTTCCAGCATCCGACGACCGGCGCCGTGATGACCAACAACGCGGACTGGACCCGCGCGGTCACGTACCTCGAGTTCCTCCGCGACATCGGCAAGTTCCTCACGATCAATTACATGACCGCGAAGGACTCGGTGCGGAGCCGCCTCGAGGGAGAGACCGGCATCAGCTATACCGAGTTCTCGTACATGCTGCTGCAGGCGTTCGACTTCGTGCACCTCGCGAAGACCCACGCGTGCCGGCTCCAGGTCGGCGGCTCGGATCAGTGGGGCAACATCACCGCGGGCTGCGAGCTGTCGCGCAAGATGGGCGGTGCGCAGCTCTACGGCCTCACGGCGCCGCTGCTCCTCGACTCGACCGGCCAGAAGATGGGCAAGACGTCGACGGGCGAGCGCGTGTGGCTCGATCCGCAGCGCACGTCGCCGTACGCGTTCTACCAGTACTGGTTCAACCGCGCCGACGACGAGGTGCCGCGGCTGCTCAAGCTGTTCTCGCTGCGCCCGCTCGCCGAGCTCGACGCCGTGCTCGCCGAGCACGATCAGGATCGCGGCAAGCGGGTCGGGCAGCGCGAGCTCGCTCGCGCCCTGACCGGCTGGGTCCATGGCGACGCCGCGATCGCGAGCGTCGAGGCGGCGAGCCGCGTGATGTTCGGCGGCTCGCTCGAGGGGGTCACCGACGACGTCCTCCAGCAGCTCGCGGGCACCGTGCCCACGGTCGACATCCCGCGCAGCGAGCTCGACGCCGGCATCCCGCTGATCGATCTCCTCGCGCGCACGGTGTGCAAGTCCAAGGGCGACGCGCGGCGGCTGATCCAGCAGGGCGGCGCCAACGTGAACAACCTCAAGGTCACGGATCTCGAGCACAAGGTCACCACGTCCCACCTCGCCACCTCGACGATGCTCGTCGTGCGCAGCGGCAAGAAGGACTACTGCCTCGTCCGCGTGACCTGAGCGGGATCGACGATCGATGCGCCGCACCCTGGGTCCCCTGCTGATCGTCGCGAGCTGCGGGGCGCCGCGGGGTCCCGACGCGTCGCCGGTTCCGACCCACACGGACGGGTCCGCCGCGGCCGTCCCCGGGGCGCCGCCACCGCGAGCCTTGCCCACGCGCCCACCGACGTCGGACACGCCACGACCGGACCTCGAGATCCTCCTCGGTGCCCCCGCCGACCTCGCCACGCGCTCCGCCGAGCTCCTCGGGGTCACCTGCCCCTCCGGTACGAAGGTCCACGAATGGATCGTGCACACCGCTCCCGCGTATCGGGTCCGACGCCAGTGCGAGCGACCCGACGGCGTCATCGAGGGTCCGATCGTCGAGTTCTCGACCGATGGCGTGCGCGCAGGTCTGTCGCGCCGCGGCGAGCACCTCGGTCGCCGCCACGGCACGTTCGTCGAGGTCGGCGGCGCGACGACGCGCGAGCTCACCTACGACACCGGCGTGCCCGTCGGTGCGTATCGCGTGCGCACCCGGACCGGCGTCGTGCTCGCCGAGGGAACCTTCGACGAGCGCGGTCGCGTGGATGGCGAGTGGACGTTCCGCGGCGCCGACGGCACCGAGCTCGCGCGATCCCGGCTCGCGCACGGCACCGGCACGTTCGAGCTCTGGGATGTCACGGGCGGCGGCGCCCCGCTGAAGCTCTATCGCGCGAGCTGCACGAGTGGCCTGTTCGACGGCGCCGTCGAGTACCGGCAAGGGGGCACGAGCGCCGACTCCGGCCGGATCATCACCGCGACCTTCGACGACGGCCTCCCGCACGGGGAGTGGACGGCGATGCGTGCCCGCGACGGTGCGATCCTCCAGCGCGGCCGGTACGTGCGCGGCGTCCCGACCGGCACCTGGCACCTCCTCGCCGAGGACGTCTGCCTGTACGAGGAGCTCCACGGCGACGTGATCGACTGCGCGAAGGAGCTCCACGACGTGCCGTACACCTGCCAGACCGGGACGGCGTGCGCGTTCGACCGGCTCGCCGATGGCCCGACACCCGGCCGGGCCACGAGCAGGGACACCCTCCGCCCCCCCGAGGCGCACACGCGACCGCGTCGCTGCGAGCTCCCCGATCAGTTCTTCGTCACGCGGTGAACGCCGCGAACGTCGCCGCGCGGGCTCAGTCGCCGATACAGACCGAGATCTGACCGCCGCCCACCCGGTCGCGCGACTTGCACACCCACTCCGGTCCGAGCCGACCACAGTCGAACTCGGGGCACAGGAACATGCAGACGCCACCGGCCTTGTCGATGCAGTAGGTATCGGGCGTGCAGTCGCTGTCGCTGCTGCACGGGATGCTGCAGAACCCGCCCGGGAAGTCGTTGCCGTCGGGGTAGCAACGCTCGTCGCACTGGCCGTTGCTGGTGCACGACGCGCCGACCAGCTCGTCGATGTCGCCGCTATCGCGGCCACACGCCGACACCAGAAGAACGAGGATGATCGAGATCTGTCTCATGGTAGCTCCAGGGGTTGCAGCCGAAACGCGACGCCATCCCACATCACAGCTCGACGACGATCTCATAGGCGGGCGCCGTGTCCCAGATCGTGAGCGTTCCGGCTGCCCCCGCGCTGCTCAGCCGGCAGCCGGGCGTCTTGTCCTGATCGCTGGTCTTGGCGTCCTCGAGCTCGGAGCGATCGTCGTCGCGCCGCGACGGATCGCCGACCTCCATCGTGAACGTCCCGTCGCCATCGTAGAGCGCGAGCTCGCCGGCCGGCGCCGCGCCGCCCGACTCGCCGATCCCGGCCTTGCACGTCACCGTCGCGTGCGCCGTCGTCGCCCCGCGCTCGCGCTTCAGCGTCCCCGAGCACGTCGATCCCGACAGGATCGTCGGGTGATTCGAGCGGATCACCTTGCCGTCGAACGACGCGGTCGCCGCATCGGCGTTGGTCTGGACGATCCCGCCGCTGGGCCGGCTGCCACCCGGCGTCACGCCGGCGCAGGCGAGGATGTCGATCTTCTCGTCGCCGATCTCGAGCACGGCACCGTCGAGGTGCCAGTCCCCGTCGCGCTTGTAGGCGACGGACGAGATCGTGCCGCGGCCGCGCGATCCCGTGAACGGCATGCGCCAGCTCGCGCTGCCGCTGTCGCCCGAGATCTTGGTGCTCCCGCACGCCATCCCGAGCCGCGCGGGGTGCGCATCGTCGCCGAGGAGCTCGACCGCACGCGGGCACCGCAGCACCGCCGCGGTCAGGACCTCGTCGTGACCGCCGCAGGTCGCGAGGAACGGGGTCGCGGCGAACACCGCGAGCACGATCAGCACGATGACCGGGACCCCGAACAGCGCCTTCTTCAGACCTGCCATGGGAAGATCGTATCAGCGTTGCGCGATCCCGGCCGCTCCGGTCGCATGGGGGCCGCCGGTCGGCCGGCCAGCTCGGGGCGCGCCCCGGATTTCGGGTCGCCGCCACCGCCCCCCGCACTCACCGCGCTCGACGCCCGCTGGTCGCCGCCCCGGACGGCCCTGACGCAGAACGGGTCGACGATGTCCGGTCGCCGCCGCCGGCCGTCGGCGCTCCGACGACCGCTCGCGGGATC
>Ga0316601_100000447_pt1 | contig 17563 bp, 10 predicted proteins | sample OWC_soil_day5_no_FD_207663 | JGI IMG/M metagenome (GOLD analysis project Ga0316601, IMG submission 207663) | Wetland soil microbial communities from Old Woman Creek delta, Ohio, United States - OWC_soil_day5_noCT | ecosystem: Environmental > Terrestrial > Soil > Wetlands | place: USA: Ohio... | reverse complement strand
CGGTACTGCTCTTCTAGCTTTCATACGCTGCTCCTTTCAGGTTTTTGTCAGAAAAAACATATGAAGTTTATATATCTCCCATGACACCAATTCCCTCTTCATACTCCTCTCTTGCATTTTGTTGCTTTCATTCCGCATGATGTGCTTGCTCACTGCGTTGGGTATATTCCTTCATCCTTATCACCGAGAATCATCCTCAGGAAAAGGGAAGCATCCTGTAATCGTGCACCAGCGTCAATCCAATCTCGAAGTAAGCGGATTCCTTTGGAGGGAACGGCGGTCAATTCACTCAGGTTCAATGCCACTGCGCCGGTCAATGAGTCACGCACCTGAATGATCTCCGGCAAGTCCTCTTCCGTCATCTGGCCATCGATAATGACAACCGTTACGTCATGTTCCTTTTGAGTCGTGATTCGGATCATACAGACTTTCTGCCACTACCATGCCATCCATGAGTGCCCTCATCGAATTTGTTCAACTTATTGATATTAAGACAAATAAATGCTATCCCGCTCATCGGGCTGCCTGATGTGAAGAATTCAAAGTTGAGATGTCAACTTAATGGGTTATAATTTCAATCAGTTTATATTTCAACTTTAGACGGTATAGGGAAGCGGCTCCAATGATTAAAGGAAAACAGAATCAGATGGCGGACATTGAAATTCTCAGGTCTGCTTTGAAGGCAGAGAGTAAAAAACTTTGGAAGCTGGCTTCAAACCCCTTTACCGTCCTGGGTGAAGCCCACGTTACGGAGAGCAGCATTTTTCTAATCCCACTCGGCGATGTTGCTCCCGAACAGAAACTCGGACTCGCGCCGGGCAGTTTTCCCATGACCATCGAAGCACTCCTGCCGATGATACATCCGGATGATCTCCAGCCCTTCCAGCAGGCTGAATCGCACTCGCTGGCCACGGGCGAGCCGTTCGACATGAACTATCGTCTGGCTGATGGGCACGGCGGCTGGCGCTACATCGAGGGTCGAGCCATATCGGTGGAGGACCGCGACCGCAGCCATTGCGCCTGGTTGTTCTCCATGCGCGATTTCACCGAACAGCACGAAGTTGAGGATAAATTGCGCCTGTCGTTGCTCAACCTGGAAAACTCCCGATGCGAATTGAAGTCCGAGCAGGACAAACTATGGCGACTGGCTGCAAATGCTTTTTCGGTCTTTGCAGAGGTTAATGTCTCGGAACGCGATATAGAACTGAGTTTTTTCGGGGGAATCCCCGTTGAAGAGAAAATAAGGATAAAGCCCGGCACTCTCCCTGATACTGCTGAAAAACTCATATCCATGATTCACCCGGATGACGTCGGATCATTCCGGAACAGAATGGAGAACTCGTTGGCAACGGGTGAGCCTTTCAAAGTAATCTATCGGATTGCCGACGGCTACGGCGGCTGGAGGTGGTTGGATGTCAGAGGCTTTTCGTTGGAGGAACGAAACGGGGTACATGTCCGATGGATAACCGACACAAGGGATATAACTGAACAAAAGGAAGCAGAGGAAGCACTAAGCAAATCGCTGGGTGAGCTTCAGCAGTTGAAAGCTCAGCTGCAGTCAGAAAACATCTACCTCCGGGAAGAATTGGAACGAGGGGGGGTCCAGGTTGAGATCATCGGCAGGAGTGCTCCTATGGTCCGCATCCTCGAAATGGTCAAGCTCGTTGCCGCTACAGCTACTACAGTTCTTATAACCGGGGAAACCGGCACAGGCAAGGAACTGATCGCCCGCTCAATCCACGAGCACAGTAGCTTGAAAGACCGCCGGTTCGTGGTCGTTAATTGCGCGGCGCTACCGGCTACATTGGTGGAAAGTGAATTGTTCGGCCACGAGAAAGGGGCCTTTACGGGCGCAATCGCCCTCAGGAGAGGTCGATTCGAACAAGCTGACGGGGGAACGCTCTTCCTCGATGAAATCGGAGAACTGCCGCTCGAATCCCAATCGAAGTTACTGCGCGTGCTGCAGACCGGCGAGTGCGAACGCTTGGGCGGTGAGCGGCCTCTGAAGGTTAATGTCCGGGTCATCGCGGCAAGCAACCGCAATCTTGAACAGGCCGTAAGCGAAGGGCAGTTCCGCAGCGATCTCTTTCATCGCATTGCCATCTTCCCTATTCACCTGCCGCCGCTCCGCGAGCGCCGAGAGGACATTCCTCTTCTCGCGGCCTACCTGGTCACTCGCAAGGCCTACCAACTCGGACGGAAAATCGAGAGGATCTCTGATGATACCTTGGCCAATTTGACCGCTTATGACTGGCCAGGCAATGTCCGGGAACTCGAGAATGTCCTCGAGCGTTCAATAATCCTTTCTCCCGGGCCGGTTCTGAACCTGGAATCAATCCAGTTGGGTCATTCCGCTCCGCTCGAGCTCCGTAAGCTCCGTTCTCACATCGACACCAGCGAAGACATCGGAACTGCTGACACACTACTTGCAAGAGAACGCGAACACATTCTTCGTGTCTGCCAGACAACACATTGGAAAATCAAGGGGCCGGATGGTGCTGCGACTATCCTGGGTATCAATCCCGGCACTCTTTACGCGCGCATGAAGAAACTGGGCATTCAGCGCCCCGTTGCATAAGGCGCTTGAAAGTCTTTGCAAGTAAACCCTGTGTTCCAGTGGTTAAAGGCGGTAAAAAAATAGGGTTTGCGGTTTCCATTATGATTGATTTCAATCTCTTTTGAATAACTTTTTCTAATTGAGTGTTGTTGTATTGGGGGGGGACATATCCCTAGCCGTTGGGCTAAAGTGTTGATGAAATAAAAACCCTACAAAAACAGTCGGGTTTTTGTAGGGTTTTTTTCGTTTGAAATCGAATAAATAGGCTCAAAGCAATAATAATAAGTTATCTATATCGTAGCCATTTTTCGGGGAAAAATTTCTTCAAGACATACCCCAGTATTGGGGGCAAGGAAAAGTATAGGGCGTGTCAACCAGATTGTGTAAATGATTTATTTCGGTCGATAAACATTTATCTGTTATCTACTTCGCCCCAGTAACGCTATTGCGATTAACTGTTTTCACCATTGACTCGTTTTGCTTATCGTGTTTGCTCCGGCTGAATCAGGGTTTGTGCCGCACCAAGTTGTACCGGGTGCGGCACAAAACAACATCCCGCTAGTCAGTTGCAGACTGAATTGACAGCTTCTCCTGCTCGAACGGATCCTTGGCCGGCTGCGGTGCCGGTTTTGCTGCCATGGTACCCGGGAGAATTTCGAAGATCGGGTCGAACTGAACAAGCATTCCCCTCAGTTGGTCAAACGGCTTGCGATCGCCGTCTAACTTTGCCTTGCCTGACTTGAGCAGATCGTCAAATGTAGCCTTGCCCCCCATTACGCTCTCAAGATCGGTACGATTGACGGTGATGGTAAGGTCAGGCTTCTTTGCCTGCTGCCCCTTAATGTTGGTGAGCGTCGAATTGCTCAATTCAACCACGTACTTCTCGCCATTGTCCGGCGTCACCAGATTGATGACGAACTTCATTCCGGCAGCCTTTTTGCTGTCCAGACGGATCCCCATGTAGTCGAGCCAGAGGTCGGTCGTCATCGCCCGGATTGTGTCCGGCCCGGTCCCCTTGGGTGGCACACCGCCGGGAATCCCGTGACGGAGCTCGTAGGCGCCTGCCAGGAAGCTGTTGCGTACGCTCGGGCTTTCCTTCTGGTAGCCGATCTGCTCGTAGGCGTCAGCCAGCAGGTCCTTGGCTGCCTGGTTCTTGGGTTCGGCATAGACGAGCTTGTTGAGGATCTCCACGGCTTCACGGTACTTGCCTTTATTAATCAGCTCTTTCCCCTTGGCCATGATCTTCTTGGCGCCCCCCATCATTTCCACGTACAGCGGGGCGGAATCTTTTGGTGAGAGCGGGATCAGCGTGGCCGGGTTGGCATCCCAGTAACCCAGGTAGCGGTTGATGACTGCCCGGCTGTTGTGCTCTTCGGAACCGTGGTAGCTGTGTGCGGCCCACTGATCCTGCAGGCTCTTGGGCAGCTTGTAGACATTTTGAATCTCGTTGATGGTTACGCCTTTATTGGCCTGATGCAGAACCTCATTGTTGAGGTTCGCATAGCCGTCACGCTGGGTGCGCATGACCTCCAGAATACGGTCGTTACCAAAGCGCGGCCAACTGTGGGCAGCGAACATAACCTCGGTATTCTGGCCATAGCGATACAGCGCGACGTTGATGTGTTTGGACCAGGCCAGTGCATCCCTGACCAGCGCGCCGCGCAGGGTGTAGATATTGTGAATGGTTCCAGTGATGTTCTCCGCTGCCCAGAATGCCTTGAGATCCGGAAAGTAGGTGTTCATCTCCGCCGGCGCCTCGGTACCGGGGGTGTTCTGGAACTCCATCCGCACGCCGTCCACGGTCAGCTCTTCAAAATCCTTTTCGATGTAGCGGGTTGGCTGAATCAGTCCCGTATTGCCCGCGGCAGTGTTCTTGCCGATCGACTGGTCCACGTGGCCGTAGGGGCTGCGCGGCAGCAGAATACCGTACTGAAAGAACGCCCGCCGCACCATCGCCGTGCCCGCATAAACGTTTTCGGTAACCGCATGTTGCATGAAGCCTACCGGAGCGATCACCTGCACCTTGCCGCTCTTCACATCGGCATCGTCGATAACGCCGCGCACGCCGCCGTAATGATCAAGATGGGAGTGGGAATAAACAACAGCCACCACCGGACGCTTGCCGAGTTTCTCGTTGATGAACTCAAGGGCCGCCTTGGCGGTCTCTTTGGCTGTCAATGGATCAAAGATGATCCAACCGGTATCACCCTTGATAAAGGAGATGTTGGCCAGGTCAAAGCCGCGCACCTGGTATATCTTGCCGGGCAGAACCTCATAGAGGCCGTAAGCCATGTTCAGAATCGCCTGGCGCTGCAGGGAGGGATTAACGCTGTCGAAGTCCTTGCCATCAAGTAGGAACTCGTAACTCCCCATGTCCCAGGCTACGTTGCCTGCTTCGGCCATTATCTGTTTGTACGGCGGAGCAGCGATGAAGCCTTTCTTAGCCTCTTCGAAGTCGCGTTTGTCCTCGAACGGCAGGGTCTTGCGCAGTCCGTTCTGCAGCTCGATGGTGAACTTCGAAGGCGCCTTCCCTTTCGGGTCGAAGTGCTTCGATGGGTCGGCAGTAACAATAGCACCGCCTCCCGCAGCAAATGCCTGACCGGCGATGCACGCCAAACCGACAGCGGTTACGCTACACAGTTGTAGCAGTTTCTTTTTCATATTGTCCTCCGGTTCCATTCATTTTGATGTTGCTGAGGTGGACAAAATTCTCCCCTGAACGAGTTCGAACCAACAGTCTGAACTCTATCATTATCTCTTCGGATTGCAAAAAATATTGCTGCCGCACTTAGATTTCCCTGAAAAAGCTAATGTTTTTAGAAGGAGAAATTTCTAAACAGCCAAGCCCGCTTTAGTAGGGTGGCATTCTGCCTTCAAATATGATGGAGAATTGATTCATAGCAGATTTCCAGTCTCTGATGGGCATTGTCCACTTTTTCACAATATTTTTCAGTGCCAGATATAGTAGCTTGAACATGGCTTCATCACAGGGAAAGTGGCCTCGATTCTTTGTAACCTTGCGGAGCGACATTTTCAGGGATTCGATGGCGTTGATCGTGTAGATAGCTTTCCGAATTTCCTGTGGATAGGAGAAAAGCGGGATGATTCGCTCCCAGTTGCTCCGCCATGATCTCGCTATGGTTGGATGGCTTTTATCCCATTTTGCGGCAAAGGCATCGAGGTTCGCTTCTGCCATTTCTTCGGTTGGTGCCTGATAGATCATCTTGAGGTCGTCAGCTATTTCCTTGCGCTGTTTCCAGGAAACGCAGTTCAGGCTGTGGCGCACCATATGGATGATACAGAGCTGAATCTGAGCCTGCGGAAAAACGGACGCTATCGCTTCAGGGAAGCCCTTGAGGCCATCTACACAGGCGATGAAGATTTCTTTCACTCCTCTGTTTTTCAATTCTGTGATGACCTGTAACCAGAACTTGGCCCCCTCGTTTTCGGCAGTCCACATACCAAGGACTTCTTTGATGCCTTCCAAATTGACTGCGATGGCGAGGTAGACAGCCTTGTTGATAACCCTGCTATCTTGGCGAACCTTGATCCGGACAGCATCGAGATAGACGATGGGGTATACCTCGTCCAAGGGTCGGTTCTGCCAGAGCATTACCTCTTCGGTGATTGCATCTGTAACCTGTGAAATCAGTGCAGGAGATACGTTTACTCCGTAAATTTCTTCAAGATGTCCCTGGATGTCACGAGTAGTCATTCCTCTGGCATACATGGAAATGATTTTGTCGTCAAAGCCGGTGAAGCGGGTTTCACCTTTGGGAAGGATGACTGGTTCAAACGTAGAATTACGGTCACGTGGGGTAGAAACTTCGAGGTTGCCAAACTCTCCCGTGAGAGCCTGTAAAATAAATTGTGTAAGTGGCGAAAATCGGTAAAACCAACCAAGGAGGAACCGAATATGGCCACTACAGACGAATTGCTCGACGTTTTGATGAAGGACTACAAGAAGCCTGAAGATTTGATTGGTGAGAATGGGCTTCTGAAACAACTGACCAAGAGATTATTAGAACGGGCAATGCAAGCCGAGCTGACTGAACACCTTGGTTACGAGAAACATTCTCCAACTGGCAAGAACAGCGGCAACTCCAGAAACGGTGGTTATAAGAAAACCATCACGGGAGGGCATGTAAAAAGTTATGTGTAAATCGTTTTCTCGGGGTTAGAAAGTAAGATTAATATTGCGGGCCACTCTCCCAAGTGGCCCGCATAATTCAGGATCAGTCAATTATTCCGCCACCCTAACCTGCGGGATCTTCCAGGTGCCATTAATAATTGACGGTGCTTTGTCATCAGGCCAGTACAGACGCATCATGAGAATGAACTGGTCCTTGGGTGCCGGCAGCCAGTTGGGCTCCTTGTCGGGACCGGGGCTTTCGTTCTGTATGTAAAGGTCGACCGAACCGTCCGCGTTGGCCTTGAGGTTTTCCCGGGCGCTGATGCTCTGGCGGTTGATCGGATTCTGGACGAAGAAGTAATCCTTGTCGTACATCGTCAGCGACCAGAAGCCTTTGGCCGGCGGCAGCTCACCCTTGTTGAAATGCATCACGTACTTCTTCTCGCCGGTGTACTTACTGAAGATGGAAGGTCCTTCCGATGTGGGGTACACGGCATCCTGCGGGCGATTCGCCCCGAGACCGATGGCCGTGATCAAGGCACGCTGAATGTAGTTAGTGCCGTAGATGCCTGTCTTGGTGGTGAACACCCAGCCGTTCTCCAGCTTCATGTCACCGGCGAGGATTCCTTCTTTCAGCCAGAGCATGATCTTCTCATTGGCTATCTTGGGAACCAGAGAAAATGCTTCTTTGGCCACCGGGCCAAGCTTGCTGCTAGCAAACGGCTTGCCCGGAACGATCCCGAGCTTGGCCATTTTCTTGAGCATCGGCTTGTCGGTGGCAGCAGGGGGATTGTCCTTCATCAGTTTGGCCAGCAGGGAGAAATACTCATCGACGCTGAGGGCGTTGACCTGTTCACGCACGGCGGTTTTCATGTCGATGGCCGGATCGACCTTGCCGGGCGCAGGGGTGTACGCCTTGCCGTAAGCACTCAGGGGTACGAGCTTGACTTCGTCCTGCAGCTTGTGGACGGCGGCATAATCCTCAGGCGTTCCGGTGCAGTAGATGCGTCCAAGCAACCAGACTATCGCCGTTGGAGACTTATACTGCTTCACCCCCTTCGGCAGCTTCCCCTTCCAGCTCGGACCGGTAATCGCATAGGTCTGCGGACCGGTGCCCGTCGTGCGCTTGCCGGGGACCTGGAACACGTCCGTCCAGCCGTCGAGCATCGGGAAGAGATAGTAACGGTCATGGGAATCGGGCAAGCTCAGCACCCACGGCTCCTTGCCCACGTCGATCCACGCGGTCGTATACAGCGTGTCGGCGTTGGGTGCGGTCACATCCCGGAATGCGGCAGAAGGATACTCGCGCATTCTCACGAACTGTCCCATCGGGGCGCGAGTGCCTTCCGGCTTCTCGACATTGGTCATCACTCGGCGGGTCATTTCCATCGTGACCAGCGGATATCCATAGATGTATGCCTCCACGCCGAATGGTACAGCCTCGAAAACGTTCTCCTTGGCGTGGGCGAAGCCTCCCGGCACGAGCGAAACGATAACGGCTATAGCAAACAGTGTACCTAACAGCGATCTTTTCAGCATAAACGGTCTCCTTTCAGCGTGTGTGAAAAAGGTGGAGCTTGATTTGCACTCAAAATTTATATCGAATAATCGTACTTAGTCAACAATGTTAGCGTGTTGTACACTATAAAAATCTAGGATAATCCCCCATGTTCAAACAATAACCAAATCCGACCTGGCTGCCGGCGCACGGTTGGTCTCGTTAAAAACCCATTTCCACGAGCTATTTCATTTTGATTGTGACGTGCAACGACACCTGTTCGGAAGCAATCGCCAACCTTTGATGGAAGAAGCGCTAGCTGTAGCTTGGGCGAGGAGAAAAATTGTGGAGGAGCGGCAAAAATGGCAGAGCCAAATTGGTAGAATGAATGGGGTGTTTTTACCATCACCTCATTCGAGAAGCATTCAACTACCGTTCACCTGGATATAGAGACTGGAAGCTTTATTCCGATGAAGCAAGCTTTAAGGAGTCTTTGCTGAATTACGTTCAGCCTGGCAACTATGTGTTTCTGAGGAACTCAGGAACCGCCGTAGAGGAGTTGATTTTATTCAATGATAGGAACTGCCAGAAACGGATTTGTTGAGAAGTCTCTATATAAGATCAGTCAGGGCATAGCTAACCTTACAACATTACCTCCTGAGAACAACTAATGTACCTAACGATAAAAAAAGCCACCTTCCCATTTGACTTGGTTACGGTGGCTTTCGATTCTCATCCGAAATTCAATAATTGCCGAATTTACAGCATGATAGATAAATTCTGTAGGAAATTTTCGCTTTATGGGGCCAATATTTCACTAATTGGGTACCCGTACATTACGTGTTTTTTATATATCCAGATTCGATACGTTCAGTGCATTCTTTTCGATGAAATCCCGCCGCGGCTCCACCTGGTCCCCCATAAGGACGGTAAAGACGTTGTCCGCTTCCACGGCATCTTCTATTTTCACCTGAAGAAGGGTCCGGTTGTTCGGTTCCATGGTCGTTTCCCAGAGCTGTTCCGGGTTCATCTCTCCGAGTCCCTTATACCTCTGGATGGAAAGCCCTTTCTTCGCGGTGTCCATGAAAAAGGAGAGAAGGTCCAGGCCGATGGTGGTGCTGAACAGCTCCTTGCCCTCGCAGGAAACGACCGCCTGGCCGGTACCGAAGACCTCGCGTACCTTGCGATGGCTTCCGCGCAGCAATCCATATTCGTAGGAAGTGAGGATGTCAAGTACATGCGAATCGAGGGCAACCCGCAAGTTGCCGAGACGCATGATAATCCTGCCGTCCTCCTTGACGGAGAAATCGGCTCCATCATAGACCTCGTGCAGCCTGTCCATGTACGGAACCAGACCTTCCAGGTCTTCGAGATCCGGCTTGATGCCGAGGCGCAGACATATCCGGACAACCTCCTCATTGATACCCTTACGGACAACCTTGTCCAGCAGGGTCCTGAACTCTACCAACTGCCTAATAATGGGTATAATCTGCTTGCCGGTATAGGACTTGGAGCCGTGCTCCAGGAAGAGGTTCATCTCGTCGGTTCCCTCCTCCAGGAGATAGTTCTGCATGGCAGCTTCATTACGGAGATAGAGTTCCCTCTTGCCCCGCTTGACTTTGAAGAGGGGAGGCTGAGCTATATAGAGATGCCCCCGTTCCACAATCTGCGGCATCTGACGGAAAAAGAAGGTGAGGAGAAGTGTCAGAATGTGGGAACCGTCCACGTCGGCGTCGGTCATGACGATAATCCTGTGGTAGCGGAGTTTGCCGATATCGAAATCATCCTTGCCGATTCCGGTGCCGAGTGCGGTAATCAGGGTGCCGACCTCCGCGGAAGAAAGCATTTTGTCGAAGCGGGCCTTTTCCACATTCAGAATCTTGCCCTTGAGCGGCAGAATTGCCTGAAACTTCCGGTCACGCCCCTGTTTTGCCGAACCTCCCGCCGAATCCCCCTCGACGAGATACAATTCACAGAGAGCGGGATCGCGCTCCTGGCAGTCGGCGAGTTTTCCGGGAAGATTGCTTACATCCAGAGCCCCTTTCCTCCGGGTCAGTTCCCGGGCTTTGCGGGCCGCCTCCCGTGCCCGTGCTGCATCGATGGTCTTCTCCAGAATCCGCTTTGCCACAGAGGGGTTCTCTTCCAGGTACAGGGCCAGTTTTTCGTTCATGAGCGATTCCACGTAACCCTTGACCTCGGAGTTGCCAAGCTTGGTCTTGGTCTGCCCCTCGAACTGGGGCTGGGATATCTTTACGGAAATGACGGCCGTCAGACCTTCACGCAGGTCTTCACCGGAGATGGAAACCTTTACGTTTTTCAGCAGGTTATTGGCGGCCGCGTAGCTGTTCATGGTTCGGGTCAGTGATGCCCGGAAGCCGACCAGGTGACTCCCCCCCTCATGGGTGTTGATGTTGTTGGCGAAGGAGAATACCTTTTCGTCATAGGAATCGTTATACTGGACGGCAATCTCGATCTCCACCCCCCCCTTCTCGCCCTGCACAAAAATCGGTTTCGGATGGAGAGGTGTCTTGTTCCGGTTCAGGTATTCCACGAAAGAGACGATCCCTCCCTCGTAATGGAAATCATGGTGCTTTCCCTCTTCGCGCTCATCGGATATGGTGATCCGAACTCCGGCATTGAGGAACGCCAACTCACGAAGCCGCTGGGATAGAACATCGAAGGAGAAGTCGGTAGTTTCAAAAATGGTTTCATCAGGGAGGAAAGTAATTTTCGTGCCCCGTTTTTTGGTTTCACCGGTTACCGTGAGCGGCTCCTGCGCCTCACCACGCTGATAAGACTGGCGGAATATCTTGCCATCCCTGCGAATCTCCAGATCCAACTGCGCAGAAAGGGCATTGACTACCGAAACCCCGACACCGTGAAGACCTCCGGAAACCTTGTATGAGGTGTTATCGAATTTGCCGCCGGCATGGAGAACCGTCATGACCACCTCGGCGGCCGACTTCCCTTCGGTGGGATGTATGTCGGTCGGGATGCCCCGTCCGTTATCCACCACCGTCACCGATCCGTCCACATGAATAGTGACACTTATTTCATTACAGTATCCGGCCAGTGCTTCGTCGATGGAGTTGTCCACTATTTCATACACGAGGTGGTGAAGCCCCTGGGCGGAGGTGGCGCCGATGTACATTGCCGGACGCTTCCGTACTGCAGAAAGCCCTTCAAGGACCTTGATCTTATCGGCGCCGTAATCATTTTTCATTTCTTCTGACATCTCTGTTACCTCTTTAAACTATCTTGCCCCCATGAACGGCATAGACAGTGTAGTTGTTTTTACCGGTCAGACCGAGATTTTCCATGCTTGTCGTAGTTATGAATACCTGCATATCCTGGCGGATTAGAAATTCCATGAAATTGCGGTTTCTGTCCCCGTCAAGTTCTGAAGTCATATCGTCAAGCAGGAGGACCGGTGGACTGCCGTATCGTTTTTTTATATATTCTATTTCGGCCATTTTGAGTGCCAGCACGAAACTTCGCTGTTCTCCCTGTGAGCCGTGAATCTTCAAAACCTTGCCATCAAGGGACAATTCAATGTCATCCCTGTGTGGACCCGTGAGCGTGGTCCCCCTGCGCAGCTCTTCCTGGAGATTTTCGTCATAGGTTTCAAGCAGACCGGCTCTTGCCTCATCGATGGTACAACAGGAACCTTTCTTTCCGCCCGCTCCGGAGCGGTAGCAGATCGCTGCCTGTTCGCACGAGCCAGCTATTGTAGCATAAAATTCAGTCAGAAGTTGAGATATCTCCCTCACGTAGGATGATCGCACGAAAATCATCCGTGAGCCAACCTCAGCGAGTTTTTCGGTCCACACGTCCAGACCTGCTGTAATGCCATTTTTCAAGAGGCTGTTTCTGTTTTTCAGAACCTTGTAAAATTCCTGATGTATGGCAAGATACCGGATGTCTCCCCCGAAAACAGCCCGATCCAGATATCGCCGGCGTAACTCCGGAAGACCGCGAACCATGGCGATGTCTTCCGGTGAAAATACCACCATGTTGATGCACCCGAAAAAATCAGACGGTTTGGAAACCGATTTGTTGTCCACCCTCGCTTTCTTTCCGGTTTGTTCTATGGACAGGAAAACTTCCCGGGTGATGCCGTCCCTGTCAACCCAGCCCTTCAGATGGGAACAGGGTGAACCTGTTTTGATGAGATCGGTATTTCTTGCCATCCTGAATGATTTCATGGTTCCCAGCAAGTATATCGATTCCAGGATATTTGTTTTACCCTGCGCATTTTTGCCGACAATAATGTTGAATCTGTCGCCGGGAGACAATTCAGCCTCATCGATATTGCGAAAGGAACTGATGCGTATCTTTTTCAGCTTCATTGTTTAGAGATATGGTACCTGTTGAACCAAACGAATCGTATCTGTACCTGAACCGGCAATAAGCACACTCCTGATTAAGTCGTACGTGTTCTTAATCATATAGTAAAAAGGCCCCTCTTGCGGAGTGGCCTTTTAAAGGCATTTTTCATCCTTTGCATAGTAATTACAGCCGCATGGGCATTATTACCGATAACATTTCCTGTGTTTTCAATGGCTTGAGTATGGCAGGCGAAAGTTCGTCCTTCAGGTGCAGTTCAACTTCATCCATTTCTATTACCGAGAGTACGTCTATGAGATACCGGGCATTGAAACGGATTCCGATAGGATCCCCCGTATACTCTACTTCCATGGTTTCATGAGCTTCGCCCAGTTCCGGGTTGTTTGCCGATATCTCCATACTGCCGTTCTGCAACTCCAGCTTGACCCCCTTGAATTTGTCGCTGGAAAGAATTGACATCCTTCTCAGGGAATGGAGAAAGTCACTGCGGTTTATAACCGCCATATTATTGTTGTTGAGCGGCAACACCTTGGTGTAATCGGGGAACTCGCCGTCTATCAGTCTCATGATTACAACGGTGTCGCCTTTTCTGAGCACGGAGTTGTTATCGACAAAGGACAGGAGAATATCACCAGTTTCGTCTTCCGTGATCTTTTTTATTTCGTAGACGCCTTTTTTGGGCAGGATGATCCCTTTGTTCAAGGCGGTGGCCGAGGTTCCAATAAATTCGTTTTCCGCCAGGGAAAGGCGATGGCCGTCGGTAGAGACCATTTTCAAAGAAACCATGCCGTCATGTTCCGTTGTCTTGAGAAGAATGCCGTTCAGGTTGTATTTTGTTTCATCCTGACAGATGGCATAGGAGGTCCTTTCCACCATTTTGTTCAAGGTCCCGCTTTCAATGCGGATGCAGTCCCTATCATCGATTTTCGGAAGGCTGGGGAATTCCTCGGAAGATAGTCCGACGATATTGAACCGGGCCTTGCCGCATTGAAGGTCAATCCAGTCATTTTCCCTGGTGGAGAAATAGATTTCGGATTCAGGAAGTTCTTTGATGATTTCATACAGTTTTTTTGCGGAAACGGTAATTTTGCCCTCTTCCTTCACCGAAGCCTCGTAGGAACTTTTCATACCGACTTCCAGGTCTGTGGCGGTTATGTCGATTTTCCCCGGACGTGCCTCTATCAGGACATTGGAGAGTATGGGCATTGTTTTTCTGGTTTCTATGATTCCTTGAACCTTTTGCAAGGCTTTCAGAAAAGTGTCTTTTGCAATGGAAAACTGCATGTGCCCTCCGGAAATTAACAGGTACTGTTTCTAATAGGTTTTAAAAATAATAAAGTAGTATAAAGCAGTTTGCTGTTGATTAGTAGAAAAATCACTCAAGTAACGGTTTTCAGTGAATTATCGATGTTGATAAAATTGTTAATAGAAATGCCTTTCCGGGATACTTATGAACAACGGGACAATGAATCAACATTCGTCACCGACTTATGCACAGGTTATGGCGTTTATTCCAACAGCCCTCTTTTTATCGTCTCGATGGTGTTTTTCAACTCAAGATCGGAGTCAAGCAGTCTGGTAATCTTCTTGACGGAATGGATTATCGTGGAGTGGTCCTTGCCGCCGAATTTGTCGCCGATCTCCGGAAACGAGGCTTTGGTCAGCTCTCTGCATAGATATATCGCGATCTGGCGGGGAATCACCAGGTTTTTAAGCCTCTTCTCCGATTTCAGATCGGAAATTTTGATGTTGAAGTAGTCGGCAACATACTTCTGGATCATCTCTATCGTAACATCCTTGTTTTTTTCAACAATAATATCCTTCAGAACTTCGCGGGCCATGTTCAGGGAAATTTCGTTTCCGGTCAGGCTGGCATATGCTCCCAGTCGGATCAGCATTCCTTCGAGTTCGCGGATATTGCTGGTTGAACTCGAAGCCAGAAAAAGCGCAACGTCATCAGGAAGGCAGATATGGTCGGTTTCGGATTTTTTCTTGAGGATAGCCATTTTTGTCTCTATGTCGGGAGGCTGGATATCGGCAATGAGACCCCATTCGAAACGCGAACGCAGCCTTTGTTCAAGTCCGGGCATGTCCTTGGGAAATTTATCGGATGTGACGACAATCTGTTTGTGGGATTCGTAGAGCGAATTGAAAGTGTGGAAAAATTCCTCCTGGGTTCTTTCCTTCCCGGCTATGAACTGTACGTCATCAATGAGCAGCACATCCATGCTTCTGAACTTGCTGCGGAATGACTCCATCTTGTTGTAGCGCAGGCAATTGATCAGTTCGTTCATGAATTTTTCGGAACTGTAGTAACAAACCCTGGCATTCCTGTTGGCCCGGCATACGTGATTGCCGATGGCGGTCAACAGGTGAGTCTTGCCTAACCCGACACCGCCGTATATGAACAGTGGATTGTAATTGGAAGCGGGGTTGTTGGCCACCGCCTGGGCGGCCGCGTGGGCAAACTGGTTGCTGGCGCCGCAGACGAAGGTTTCAAAGGTATATTTGGCATTCAGGTTGGGGAGGAAATCCGGACCTTTGCCGTTAGCCGCAACAAGGCCGCTATCAGCAATTTCCATGTTATCATCGGGGACATTTTCTTCTGCGAGGCTCTTTTTGTCCGGTGTTTTCCGGGAAACCTGCAATTCGATATTCAGCCGTGATTTGTGAATTGCCGCTACCGCCTCCTGTATCATGGGAAGGTAGTTTTCGCTGATCATTTCCTTGAAGAAGTCGTTGGGAACTTCCAGAAGGATGGAATCATTCCGGACCTCCATGAATTTCAAAGGTTGAATCCAGGTGTTAAAGGTATGATGAGTGAGCACTTTTTGCAAGTTGGTCAGCGCTTCCAGCCAAACCTTGTCCATATATGAAACCTTCTTTGTGTATTGAAGTTATACACAGCTTTATCAACATGTGTTGATAAAATCAAATAGTGCTTTTAAATCAGGCAGTTGGAGGATGGGAAAGGGTGAATAATGGTGCATTATTGGTATAACGAGGGTATGAAGCCTACCAGAGACACAGTGAATTTGCAAGGCTATTTTGAACACCCTCTCTGTAAAAATAACCTTGACAAAACAGCCACAGTATGATTAAAAATATGCTCTTTACGTACGACTTTTATTTGGCAATAGATGAGGAGCCCAGAAAATGAAAAGAACATATCAGCCAAGCAATACATCCAGAAAACGGACACACGGATTCCTGGTTCGCATGTCGACTAAAAACGGCAGACTGGTCATCAAGCGGAGACGCGCAAAAGGGCGCAAAAGATTGGCAGTCCAGATAGCCGCCAAGTAGTGCTCCAGGCGTTTTCATTCAGCAAACAGGAACGCCTGCGGAAGAGATCGGAATATCTGTATTTGTCCGGCTCGGGCCGAAAATTCCATACGGAGCACTTTATCATCGTACGGTCTGGTGAAGTGACAGGCCAGACAAGGCTCGGAATAACCGTCAGTCGCAAAGTTGGTAAGGCTGTCGTGAGAAATCGCATAAAAAGGTTGGTACGAGAGTATTACAGGCTTCATAAAAAGCTTTTTGGCGGGGCGGATTACAACCTGATAGCGAAAAAAGGAGCGGACAAGCTCCTTTTTAGCGACATCTGTCAGGAACTCGATAAAGTCTTGATACAGATTGCATCACGTATGAAATGCTGACAAAAATCTTTCTATTTACCATTGAGTGCTACCAAAAACTTTTGTCCCCGTATCTGGGGAACACCTGTCGCTTTTATCCTTCCTGCTCACACTATTCAAAGCAATCGATTGAAAAACACGGTCTTGTCAAAGGTATATCGTATACTGTGGTAAGGCTTCTGAAGTGTCATCCTTTCCATCCAGGCGGTCATGATCCGGTAAAATAGAACACGGGAGTTTTCATGGAAAAGCGAGCAATTGCTGCTGCAGTTTTGTCAATAGTATTTTTTTATGCCTACTATCTGTTGTTTCCTCCACCAAAGAAGGAAATGCCGAAACAGCCAACCACGCAGGTAACCGCGACTGCGACCGTTCCGGCAGCATCAGTACCGGCCGTTACCCGGGCAACGGAAATTCCCGTGACGCAATCCCAACCATCGGTGGCAAAAGATGTTGTGGTAGACACTGATCTCTATACAGCCGTGTTCTCAAATCAGGGTGCCAGTCTCAAAAGTTTTGTCCTCAAGAAATACAAGGAAACCAACAGTGCCTCTGGAAAACAGGTTGCATTGATCAATGAATCCAATCCGGAGGGTTTTGCACTGAGAACGGGGGGGGTAGGTTTCCCGCTTTCGCCATCGGTCATTTATGCTACCGGCACAGGTAACCTGACGGTAGGCCGGGATGAAAAACGGCAACTGGTTTTCATCTTTACGTCACCGGATGGCCAAACGGTAAAGAAGACATATACCTTCCAAGGCGGCAGCTACGCGATAGATCTTGCCACCGAAATTGTGAACGGATCAAGCGACAAGATTTCCGGCACGCTTGATCTCTTGTTCCCGTATCAGGTTGGTGATAAGGAAAAACAGAGCAGGTTTGAAGCAAGTGGAGCGGTACTTCTCGCGGACAATAAATTCGAGAGCGAGACGCTGAAGGATCTCGAATCCAAGCCAAAAGAATATGAAACCAACGTTCTTTGGGCCGGTTTTGCCGATAAGTACTTTTTGAGTGCGGTGCTGTCGAAGGATAACGCCATTGCCCGGGTAAAAACAGCGAAAGGGACCGGCAATTACCTTGCTGCAACGATCGAATCACCGGCCTTTACCCTGGCTCCGGGACAATCCCACTCCGTATCGTACAAACTTTTCATGGGGCCCAAGGACCTTGACCTTCTCAAGGCTCAGGGAAGCGGACTGGAGCAGGCGTTGGATCTCGGCTGGTTTTCCGCCATAGCCAAACCTCTACTCTATGTACTGAAATATTTTTATAAGTATACCCACAACTACGGTATAGCAATCATCATTATTACCGTCATCTTGAAGATTCTGTTTTTCCCGCTTACACACAAGAGCTACAAGTCTATGAAGGAGATGCAAAAGCTTCAG
>Ga0316601_100000446_pt1 | contig 17569 bp, 10 predicted proteins | sample OWC_soil_day5_no_FD_207663 | JGI IMG/M metagenome (GOLD analysis project Ga0316601, IMG submission 207663) | Wetland soil microbial communities from Old Woman Creek delta, Ohio, United States - OWC_soil_day5_noCT | ecosystem: Environmental > Terrestrial > Soil > Wetlands | place: USA: Ohio... | reverse complement strand
GTTCCTGCTCGACACGAATCTGCCCGAGAACGATCCGATCAGCCGGTTCATCACGTCGACGCTCTACGTCGGCGACCGGTCGTTTCGCCTCATGCAGTACGCGATCCTGGCGATCGGCGGCATGCGTGTGTTGCGCGCCATGGGGATCGATCCGGCGGTCATCCATCTCAATGAAGGGCACGCGGCGCTCGCGACCATCGAGCTGATTCGCGAGGGCCGAGCGCGCGGGCTGACCTTCGAGGACGCGCTCGCGAGCGCCCGCCAGCGTGTGGTGTTCACCACCCACACCCCCGTCCCGGCGGGCAACGAGCGCTACGACGTCTCTCAGATCGATGAAGTGCTCGGCTCCCTGCCGGCGGAGCTCGGGTCCCAACGCACGCAGATCCTCGCCCTCGCGCGTCCAGGTCCCGGGGACGAAGCTGCGTCCCAGTTCGGCGTCACCGAGCTCGCGCTGCGCACCTCGCGCTCGGCCAACGGGGTGAGCCGCAAGCACGGCGAGGTCGCGCGCGGGATGTGGCATCACCTGTGGCCCGGTCGCGCCGGCCGCGACGTGCCGATCGGGCACATCACCAACGGGGCCCACTTGTCCACGTGGATGGCGGAGCCGATGCGCGCGCTCCTCGATCGCCGTCTCGGGCCGGGCTGGGCGACGCGCGACGACGCCGAGACCTGGGCACGCCTCGACGACGTGCCCGATGAAGAGCTGTGGGCCGTTCGAACCGAGCTGCGCACGCGTCTCGTCGAGTACGTCCGGACCAAGACGATCGCGGACCGACTCGCGCGCGGCGAATCGATCGCGTACGCGGAGGGCGCGGCGAACACGTTCGACCCCAGCGTGCTCACGGTCGGGTTCGCGCGCCGCGTCGCGGAGTACAAGCGTCTGCATCTGCTCATCCACGACCCGGCGCGCGCGCTCGCGCTCCTGCACGGTCCCCGGCGGATCCAGGTCGTCATCGCGGGCAAGGCGCACCCGCTCGACGACGGAGCCAAGCAGCTCGTGCAGCGCATCTTCGCGATGAAGAACACCGAGCTCGCCGCCACTCATGTGGCGTTCCTCGAGGACTACGACCTCGCGACGGCAGCGCACCTCGTGGCAGGCTGTGACCTGTGGGTCAACTTGCCGCGTCCTCCCCTCGAGGCGAGCGGGACCAGCGGCATGAAGGCCGGGCTGAACGGCTCGATCAACCTGAGCGTGCTTGATGGGTTCTGGCCCGAGGCCTTCGAGGACGGGAAGACCGGCTGGGCGATCGCGAGCGCGAGCGACAACGTCCCGGACGAGGCGGCCCTGGATGCACGCGACGCACGGACGCTCTACGGGCTGCTCGAGCGTGAGGTCGTGCCGGCCTTCTACGATCGCGATGCGCAGGGGATCCCGCGTGCTTGGGTGCGCCGCATGCGGGCGTCGTTGCACACGATGGCCACCGGCTTCACGACGCGTCGCATGCTGCGCGAGTATGTCGAGCGCGTCTATCGTGAATGAGAGTACAGTCCCAGGAGTGCCCCGCGCGTTGCCCGCAGGCCCGAGATCGCGAGGCTTGCTCGACGCCGTGCGGTGGCTGCGCGCGCCGCTCCCGATGCTCGACGATCTCGCCGCGCGCTACGGCGCGGTGTTCTCGATGCAGCTGCCGCGGTTGCCGGGACCGGCCGTGTTCTTCGCCGAGCCGGCCGCGATCCGCGAGCTGTGGACCGGCGACCCCCACGCCCTGAACGCCGGGGAGGCGAACGTGATCCTGCGGTCGGTGCTCGGCAGCAACTCGTTGCTGGTCCTCGACGGCGAGCGCCATCTTCGCGAGCGCCGCTTGATGTTGCCGCCGTTTCACGGCGAGCGGATGCGCGCCTACGGCACCGCGATGCGAGACGCGACGCTCCGCGAGCTCGCGCGCTGGCCGATCGGGCGGCCGTTCTCGATCCTCGCGGCGATGCAGGCGATCACGCTCGATGTGATCATGCGGACGATCTTCGGCGTCAGCGATGCAGCACAACTCGCGCCGCTGCGTGACGCCCTGGTCCGCTGGACGACGCTCGGCACGTCGCCGTTCGGAACCGCGATGTTCCTGTTGACGCCGCCGGAGCACGCCGAGCGCGTCCAGCGGCTCGCCTCGCATGGCCTCGGGCGGCTGCTGCCCTGGGCAAAGCTGATGCGCGCACAGGACGACACCGATCGCCTCGTGCGCGAGCTGATCGCCCAACGCCGGTGCACGGGGACCGCGGGGCGCGAGGACGTGCTGTCGATGCTGCTCGAGGCGCGGGACGAGCACGGCCAACCGATGACCGACGACGAGCTCCGCGACGAGATGCTCACGCTGCTGCTCGCCGGACACGAGACCACGGCGACGACGCTCGCGTGGACGCTCCATCATCTCCTGTCGCATCCCGCCTGGCTCGCCCGGGTTCGCGCCGAGGCCGCGGAGGTCACGGATCCCGAACGGATGGTGCTGGTCGACGCCGCGATCAAGGAGACCCTGCGGCTGACGCCGATCATTCCGATGGTCGGGCGCCGGATCGCGCAGCCGACGACGCTCGGTGGCTACGAGCTGCCCGTCGGGGCATTCGCGATCGCGTGCATCTACCTGGTGCACCGCCGCCCGGATCTATGGCCCGCGCCCGCCACGTTCGATCCATCGCGGTTCATCGGCAAGAAGATCGATCCGACACACTACTTCCCGTTCGGCGGCGGGGCGCGGCGCTGCCTCGGCATGGCGTTCGCGAGCTACGAGATGAAGATCGTTTTGTCGACGATCTTGGCGCGCCTGGAGCTCGCCGCGGCTCCCGGCCGTCGCGTCCGGCTGGTGCGCCGCGGAATCACGTTCGCGCCGTCGAACGGGATGCCCGCCGTCGTCGTGCGAAGAGCGCCCTAGCTCCCCCGAGCTCGTCTCGGGCTCCACGGTTTTTTGAAGACCCGCGTTGCGAACGACAACACCAGCCACATCGCTCGTGATCGTGGACACCATTCTATCACTCGAAGGCCGGCTGCACGCGCCCATCTCGCCTACATCGGCGCATGTTTAACGACATGATTCCAGGGAGTTGAGTCATCATCACGATCGGCTACTGCACTAGCCATTAGTAGTCTGGCGACCACAGAAGCCACCAAGGCGGACAGCTAAGTAACCGATCGTGTGCACACAGCCGGCGGCACATACCTTGCTGCCGGAGTCGCCATGCTTCGCGCAAGCCTGTTCACTATCTCGCTCGGTATCGTGGCTGGCTTAGCTGGCTGCGGTGGCGAGGACAACTACGACATCCATTGCGATGCCAACGGCAAATGCGACGGGTCAGTGCCCGGCATCGCCGAGCAGCGGGTGTTCCCGAAGCTGACCTTCAGCTTCCCGGTCCAGATGGTGTTCTCACCAGCCGACAAGACCCAGGCGTTCGTGGTCGAGCACAGCGGCAAGGTGCGGTCGTTCGATGTCAACGAGGCCACGACCACGACCACGGTCCTCGATCTCGCCGGCAAGGTGAAGATGAACCCGCCGCCCCACTCGGAGGCGGGTCTCAACGCGATCGCGTTCGACCCGGAGTTCCCGACGGTCCCGGTGATGTACGTGACGTACGACGCGATCAATCCCGACGATCCGAACAACGACGTGCGCCTGCGCTGGCGGCTGTCGCGGTTCACCAGCGCCGATGGTGGCAAGACCTTCCCGTCGTCGAGCGAGCAGCTCCTGATCGAGATGGACAAGACTGCCGACGAGCACAACGCCGGCATGATCGGTTTCGGCAAGGATGGCTTCCTGTACGTCTCGGTGGGCGACGGTGGCCCGTCGTTCGACAAGAACTCGTTCGGCCAGAACAACAACTCGCTCTACGGCAAGATGTTGCGCATCGACGTGCACTCGACGTCGCCGGACCCGACCGATCTGGAGAAGATGAACGATGCGTTCCGCTTCCGGACCGATGCCGGTGGTGGTGCGGTGTTGATCGATCACGACACCCTCGTCGGCGGTGTCCGCACGCTCCCCTACGGGATCCCCACTGATAACCCGTTCGCAGACGGGGTCGGTCGACCGGAGATCTTCGCCACCGGCCTTCGCAATCCGTGGCGCTGGAGCTTCGATTCCGAGGGCAACATCTGGGCAGGCGATGTCGGCCAGGACGCGTTCGAGGAGATCAACCAGATCACCATCGGTGGAAACTACGGCTGGGGTCCCCGCGAGGCGCGGCACTGCGCTCCCGGCCGCAACCCGTGCGAGGTCGAGGGCGCGATCGAACCGGTCATCGAGCTCCAGCACGGCGCCAATGTCAACGCGGTGATCGGCGGCTACGTCTACCGCGGCAAGAGCGCTCCCCTCCTCAAGGGCAAGTACATCTTCGCCAACTTCACGCCCGGAGCGATCTTCGGCATCTTCAGCGAGAGCGGCAAGCTGGCCCCCGAGGTGCTCGGCTCGGTTCCCCATGCGATCTCCGGCTTCGCCGAGGATCCCGATGGCGAGCTCTACATCATGGATCTGCTGAAGGGTGGCATCTACAAGCTCGTCTCCGGCCCCTCGCACCCGGCCGTGGGCCAGGCCCCGCCGTACAAGTTCCTCATGCGTGCCGGCATCGGCACCGAGGACGGCGCGCTCGCGTACTACAAGTCGATCATCCCGGGCTTCGACGAGAAGACGCTCAAGGTCAACGGCGAGGTGTACACCGAGGCCAAGTGGGAACAAGAGGTGTTCGGGTCGGCCGCGACGGTGGGGGCGTTCTACCAGAACTCGCTCGACCTCGGGCTGTGGCGCGACATGGTGTGCACCAAGACGATCGGCCGAGGAGTTGGCGGTTGCCGCGTCCGCAACTGGAAGGACGAGGCCGCCAAGAACGACGCGCAGAAGGGCAACCTCGGCACGGTCACGATGGACGTCAGCCCCGAGGGCTTCACGCGGTTCTACGTGTTCGGCCCCGATGGCAACCTCAGCACGTCGGCGGTGCTCGACTCCGAGGGCAAGAAGTTCATCCCCGAGCTGTGCACGACCTGCCACGGCGGCAAGTACGCGGGTGCCGGCAGCTCGCCTGACCTCGGCTCGGTGTTCCGTGAGTGGGAGCCCCGCAGCGACCTGTTCGCCACGGCTCCGCCGGTGGAGGGGACCCAGGCTCCGATCTTGATCCAGGAATCCGCGGTGTCGCGTGATCAGGCCCAGGCGCTGTGGGCATCGCTCAACGACATCGCCCACGCCGCCAACACGTCACTTGCCACGGAGGCCCAGGGCGCGGCCCACAACACCGATCACTCGGTCGCCGAGGTCAACAAGTACATCGAGGACATCTACAGCTCGCGCAGCCCGCTCGTCGTGCGCGAGCCGAACGATCCCGTCCTGATGCCCCCGTCGTGGGCGGCGCGCCCCGGAGAGAGCGGCGCGCTGACGGCGGCGAAGGCGAGCGTCTGGGTCAACCTGACCTCGCGCTACTGTGCCGGTTGCCATCGCGGGACGACGCTCGACCTGTCCGACTATGCCAACTTCCAGGTGCTGGGATCGATCCTCGGCGACGAGTCGGTGCTCGAGCACTACATCATCGACAACCCCAAGGACCCGACTCGCGCAACCACGTTGTACATGCCGCAGGCCAAGCTCATGTTCGAGCGCCTCCAGGAGGATGCGAACACGAAATCGGCCGTGCGTGACTGGGCCAACCAGGCGAGCTCGCCGAGCGTGCCCGTGTGCGAGGTGACCGTCGAGCTCGACAATGCCGCATTCACGGCACTCGGTCAGGACCTGTGGATGACCGGCAACGTCGACGTGCTCGGCAACTGGACTCCCGCCGGTGGCGTCCAGATGAACGCGGTGCTGGTGGGCGGCACGTTCACCGGCCTGTGGCGCGGCAAGTTCGTGGTCCCGCAGGGCATGAACATCCAGATCAAGGCGACGGTGCTCGACCAGGGCAACAACCTCCTGCAGTGGGAGCCCGATCTCCCGACCGAGAGCCGCAACCGCGAGTTCACCGTGCCGCAACAGAGCAGCGTCACGCTGCAGGGCTCATGGGGACAGGACTGATCGAATCGGGGGCGGTGTGACCACCCGAACTACGAGCGTCGGTGTGCCTGGCGAACGATCGCTAGCACCTGTTCGACGGTGAACGGCTTGGCTAGCCTCGGGTTGTCGACCGATTCGAGGAACCTGGCGAGCGTCGGGACAAACGCACCGCCGGTGACGAAGACGATCCGACGCGCGAGGCCGGGCCACTGCGCGCGGACCCGCTCGTAGACATCGCGACCGCTCAACCTCGGCATCATCACATCGCACAGGATCACGTCGTAGTGGCTGTCGCGGATCATCGCGAGGGCGGACTCCCCGTCGCCGGCATCGTCGACATCATGACTCGCCACGAGCAAGCCCGTCATCGCCCGGCGCACCAGCGGCTCATCGTCGATCACGAGGATGCGAAGCCGCTCCCCACGGACCTCCTCGGCGAGCGCGGGCGGCTTCGGCAGGTGCGTCGATCGGAGCGGCAACACGATCGAGATCCTCGTCCCGCTTCCCACGGTGCTCTCCAGCTCGAGGTGACCTCGCATGCTCTCGACGAGCTGCTTGCACACCGAGAGGCCCAGGCCGGTGCCTTCGCCGATCGGCTTGGTGGTGAAGAACGGCTCGAACACGCGTTCGCGCTGTGCGATGCCCGCACCGGTGTCGGTGATCGCGATCGTCACGTTGCTGCCGGTCTCGATCTCCACGGTGACCTGGTCCTTGGACGGATCGTTCCGTTCGAGCGCCTGGATCGCGTTGACGAGGAGGTTGATCACGACCTGCTCGAGCCGCCCCGCCACTGCATCGACGACCGCGGGCCCACTGGAGTAGCGGCGGACCAGCCGCGCGCGATGGCGCAGATCGTGGTCGACCATCTTCAACGCACGCTCGACGACGGCGACCACGTCGACGGGACCTTCCGGCTCCGCGGTGTGATCGCGTGCATGGCTGCGAAGGTCGCGGACGATCGTCGCGACGCGCTCGGCGCCGTGGAGCGCATTCCCGATGTGCTCGCGAAGCATCGCTGCCCGCGCGGGATCCGGCTCGGCGTCGAGCGCGAGCTCGAGCCGCTGCAGGCTGAGCTGGAGATACGTCAACGGGTTATTGATCTCGTGTGCGACCGTCGCGGCCATCGTGCCCAGTGCGGCGAGGCGATCCGCACGGAGCAGATGTTCCTGCATCCGCCGGCGTTCGGTCACGTCTCGGACGAACGCGAGGACCGCGGGCTTGTCATCGTATTCGCAGGGGACCGAGTGGACGTCGACGATCAGGTCGTTCGGGATCACCTGGTACTCCGACGATCCGGGGGCGGCACCGGCGCCGAGCCGAGCGATCCGCTCCGTCGCCCGAGCGGCTTCCTCGGACGGCAGGAAGTCACTCAGCAGTCGCCCACGCACCGATTCGAGGTCTGACATGCCGAACATCTTGACGGCGACCGGGTTTGCGAGACTGACCCGCCCTTGTTGGATGATCGCGACGCCATCGGGTGCGTTCTCGATCAGCGACCGAAACCGAGCCTCGGATCGACGCAACGCCTCCACTGCCTGGCACTCGTCGGTCGTATCTCGGAAGTAGCAGACCGCGAGCTCCGCGCCGGTGGCCGTGATGCGCGCGACGCCAACCTCGATCTCACGCCGGGTTCCGTCCGGGCGCTCGATCGCGAACTGGAGCGTGATCGGCGCCGCGCCTGGACCACGACTCGCGATGATCTCTCGGACTCGAGCCTGCTGCGGGGCGGAGACGAGCTCCCAGGGCGGGTGGCCCACGAGGTCTCCGGTAGGACGACCGACGAACTCCGCCAGCAGCTCGCTGGCGTAGATGACCGTGGGCAGTACTGCGTCGACGTGCACGACGAACAGCGCGAGGCCGACACGTGTTGCAGCGCGTTCGAACGCGTCGAACATGGCCGCGCGCTCGGTGGCATCGAGGTGAGAACTCAGCGCTGGCACGGCGACGAACATACCCGTACGCCGGGCCCAACAGCGCGCTTGGCGGCTGCGGATCATGCGTGCCGACCATGCAACTCAGGCCGCCGGCTCGACGACGAACAAACGATGAGCACGACGTCTCTCGTTGCGTCCGATGCCGTGTGCTACGACCGGCTTGGACTTCACCGAACTTCCAAGGAGCTACGAGATGACCCTCACGTTCTATTACGCGCCGATGTCTACCGCCTCGGTCACTCACCTCGTGATCGAGGAGCTCGGCGTGCCGGTGGAGAAGGTCAAGCTCGACTTCTCGAAGGGTGACACCAAGAAGCCCGACTTCATGAAGCTGAACCCGAACGCCAAGGTGCCGTGCCTCGTGCACGACGGCACGCCACTCTGGGAGTCGGCGGCGCTCACCATGTACCTCGGCGAGCTGTTCGGCGTGGACAAGAAGCTGTACCCGGCGCCGGGCCCCAAGCGCGGCGAGGCGATGAAGTGGATCGTGTGGACGAACGTCACGCTCGGCGAGGCGGTCTATCGGATCGGTCGCAACACGCAATGGGCGCCGGAAGACCAGCGCAACGCGAAGGCGGCCGAGCAGGCGGTCAAGGACGTGCAGGATCTGCTGAAGATTCTCGACGGCGCGCTCGAGGGCAAGCAGTACCTCGTCGGGGACTACACGATCGCTGACACCCATGTGCACGCGTTCACGGACTGGCTGCGCCACATGAAGACGGACTTCTCGACCTTCAAGAACATCAACGCATGGAGCGAGCGCTGCGGCGCGCGGCCGGCCTACAAGAAGGTCATGGCCGAAGGCTAGCGCTCGGGATCTTCGACCCTCGAGACGAGATATGCTCACGCCGTGATGGCGCGCGAGACCTCAGGACGCGACACCGGGCTTGCCCGGCTGCGTGCGCTTCGCACGGCGACCGGTGGCCCTGCGGCCATCCGCGGCAAGCTCCAGCGGATCCGGCGCACGCTCGACATTCGCCTCGATCGCCACGAGCTGCGGCGGCGGCTCGAGCGGCTGGCCACGATCGGGATCATCGACGCGATCCCGAGCCGGCACCAGCTCACGTTCGCCGCGGCCGACATGCTGCGGTTCTCGATCTTGCCGGCCGCGCGTGACTACTACCGGCTCAAGCGCATCCCGTTTCGGTTTCACTACTTCGTGCGGTTCCTCGAAGATCCGGTCTCGATGCTCGATCCCGTCGGTCTCTACTCCGACCAGGAGGTGATCATCGGGCACCTGCTGCAAGCGGTCCACCTGAACCCGGTCTACGATCTCCAGCTCCTGCAGATGTTCGACGACGGGCTCGAGGATCTCGAGCGACAGACCGGAGAGATGCTCGCCGGCACGCACCCGCGACGCGAGACGATCGCCGCGACCATCGAGGATCCTGATTATCACCGGCGGCTGCACGCGTTCGTCCTCGCGTTTCGGAGCAACCCCGGGGCGGCTCCGCCGATCCGCGAGGACGGCGGACTGCGCGCCAACCCCGAGTTTCGCCGCGCGGAGGCGCAGTTTCACACGCTGCCCGCGTTCGCGCGCTACGCCGCCCGACTACCGCGGTCGTTGCCGATGCTGGTCCGCCACCGCCTGGTGACCAAGCAGCTCGATCCGGCGTACTGCGACGAGGCTTGATCCGCCCTCGCCGGCAGAGCGCAGCGGCTCGTCTAACCCGGGGCCCCGCAACGACGCCGGGAGTCCTGCGCCACGCGATCCGCGGGGTGCCAGGTCAACTGCTTGGACAGGGCTCACCCAGCACGTAGCGATGGTCGCACAGGCACCGGCAGAGATCGCCGTCCGGTCCCGGTTCGCACGTGGGAACGATCGAGAGCTTCGCCTCGGCCATCGCGCCGGCTTCGTCCTCGACGGCGATCCGCAACACGTACGGCTGATCGTAGAGATCACGCGTCGCCGTCGCGATCGGACATGCGGGGAGGTTCGCCCAGTTCACCATGCTGCTCGGCTCATCGGGCGAGGACCAGCCGTCACTCCCCAGCTTCAACTGGACCGGGCGTTGCTCCACGCTGAGCAGCTGGTCATCGACGGCATCGCGGATCGACGCGGTCAGGGTGACGGGGTCCTTGGAAGCGAGGTTCGTCCGCATCCCCACCAGGAGCACCATCCCGCCTTGCGGGGGAAGCGTGAGCGGGACCTGAGCGAGGGCCTCGCCGGCGACCGACATCCCGTCGCGGCTCCGATACAGGATCTGGAGCTCGGGCGGAGGGCCTCCATCGGGGGGAGCGTGGCCGTCCGACGAGCACGCGCTCGCTGCGACGAGGACCAAGAGCAGGATGCGCGTCATCGGGTTCAATTGCAGAACACGTCGGAGTCGACGCGCGGGTAGTAGTAGAGGAAGACGTTGCAGTGCTCGCCGATGTCGGTGTCGAGCACCCAGGGTTCGAACGGATCGACCGTGTGGCCACAGGCCGGAACCATGCTGGCCATGGAGAACACCACGGCAACGAAGCGGCGGACACGCATGTCTGAAGCCCCCCCCATCAAGAACAGAGCCATCGCATGTGCCCGACATCGCGCGATGGTGAATCAGGAATCTGTCGAACACGAAAGAAAACTGAGGGGATCCAGAGGAGTGCGCAGTGCGCTCGCGCCGACGTCGGGGCCAGCGGCCAACTCGATGGATCCCGGCGTCGGGCGGTGAATGGATCTGTGCGCCAGGCGTCGAACCGGGCCGCGGACGGCAGGCCTCCTCCATGAAACCGACTCAAGCGGCATGGCTGGTGTTCCTCGTCTCGATCGGACCGGGCGTGGCGCGCGCGGACGACGGCATCCAGGTCGGTGACGGCGTCCTGTTCGATGGCTCGATCGACATCAGCCGGCGCGATCCGAGCATCAAGGGTGACGCGCCGCGGTCCGGACTGTTCGTGCGTTCGAGCGAAGGATTCGCGACGTCGGGTGGCAGCAGCACGCCCGGGCAGCTCGCCCTCGATGGTTTCGGCAGCCTCACCGTCGGGTTCGCGCGCTCGCCGTTTCAGTTCGTCGAGCTCGCGAGTCAGCTCGATGCGTGGCATGTGCTCGCGGTCCCGGTGACGCTCGACGGCGCGACCGCGGCGATCAGCCCCGAGGCGAGCGGTCGCCATCGGCTCACCGCGCACGCGCCCCTCGCGTCGGTCCGGCGCCTGACCATCGACGGCGACGTCGACGGCAGGCTCGTCTACTCGGCTGCCGAGGGGCGAGGGTTGCGCAGCCTCGACGTCGGGCCGTCACGGTTTCGCGACCTCTCGCTGCAGGCGCGGCTGTGGTTCCGCGACGGCGCGCCGATCCACGAGCACGTCGCGGTCCCGGTTGCCTACAGCGTGCGGCAGGTGAGCTACTCGGGGGATCCGATGATCGACTCGGTGGTCAGCCATCGCCTGGCCACCGGCGGCGGGATTCGCGAGTACGAGCGCGATTCGCGGTTCAGCAACGACTTCGTGTCGGTCGCCTGGCAGCACCAGACGTTTCGGCGCCCCGGCGAGCAACCTCGGAGCGAGCAGCAGCTCGATCTGAAGCTGCTGGACCTTCACGGCTCGATGCGCGGCTACGAGGGCAATGGTGGCTCGGTTCACGCGTCGCTCGACTTCTTCGTGGGCTGGAGCTGGATGTTCGCCGCACCCGACAAGGCCGCCGATGATCTGTTCACGTTCTCCGTGGCCGGCGCGATCGAGGATCACTTCGGACGGATCGGCGGCCGGGTTGCACGCGAGCCGGCGCATACGCCCGACGGTCGCGACCGGCTGTCGCAGCTCAGCCTCGAGGCGTTCGCGGCCTGGGCGCCCGATGGCGGCCGGGGTGGCGTCACCTGGGAGGGCGCGGTCGCGAGGTTCGGCGCGCGCGATCAACCGGCGATGCAGGCACGCCACGCGTTGCGATCGTCCATCGAGGTGTTTGGTCGGATCCTGGGCGGGCACCTCGGGGTGTTCGGGCGCGCGGGCACCGGCACCCTCACCGGCGGCGCGCCGTGGAGCGAGTGGTCCGACACATCAACCGACGCCGCGCCCGCGCTGTACGAGCTCGGCCTGTTCGCCCGCTGGCGATCGTGAGCGGGCTCGAGCCAGCGCTCATCGAACGACGCGGAACGAGAACGTCGGGGTGTTGACCGCCCCCCACGTCCGCAGCCACAGCGGCAGCAACATCTCGGTCCCGCGCGCGGTCGTGATATCGCCGAGCTCGATGACGTCGCGCCAGCCGAACCACTCGGTCAGCCAGCCTGCGACCTGGCGCCGCGCGTCAGCGTCGTTGCCGCTCACGAACATCGTGTGGTCGCCGTTTGCGAGCGCGCGCGGATCGACCATCAGATGGGCGCTCACCGTGTTGAGCGTCTTGACGACGCGGGCCGCGGGGAACCGGCGCTGGATCTGCTCGCCGAGCGAGTCGAGGTTGGAGACGAACAGCGATGGCGGCATCCCGCGCGAGAAATCGAGCGGGTTGGAGATGTCGATCAAGATCTTCTTGGCAAGGTTGGCCTCACCGGCGAGCTCGAGGCCGGCGAGCGCGCTCGCCCCCGACAGCGCGACGATCACGATCTCGCCGTGGGCCGCCGCGCCGGCAAACGTGGCGAGCCGGACCTTGGGGTGCGCGGCGGCCCAGACCTGAAACGGCGGATTGCCGAAGCCGTCGGCTGCTTCGCGCGCCATCGTGCTGGCCGGGTCGCGAGTGCCGATCTGGACGTCGTGGCCGATGCTGTCGAGCTTGGCGGCGATGGTCTGGCCCACCATCCCGGTTCCTAGGATCGAGATCTTCATGGTGATTCTCCTTCGACTTCACGATGGGCGTTAACCACGCTTAGATCAACTGGGTTCCGCGACATCGATCGTTAACCCACGGTCACCGATCCAGCGGCACCATTCACACGCGGCCGTTGTCCGTCGCGCGAGCAGGCGCGGTCAACGCGTCCTTCCGAGCGACACGTACGCTTGATTCTTCATGATCACGTACGGGTGATCTTCAAACGAGAAGGCCTTTCCATCGAACCGGACGACCTGGAGAAGGCCCATGCCATAGCCCATCGGACCTTGCGCGTAGTAGTGCACGCCGAGGTCGTAGGGCCCTGCGGTCGGCGCGCCTTGGATCTCGAAGCACTCGGGGCCGAAACCGGTCGTCACGTCGGCGAACAGCTCGCCGCCCGACTCGAGCAGCTTGTGCGAATACCACGCGTGACCGCCCGCCGCGTCGCGGACGTGGAGATCGACATCGTTCGCGTCGGTCTCCCAGTACAAGAGGAACCGCGTCGATTGCTCGGTGACGAGCGCGAGCTGTCGTTTCGCCATCTGCTGCTCGATGCGCTCGCGGTCGCCGCCGCGCGAGATGTACGCGGCCGCGATCATGCCGGCGTCGCGCGCAAAGACGAGCGGTGCACCGGCGAAGCGATCCGATGGTGGATGTTGATCGACGGCGGCGAGGATCGCCGAGAACGCGCCAGCGTAGTCGCCGTTGCGGAGGAGCGCGTACGCGAGCAACCGATGACCCGTGACTTGATCCGGGCGATCGGCGACCGCGCGGCGATAGGTATCGATCGCGAGCCTGCGGCCCGTCGCCCCCGTGCGCTCGAGCCGCTCTCCGGCGAACCGCCGGAAGTCGGCGCGCGTGGGATAGAGGTCGATGATCGAGCCGTAGGCGCGCGCGGCGGCCGCGCGATCGCCGCGCGCTTCGAACGCTTCGCCCAGGCCGATCAGCGCGAGCACGTCGGTGGGCTGCTCGTCGCGCCAGGTCTTCGCCAGCGCGAGCGCACCAGAGGCGTCCTGCTTCGCGATCGCCTTCATCACGCGCGCGAGCTTGCCGTCGAGCGCGCTGCTCGCGGATCCGAAGTGTGGCTCATCGTCGATGGGCGGCGGCGGCGAGGCGACGGCAGGCGGCGTCTGCGTACCAACGACCGGGGGCGCGGTGACCGCGGGCGGTGGTGCGGGCGGTGGTGCGGGCGGCTGCGCCGGTTCGACGGTGGCGGGCGGCTGCTCGACCACGGAGAGCGTCGCGTCGACCGCCGGAGCTGGTTCGTCATCACGCGTGTTGGCGGTGCGGAACGTGAACGGGTAGTTGACGACGACGGTGGAGTCGCTGACCGGCGGGAAGTCGATGCTCCTGATCACGCCGGCGACGCACGCCGCCACCTTCTCGTCGACACCGGTCGCGGTCGCCGCCAGGACACGACCGGACGGGCCGATCGTGAACTGGGTCTGCATGACGCCGTGGAGCTGGGGTCGCGCGAGGAGCTCGCGCTCGTAGCAGTAGGTGATCTTCTCGACGTGACGCTTGAGGTACCGCTTGATGTGGGTCTTGTCGAGCGAGCCCGACGCCACCGAGGGCATCGCGATGCTGACCATCGGCGCCACCGCCGTATGCGAACGGATCACGGCCGCGGCGCTCCCACCACCACCGAACCCGCTCGACCCCGCAGCGAAGCCGTTGCTGATGGCTCCGCTCCCCGCGGGCGACCCTGACCCAGCCGCGTCGCCCGGGGCCATCGAATCGAGCGCTGCACGCCCGCGGCGACGCGGGGACCCCTTCGACGCGACGAACGTGCGATGCGATTGTTCGAGGCCGTGCGGCCCGACGACGAGGACGTCGGCAAGCGCCTTGCGATCGATGCCGTAGCGCGCGTAGTCGTCGTCGGTGTCGAGGACGAGCATCGTCGCCTGCGTCGACACCACCCGCGCGGCGACCGATCGCTTCTCGATGTCCTTGCGCAGCCTCGCGCTCGCTGCCACGTCGCTCGTCGAAGCCAGCAGGGCCTCGAGCTCGTCGATCTCGACGCGCGCGGCGGCTCGCTCGATGAGCGCTGGCGTTGCCTGCACGACCTCGACGGTGCGGTGGCTGCCGCCGATGCTGACGGCGAACGAGCTCGCCGGTGTCTGCCTGCGCGCGAACACGGTGACCCGCGTGCCCGGTCGCAACGACGCGAGGGTGTGCGGATGGAACCAGGTCGCGCCCGAAACTTCGATCGGGACATCGACGCGCACCGCCTCACCGAACCCGCTCGCGATCGGCTCGATCTCGCGGTCGAGATCGAACACGTCACCAGGACGCGTGCCTGTGCGGGAGAGCGTCATCGCCAGGTGGTCGTCGCGGATGCCGCCGGCCAGGATCACGTCGACACGCTCGGGTCCGAGCTTGCCGAACGCCTTGACGAGCTCCGCGCCGTCGAGGCCCGCGGTGACGACGCCGTCCGTGATGATCGCGATCCGTCGCGTGACCTTGATCGAGGCTACCGCCCGCGCGAGATCCGAAGCGCCCGCCGCGCCGCGCTCGACGAATGCGGCGAGCTCGCCGTCGCCGAAGTCCTTCGCGAGGCCGGTGTACATCGAGCGCGTCTCCTGATCGAATGCGACGATCTCGACGGCGAGCTGGTCGTAGCGTGCTGCGAGACCGTCGATGAGCGTGCGCACTCGGCCGAGGTAACTCCGGAAGCCCGGCGCGCGGGACGCGCTCGTGTCGACGAGGACCGTGATCGCCGTCGGACGGTCGGCCGCCGCCGCGCCCCCCGGCTCGACCTCGAACGTGCCTGCGACGAGGGAGCCCGTCGCGACCGCCGGCGCCGTGACGACGGTGCCGATGAAGTCGCGGTCGGGCTGCCAGCTGGTCTCCCGCAACGTCTGCGTCTGGTGCGAGCCGTCGGGGCGCACCACGTCGAGCGTGACGGACACCTCGTCGATCTTCGGCAACCCCATCAGTGGCAACAAGTAGCCATCGGCGGCGAGCTCCTGGCTGTACGAGATCACGAGGTGCTTGGTGCCATGGGGCGGAATCGGAAACACGCGCGCGGTGAACTGGTTGCCGGCGGCTTTCTCGAGGATGGCGGGATCGATCCCGCGATGAAGAAAGTCGTCGTACGCGCGGCGTGCGAGCGCCTTCGCGACGACCTCGGCTTCCTTGAAGCGCCCGGCTTCCTCCATCGCGAAGCGCGACACCGCCGCGCGTGACGGCAGCGTGATCGCGAAGGTTCCTTCGCGCACGTGACCCTCCGGGTTGTGAAACCGCAAGTGCAGCTCCGTGAACGCGAGCGGGCCTTCGGTCACCGCCTTGGCCTCGACGGAGACCAGCCGAAGTCCGCTGCCATCCGACGCCGTCAGCGACCACGCCGCGATCGGCTCGCGCACGGGCGCCCTGCGGCGCGGCTGCAGGATCGCGGCCGGTGCTGACGGTGCAGCCACGACCACAGCGGGAGCCGGTTGCTGGTCCGCCGGAGGTTGTCCCGCGGGCGACGAGCAACCCACGACCGCGAGCGCGACGACGAGCCGGGTATTCAGCATCGCGTGTCCGACACGCGCCGGCCGCGCGAAGTTCCATGGACCCTGGCACGCGGCGGGTTGTCTCAGGTGGAGCGCCGATCCCGACGGGCTCCGGCCTGCCGAACCGCAGGACCCGAGTCCTGGCGATCAGGTCGCGTGACGTGCGGCGAGCTCGGCCGGGCGCTCGGGCTTCGCGCTCGGCGGCACGGGCTCGGGCTCGTAGAGCGCGTCGAGGGCATCGCCGTAGCGCTCCAGCACCGTGCGTCGCTTGATCTTCAGCGTCGGGGTGAGCATGCCATTCTCGCTCGTGAGCTGGTCGATGGTGAGCACGAACGCGCGCGGGCGCTCGTAGCTGCGGAACCCCGCCGACAGCCGGCCGAGCTCGCTCGCGATGAGATCGTGCACCGCGGGGAGGTGCGCGAGATCGCCGTTCACCGGGACGTTCTGGTCGGCCGCCCAGGCGAGGATCTTCGCGCTGTCGAGCGCGACGAGCGCGACGTTGTACGGACGATCCTGGCCGTACAGCATCACCTGGGTGACGTACGGCGACAGCGCGAGCTGTTCCTCGAGCGGCGTCGGCATCACGTACTTGCCGTTCTCGAGCTTGTACTGCTCCTTGATCCTGCCGGTGATGAACAGGTACCCGTCCGTATCGAGGAAGCCGACATCGCCGGTCCGCAGGCCGCCGTCGGCCGTGAACGCCTTCGCATTGTCCTCGGGCCGGGCGTGGTAGCCCTTCATCACGTTGGGGCCGTAGACCACGATCTCGCCGTGACCGGGCACGCTGCCGCGGGTCTCGTCGATCCGGATCGTGACCCCGGGGATCGCGCGGCCGATGCTGCCAAGCTTGCGTGCTCCCGGACGATTGGCCGACACGACCGGCGAGGTTTCGGTGAGGCCGTAGCCCTCGTAGACCTCGATCCCGAGCCCGTCGATGAACTCGGCGACATCGAGGGACAAGGTCGCGCTCGCGGATAGCGCGTACTTCAGGCGACCGCCGAACCGCGCGCGCACCTTCGCGAACACGAGCTGGTCGGCGAGCCAGCGCACGATTCGCTCGCCCAGCGTGAGCTGGAGCCCCCGCCGCCTCCGGATCGAGGCCGCGAGGCCTGCTTCGAAGAGCGAGCGGATCGGGCGCGCACGACCGGCGATCTGCGCGCGCACACCGGCGTGGATCTTGTTGAAGATCCGCGGCACCGCGATCAGCATCGTCGGGCGGACCTCGGCGATGTCCTCGAGCAGATGATCGATGTCGTCGTTGAAGGCCGTCGACGCGCCGGCGGCGATCAAGATATGGAGCTCGCAGATCTGGCCATAGACATGCGCCCACGGCAGGAACGAGACCGTGATGTCGTCGGGGAAGAACGGGAAGACCTCGGTCGACGCCGCGATGTTGGACGTCAGGTTGCCGTGCGTCAGCATCACGCCCTTCGGCTGTCCGGTGGTCCCCGAGGTGTAGATCAG
>Ga0316601_100000445_pt1 | contig 17576 bp, 12 predicted proteins | sample OWC_soil_day5_no_FD_207663 | JGI IMG/M metagenome (GOLD analysis project Ga0316601, IMG submission 207663) | Wetland soil microbial communities from Old Woman Creek delta, Ohio, United States - OWC_soil_day5_noCT | ecosystem: Environmental > Terrestrial > Soil > Wetlands | place: USA: Ohio... | reverse complement strand
CGGGTGATCTTTCATGGCGCAGTGGACAACCAGCACACGCTCCCGTTCGGCAGTGTGGAGGAGGTGCGGACGGAAGTCCGCGACAATATCCGCATCTTCGCCGGCGCCCGCTGGATCTGCGCTCCCTGCCACAACCTTCAGCCGGTCACACCGACCGCGAACATTATTGCACTCTACGAAACTATTCACACAGACGGTACACTGTAACCACACTTTGCAGGAGAACTGCTGCCATGGAAGATTTGAAGAAATTGTACGATGCAATCCTTACGGGGAATTTCAAGTCTGCGAAGGAGATCACGCAGCAAGCGCTGGCGGCAGGAGCTGATCCTCAGGCCATGGTGCAGCAGTATATGATTCCCGCCATGGACGAGGTCGGCCGGCGCTACGAGGCGAATGAATATTTCGTCCCGGAACTCCTCATTTCCGCCCGGGCCATGAAGGCTTCCCTCGAATTCATCCGCCCCCTGCTCATCGCAAGCGGCGCGGAGCCTGCGGGACGCGTTGTCATAGGCACGGTCAAGGGCGACCTGCACGACATCGGCAAGAATCTTGTTGCGGCGATGCTCGAAGGGGCCGGATTCGAAGTGATCGATCTCGGCGTGGATGTGTCGCCGGAGAAATTCATCACCGCGCTGAACGAAAAGAAAGCGGGGCTGGTGGCGATGTCGGCACTGCTCACCACCACCATGAACTCCATGAAGACCACGGTTGAGGCGATGAAGGCGGCAGGCGTGCGCAACAACGTGAAGATCATGATCGGCGGCGCTCCTGTTACGGAGAAGTACGCGGAAGAGATCGGGGCCGACGGCTACAGCACGAACGCCAATGGCGCTGTGGCACTTGCACGAAAACTGGTTGCCGCCTGAGCGAGACCGGCGGCGGAGAGACAGATCTTGCATCCAACACTTGTACGCCTTCTGCGATCGACTCCCGTACTGACCGACGGTGCCTGGGGAACACAGCTCCAGGCACTCGGACTTCGCGCGGGAGAATGTCCTGACGCCTGGAATCTGACCCATCCGGAGCAGGTCCGGCAGGTGGCCCGGCTCTATGTGGACGCCGGAAGTGCGGTGATCCTTACAAACACCTTCCGCAGCAATCGCATTGCCCTGGAGGGATTCGGGCTGGCAGACAAGGTTGTGGACATCAACACGAGCGGTGTCCGCATCTCCCGTGAGGCTGCTGCCGGCCGCGCCTTGATCTTTGCTTCCATCGGTCCGACGGGAAAGATGCTGATGACGGAGGAGGTGACCCCCGACGAGATGCTCGCAGCATTCACCGAGCAGGCTGCTGCACTCGCGTCCGCCGGGGCAGACGCGCTCGTCATTGAAACGATGTCGGATCTCGAAGAGGCGAAACTGGCCGTCCAGGCAGCCCGCACAACAGGACTCCCCGTCGTGGCTTCCATGGTCTTCGATTCCGGAAAGGACAAGGACCGGACCATGATGGGATCGACGCCGGAACAGGTTGCGGAGGAACTCGCCGCTGCTGGCGCCGATGTCATCGGGGCCAACTGCGGCCTCGGCATGGAGGGCTATATCCCCATCGCCAGGAGGTTGCGCGCTGCGACACACCTTCCCATCTGGATCAAACCCAACGCCGGGCTCCCGGAGATGGTCGAAGGGAAGGTGACATACCGGACGACGCCCGAAGAGTTCGCCAGACAGGCCGCTGCACTGCGCGATGCCGGCGTCGCATTTGTCGGCGGATGCTGCGGCACATCGCCCCAGTTCGTGCACGCACTCTCCACAATGCTCCGCTGACGTGGCCCTCTTCAAAAAAAGTAACGCCTCCAACGGATCGATGAAATTCAACCTCGTATCGTGCGAAGTATTGTACCGTGAGATCTGCCACCTGATCGCGCGCTCCCCGCATCAGGTCGATCTCCGGTTCCTCCCCAAAGGTCTTCACGACATCGGCGCGAGTGGCATGGTCGAACGACTGCAGGCCGCGGTCGATGCCGCCGATATGCCCGGGTATGACGCCATCCTGATGGGGTACGCCCTCTGCAACAACGGCATCGCCGGATTGCGTGCACGGACGCTGCCCCTGGTCATTCCGAGGGGCCATGATTGCATGACGCTGTTCTTCGGCGGCCGTGACCAGTACATGCGTTACTTCCAGGACAACCCGGGGACGTATTTCCTCACGTCCGGATGGATCGAACGCGGCGAACCTACAGGCGAACTCCGTCAGCTCTCCATCCAGAACAAGGCAGGGATGGACCTCACGTATGAACAGCTCGTCGAGAAATACGGCGAGGAGAACGCGCGGTTCCTGTTTGACGAGCTCTGCGATATCACAAAGCACTATAGTCAGATTACCTACATCGCGATGGGCGTCGAACCGGGTGACCAGTTCGAACGGACCGCTGAGGAGCGTGCACGTGAACACGGGTGGAAGTTCGATCGCGTGAAGGGCAACATGACGCTGCTGGAACGGCTCGTCTGCGGCCAGTGGGATGATGCCGATTTCCTCGTCGTGCCGCCGGGACACAAGGTCGTCCCGACATATGACGACCGGATCATCGCTGCAGAACCGGAGACAGTGTGACCGAGACCGTTCGCATCCGGCTGCGGCCGATGGGTGCCGATATCGAGGCCCGCCGCGGTACTCCTCTGCAGGACATCCTCTTCGCCTACGGCGTGGAGTTCCCCTGCGGCGGCCATGGCAGGTGCAAGGGATGCCGTGTCCGTGTCCTCGAAGGTTCTCTCCCCGTCACCCCCGCACAGGAACGGATGCTTTCGCCGGCAGAGCGGGAGGCCGGCTGGCGGCTCTCCTGTCAGTGCCGGGCCGACGGTGACCTGACCCTCGAGCTTGCGCAGTGGGAAGCACAGATCCTCGCCGATACCTCGTCTTTCGCATTCTCCCCCGCCAATGGCTTCGGCATTGCTGTGGACATCGGATCCACAACGCTTGTCGCGCAGCTTCTCGACCTCACGCGCGGCGAGGTGCTCGCCGTGCGCAGCGCACTCAACACCCAGGCCCGGTTTGGGGCAGATATCATGAGCCGCGTGGCATATGCCATGGAGCCAGGCGGCCACGCGAAGCTGGTCAGCGTTCTGCGCACACAAGTCGGAAAGATGGTGTCCGAACTTCTGGAAGCGAGCCCGGTGCCGGCATCGCCCCTGACGGACATCGTTCTGGTTGGGAACAGCGTTATGCACCACCTCTTCTGCGCACTCGACGTGTCCCCGTTCTCTCACTACCCTTTCGAATCCGGGACACTCGCGCAGAAGGATTTTACGGCACGGGAACTTGGATGGGAGACGCCCGGCAATCCACGGGTCCGTTTTCTGCCGTGCATCGGTGGATTTGTAGGGAGTGATATCCTGGCCGGCATATTCGCCACCGGGCTCCATGAATCATCCGATCCACTCGTCCTGGTCGACCTGGGAACCAACGGCGAGATCGTGGTGGGCAACAGGGACCGCATCATCTGTGCATCAACGGCCGCCGGCCCCGCGTTTGAAGGCGCACGCATCTACATGGGCATGCGCGCGGCAACGGGAGCAGTGTCTGCGGTCAGTGTGGAAGAGGGAATGCTCGTCTGCCATGTGCTCGGCAACGTTCCGCCGCGAGGCATCTGCGGGAGCGGACTCGTGGACGCAGTCGCAAGCGCGCTGGAACTCGGACGCATCAAGCCCGGCGGACGCTTTGTCGACGGGGCACCGTCGCTGATGCTCTGCCCGCCGGTCAAAATCTCCCAGACGGACATCCGGGAACTGCAACTGGCAAAAGGAGCTATCGCTGCAGGTATCCGGCTGCTCATCAGGGAATTCGGCATCTCCCGTGATGATGTCGCTCGCGTCCTGCTTGCAGGAGCATTCGGCAATTATGTCGATACCGGGAGCGCCCGCAGGATCGGACTCCTCCCTTTCGCTTCCGACCAGATCCACCCTTCCGGCAACACCGCCCTGCTCGGCGCCAAGATGGCTCTCTTCATCCCGCCGGACCGCCTCGACACTCTCGCCCGCAGCATTCAGCATGTTTCTCTGAGCGAACTCGAGGGTTTTCAGGATACCTATGTGGAAGAAATGCTCTTCCCCGATCCATCAGATCTTGCAGATCATTCCGCACCGTAACATGAGAAGGACCCGCAGCGTGCACTCTCTTTCGGAATTCATACTCACCTCTCCGCGCAGGCTGGCTATGCCCGTGCTCACGTTCCCCGGAGCTCACCTCACGGGGACCACCGTCCAGGCCATGGTGACGAATATTGACGCACAGGTCGCTGCACAGCGCGAACTTCACCGGCGCTTCAGCACACCGTTCGTCATGTCTGCAATGGACCTGAGCGTTGAAGCGGAGGAATTCGGAGCCACCATCCTCATGTCGGACTGGGAGATACCCACGGTGACCGGACGACGTGTGACCGATGCGGCGGGGATCAGGAATCTCTCCGTTCCGACGGTCGGCTCACGCCGCACGGCCGTGTATCTGGGAACAGTCACGCAGCTGGCTGCGTCTGTCCCGGACGCCATTCCCCTGGGCGGGATGATCGGACCATTTTCGCTCGCCGGAAGACTGTTCGGTGTCAGCGAGGCGCTGGCCGAGACGGCGGGGGAGCCGGAGCTGATCCATAAACTGCTGGAGAAGACGACTGCCTTCCTGACATCATATGCCCGCGCGTTCAGGCAGGCGGGTGCGCGGGGGGTGATCGTTGCGGAACCTACGGCGGGGCTCATGTCTCCCAACTCCGTGCGGGAGTTTTCTTCCCCGTATATCCGGCGGATTGTTCAGGAGGTGGAGGGAGATGGATTTCAAATCATCCTGCACAATTGCGGCGCCCGCATCGGACACCTTGAGGCAAAGCTCGAGGCCGGTGCACGGATACTGCACTTCGGACAGCCGATGGACATCCTTGCGGCGCTGATGAAAGTGCCGGAGGACATCGTGCTTTGCGGAAACCTGGATCCGTCCGCCGTCTTCGTCGGCGCACCGGCGCAGGAAGTGCATGCGAAGACGAAGGCGCTGTGCGAAGCAACGGCCTCACGCAGGAATTTCGTCATCTCTTCGGGATGCGATATCCCGGCCCAGGCTCCCATGCCCAACCTGGAAGCATTCTTCACTGCTGTGGGGTGAGATAGAAGTGCGGCACGGCTTTCCCTTCTGCCATCCGCATGACGATCAGCGCGAGTTCCCGCGCATGGTAGTCTCCCCACATCGTCGATTCACCACAGGGGATCTTCTTTCCCGAGGGGATGGCATCCCATCCGTTCGGACGGTGATAGACCGAGTGCAGGATGAGGCCCTGATGTTTCTCATCGGTTGAGAGATACGGTTCGGCGAAGACGTTCTGCACGACGGTGAGACCCGCCTGGATGTACCTCCGACCCTGCTCCCGCTTCCCCTTTCCCTTCAGGTACGCCCCCAGCCGCAGGAGCCCTTGCGCCGCAATCAGTGCGGCGGAGCTGTCCACCGGTTCGTACGCGTTAAACGGATTGGCAGGTTTCGCGAGATATTCTCCCATCCTGGCGAGGCCCGGAGCACCTGTGTCCCAGTACGGGATACCGTCTGTCGGCGTCTCATCGAGATAGAAGTCAGCCACAGCTTCAGCCGTATTGAGAAACGCGGAAAGCACTTCCGCTTTCTTCTTCCCTTTGGGGTAATCACCTTCTGGAACCGTCGCGAGGAATTCGAGCTGTTCTGCGAACCCGCAGAGGATCCACGCCAGGCCGCGCGTCCATGTGGAGAACGGTGAGAACCCCTGTTGTGAGCTCGGACAGCGGTATGATCCGTCGTTCAGGTTGAAGATCGATTCGTGCGCAACGCGGCCCCTGACATCATACGCATCCCGCCCTTCGCCAAAATAGACGTTATACCTGGAGGTCGTGTCGGCATGGATGATGAGCCGTTCGAGAAGCGAGATGCGCCGGTCCTTTTCACCCATCAACATATGGCCCAGTTGGTGCGCCACGGCCAGCACGCGGAGCGAACGCACGGTGTCCGCGAACAGGGAATGCGGACCATTGAAGGAATAGATGTATCCCTCTCCGTTCCCCAGATCAGTCCACCGGGCTGCCTGAATTGCCCCGCTCACTTTCAAAGCAAGTTCATAGAAGGCCTGCTCCCAGGCACTTGCCTGCATGCGGCCTTCACGCAGCAGGCGGAGCAGATTGCCGTACGTGCTGATGTTGTTGAATCCGTGGTCATGCACGCCCACATGGCTCACGTGTGTGGCCATCAGTTTCACGGTTGCCGTCCGCCCGATCTCCAGCAGCGCGGCATCGCCGGTCGCGTCGAACTGCAGTATCGCAGATCCGAATTGAAATCCCTGCGTCCACTCCGTCCAGCCCCGGGACGTGTACACGCCGTTCACCGTGAAAACCGGTGTGCCTTTGCGAGGATTCCAGGACCGCTGGAGGAGGTCGAGCTTTTTCGCGGAGAGCGCAAAGAGCCGTGTGACCCGTGGAAGGAGCTCTTTGGGTGTGACGCTTCCATCAATGCGTATCATGATCCGGACTACCCTTTCGTACAGGTCAGTGTGTCAATCGGTTGAGTGTCAGGCCAGTGCGACAATCGGTTGAGAGTCAGGTCAGTGCGAGAATCGGTTGAGTGTAAGAGCAATGTGATGATCGTTTGAGTGTCAGGTCAGAATCGGCTCAGGTGCTGACCGCCATCCAGATAGATCACGGCGCCTGTTGAGTACGGCAGGTCGCCCTTCACCAGCGCGCCAACCGCCTTCCCTACATCGTCCGGCTGTCCCCACCGGTGTTGCGGCACGAGTCCCTCCCCTATCAGCCTGTCATAGCGCTCCTTGATACCGGCCGTCATGTCGGTCGCCATGATGCCGGGTCTGAGCTCAAAGACGTGGATCCGCGACGCCGCGAGGCGCACGGCCCACAACTGCGTGACCATTCCGAGTCCGGCCTTGGAGATGCAGTACTCACCTCTGTTCAGCGATGCTGCGGTGGCGGAGATGGACGAGATATTGACAACGGCGAATCCGTGGGGAAGTATCGGGTCGGGTCTTTGTTCCAGCCAGTATTTGGCGACTGCCTGTGTCATAAAGTACGGACCTTCGAGATTGACCTGGAGGACATGGGTGAAGGAGTCCAGCGTCGTTTCGGTGATATCTGCGCGCACGGCCGGACCGATGCCGGCATTATTGACCAGCACGTCGATCCGGCCGAGTGCGTTCAAGGTCTGCTCGACCAGCCGGACACGGTCATCCTGCAGCGCCATGTCAGCCTGCAGTGCAATGAACCGCTGGTCAAGATGGGTCTGCCGCGCCTTGCACAGCTCTACAGTCTCAGAAGCGGCATCCGCGTTTCCTGCGTAGTTGATGACGAGAGACATCCCCTGCTCAGCAAGCCGGCGCGCTATTCCCCGGCCAAGTCCACGGCTGGCCCCCGTGATAATCGCAACTGGTATGGTCTCAGGCATGCCTGGTTCCTTTCTTTGTACGTGCGCGCAAGCGTGCGAGCATACGCGTTTTGTTCTGTTGCTCCACTAAGGCAGTATACAATTCCGGACGCCGGGAGGCAATAACCGCCTCAGTCCGGGGGAATTGTTTGTTAAAATAGAACTGCGTTGTCCGCCCCCGGGAAATGTCAAGGTCAATGGTCAGGATGTCGATCCGGCGGCCGAGATCGGCCAGGATCAATCCGTCCGGTCCGACGACGCTCGTCCGGCCTATCATCTTGCCGGGAAGCCACACGCCGTCCGGATAGCCATAGCAGGCAGAGACGACCGGGAGTCCGGTGTCAACTGCGCGGGCCCGGTAGCGGATCTCCCAATCGATCTCTCCCCAGGAAGCCTGGACATGGGGAAACAGTAGGATCTGCGCCCCCCGCACCATCAGCACCTGCGCAACCTCGGGATACTCAATGTCCATGCAGGTCATGATCCCGATCCGCGCACAGTCCAGGGCGATCACCGGCAGGTCATTCCCGGGAGACATCCCCATGTCCTGTTCCGGTTCCGTAGGATGGGATTTCTGATAGCAGTGTACGATGTCGCCTTTCCTGTCGAACACGACGACAGTGCTGGAGAGCTGCCCGTTGTGCCGGCCGAACATCGGCATGGCCACGTTCATCTTGTACCGTCGGGCAGCCGCGCCGATCGTCTTCGTGAATCTGCCGGGGATCGGATCAGGTACGTATTCCTTCCGATTGGTGGACCATGTACGGTGATGGAGATTCGCATATTCCCCAAAGAGCAGAAGGTCCGTCTTCCGTTCCCCCGCCACACGCATGGCCGAGAGAATCGTTACGGTGTTACGCCGCTGTTTTGCAGCAAACGATGTGCCTTCGATGACGGTGGGCAGCTGCGCTGCACTCACCCGGATGGTCCGATTCATGATCACCGTCCTAGCGTTGTTCCTCTTTGCCCACCAGCTTCGACTGGCGACGGAAGTACCACGTCATCAGCCATCCAATAAATGCTGTTCCTCCCCCGCATGCAAGGGTTATGGCATGGACAGCCATGGATGCAGGCACGAACGCCAGGGCGACTACGACAAGGCCGATGGTTAGCGTGAGAAGGCCGACGATGCGATAGGAGGAGAGTGCATTGCCTGACCACCGGAGATGCTCGTCCACAGCCGGCGTGGCCAGGTCCGCCGCAAACGCCCGCTGCGCATCCACGATGACAGGGTTTTTCTCCTTCCACAACGCCGACAGGAAGAAGACCAGTGCGGACACCCCGACGCCGCCGAATATGTTCACTTCATACTGATACGGGTTCACATCGACCAGGACATTGAAAATGAAGATGACAACAAGTCCGGCGGTTGCTGCTGCAATGGCGGACCAGGACGGCGTTTTCTTGTAGAGCAATCCCAGCATAACAGGTGTCAGCATTGAAGGGCCGAACCAGGAGTAGTACATGAGCGCGAAGTCAAACACTCCTTTCGTCCGCTGCACGAGAATCGCCGTGATGATCGCAAGGATGCCAAGCGAAAACGCAGTAATCCGCCCGAGGGTCAGCTGTTCCTTCGCGCCCGGGGCGGATCCCGTGATGCTACTGCGGAGTCTGACATAGACGTCACGGACGAGGATAGAGGCGAGATAATTGAGCTGCGTGTCGATAGACGTCATGGTGGCCGCCAGAATGGCCGAGATGGTCAGGCCAATCAAACCGTTCGGCAGCAGCGTGAGCGCAAGTGTTACGAATGATGCCTCGGATGGCTCTGTCAACTGCGGCCAGAGCGTCGCCATATCAGGGAACATCACCCGCGCAGCCATCGTGGGGGCAAGCCAGAGGAATGGCAGCACGAGACTCAGAACCGCGCACAGGATTGCCATCTTCCGCGCGTCGCGCTCGGTGGGGACGCTGTAGTACCGCTGTCCGATGTGCCAGGCCGCGTTGTAGCCTATGAGCGAGCTGATCATATACGCGACATAGAAGAGGGGATTCTTCACGACATCGATGAGGCTGAGATAGCCCTCCGGAGCTTCCGCAATCAAGCGCCGAAACCCGTGCATCAGATTCCAGCTGTCTCCCAGAGCGATGAACGTGAGGGGGAAGACCAAAAACGAGACGATCAGGATAATGAAGAACTGAAGGGAATCAGTGATCACCACGGCCCACAGGCCGCCGGCACTTGTGTAGATCAACATGACGAGGCCGGTGACAATCATGGAGACCTCCAGCCCTGTCAGTGTCATCAACCCGAGGTCCACCGTTACTGACATGATCCCCATCGCGCTTGCAACAAAGATGCACAGGATGTATATCCCCAGGCCGAGTCCCATAATCGACGGGACGACGGAGAGGAGCGTGTAGTAGTACGTCGTTCCCTGGGAGAATCTCCGTGTCAGGAACTCCATCGGGGAACCCAGGCGTGCGCGGCGCCATCGTACAGCATAGAGAAGATAACCAAGACCATATCCCCAGAAGGCGGATGTGAAGAGGACGGCTGCCCCGGCACCATGCTTGTAGGTGAATCCGGCGGCGCCGACAAACATGAATGCAGAAAAGCCGGCGACAAATGTTGACAGGCCGGAGATCCACCATGGGATCTTTCCCCCTCCTTTGAAGAAATCATCAACGGTCTTGTTGAACCGTGTCAGGTATATGCCGACACCGGTGAGCATGAGGAGATAGACCAGAATGACTGCCAGATCAAGAAAGTTTACCTGTTTGATTGAGTCGATCATAAGGGCTCGGGTTCTATGGTTCGGTGGATTTGTGGTTGTATGGTGTTGTGATCGTGGGTACTCTTCCTATGAACGGTGCCTGGCCGCTTGACGTGCGGCGGCCCACACACTGAGTTCACCCTGCCGCATACTCCCCTGTCTTCACTGCTTTGTGTACAGCGTGAGTGTGTGGATCCGGTCTGAGACAATCCTCCCTGTACCGATGCCTGAGCGCATGTCCACGCTGATGTCCAGCGGCACGTCATCGCACTCACACCGGAGTCCCTCCACCCAGTCGACGATGATGTCCACGGTTCCGAGTGCACGAATCTGGACGGCACAGGTGGTCCTGTCCCCCTCACTTTCGAGAACTTCGGCATTGAGGATCTCGCGGAAACGGGGACCGGTCAACGAGTGGCCATATTGCACACAGAGTTCGTGTTCACCGCCGTCGTCATATATCGCAGGCACTTTTGCAGCTCCCCGGAGCGGTTTTCCATCGATGCGTATCTCCTCAAGGAAAGACCCGCCCTGCTCGACCCGGACGTCCCACCGCGTGCGTTTGTGCCTCATGCCCTTCAGGCGGAGCGGCCCGAGGGGCAGATCAAGCGGAATCACATTCATGCCGCCGGGATCCACGTCGATCCCGCACAGCCCTTCCAGTACACAGTGGTACCAGCCCGTGACGCAATTGAGATTCGACACGGCTCCGTGCCGGCGCCAGGTTGCGGAGTCCTCCGCTGCAAGACCGTCCATTTTGAGGAACTCCGGAACATAGCCGAGACGGCGGAGTGCCTGATCTGCTGCGCTCAGCCACCGCATGATGCCCTCACGCTCGCCGGCCCTCCTGAGAACTTTGAGCAGGTAGAGATCCCAGTGAGGATACCACGATGCGGCGACCTCCTCGCTCCCCCGTCGCGGATCCCATGAAGGAAGCATCCGGGTTCCATGCGCAGTCTGCAGATGCATCATCATGAACCGGGCCATTTCCGGGAGCACACGCCGGATGAGGGCCAGCCCCAGAGAGGTCTGAAGGAAGAGGAGGGAGAAGATCGGATATGTCGTATTCCACTCCCCTGTGTCGGCATCGACAGCATCAACAAGGAATCCGCGCTCGTTGTCCCAGAAGGTGCTCAGGAATTCGGTTTCGATATGCGAAGCAAGGTGACGGGCTGCCTCCAGCGTGTGCTCATCCCCCGTCCGGAGGGAGGCATTTTCCAGAACCCTTGCAAACGCATAGAGACATCCGGTTTCCATCGCAACCACGCTCTGCTCTGTTCTGCCGAACGCGAAGGGGAGATCAGGATAGAAACTGCAGTTCGGAACGAAGCCCTTCCCGCCGGCCTGCTCCCCTATGGCGCGGAGGTGCGACACGGCATGCGGGTAGACATCCAGCAACGCGTCACTGTTCCCGGTCTCCAGCGCATATTGATACACGAGGTGGAGCACAAGGAACTCCAGAGCCCCGCGGGGAGGAGTGTCAAGGGGGAGACCGCTGCGTGTCCACCGTGCCGGGATTGATCCGTCGCTGTCTCTGTGCGAGTTGATAAACCGCACCATCCCTGCAACAAGACCGTACTCACCCCAGCGCAGGCTCTCCATCCCGGTGACCAGATTGTCCCAGGCCCAGAGCCAGTAGTACGCTCCCGGCGTTGCCCGGGTCATGCCGAGTTCAGAAACAGTGCACGACCTCACGATGGCAGGAACCGTGGCAGACCATTCTGTCACCTCCGGTGCCGCGGTGCAGGTGAACCGGGGGGCGCGCAGTCCCTGCTTCCCGGCTTCATGTTCTGTCAGTTCAGCCAGACGCTGATATGTACGGCCATCGCCAATTTCACTTGCGGGGTGGTCTGCGCCTGCAATGATGAGTGCCGGCTGACGGACACCATCGCTTTCCAGCAGCACCTGGAAAAGGATGTGATCCGGGTGCTCCTCAATCGTACAGCGCTCTCCGCCAATGCGCAGAACGGTGCATGCGTCATAGAGAGGAATGTCCGCATCCCGGTATTCCGGTCGGAGATCCGCAACCGTTGCCTGCCCCGAGCGGATTCTGCGGCCGAACAACTCCCTCCTCCAGGGTTCGGGGATAAGAAAGTCGCCGGCATACGGCCCCTCCTGCCTCAGCCAGTCATGAAGGCGGATGAGATCGCGGCTCTCCAGTGTGAGCCACCGCCCGCTGATATCAGGCGTCTTCCACGTCCGTGTCCCCCGCACCTGCGTCGTGCAGGACTCCGGAAAGAATCGTGCAACCAGACGGCATCTGTCCACATTGCCTGTTACGTTGATCACGAGTGCGCGGGCCATTGCCAGCACGTCCAGACGCATGGCTCTGCCCCAGAGCGAGAAATCGACAGAGACCCTGTGGGGATGCCAGTCCACAGTATGGAACGGGACGGGCCCTCCCCGCCCGTCGTCATCACTGACAAAGAACGAAAGGACCCCTCGCTCCCTCGCCAGCATCCGCGAGTTCCGGCTGACCGGTTGCACGCCATGAAATCCTACTTCCGTGATGCCGTGGGCTTCGACTCCCACAGATGCATTGATGCGGTCCCCGGAAATCCAGCACGAGCGATCAGCGAGTTGGTCGAGTCTTTTCAGCATTGTCCCTCCTCGGCGAATTGTCCCCCCTCGGGGAGAAGTCGCCTGCCGTCATATCTCAACCGGCGTCCTCCGGGCATACGGATCGTGAATGCATTCGTGTCGCCGGATAACTCCGGTCCGGCTGGCACGCGGCCTGCCACGAGACTCCAGACAAACCGTGCTTTCGTGCCGTGCACCGTCCACCGGAAGAAGTGGTCACGCGTGCCGTCATGAGGATATGCAGGCACAAATGGTGTCCACCCTGTGGACTTCGTCCCTGAGACAGGATGAAGGAGGTGCAGAGATAACGATTCGTCTTTGCCGAGAACGAGCCAGGTATTGACATCCCCGTTGTCCGACGGGACAAACTCCCCCCAGCTGTGGAGGTTCCATTCGATATCCGTTGGATCTTCGCATTCGATCGTATCAACCCCGACTATCGCAGAGTCAGGATCGGCCCAGAGAGCCCTGCGGCATTCTTTGACCTGAAGGAAGGGGAGATACGAGCAGGCCGTATCCACGACCAGCGAAAGTGAGCGGTCGTGTATGGAGACGGACGGTGTGGGACACAGAAATTCCGGAGGGAAGAAATCGGGCAACCAGACCGTGCCGTCCCCCACCTGTCCTTTTCCTCCGAACGTGATCACATTATGGAGTGCCGAATCGCGGCGGTATGTCGGGCCGGGGCCTGACACGCACAGGGAGTTGTGCCTGAACCAGAGGAATGAACCGTTGCATGGATCCGCATGCCCGTATGCTCCGCGCTCGCCGCTGCTGTACCGTTGCATTCCGAGAGGAGGACCTGCCCTGAATGTGAAGACTGAACCTGCATTGCCTGTCCCCCTCGCAAAGACCTGACCGCCGTCGTTGAAGATCCGGATACCGGGTTCCTGTTTCTCAACCCGGACCCCGGGTTTGGCATCGACCCCGGGTTCACGAAAAAGAAACTCGTAGACCCGGCGCCGCGGCGGCACATGTCGGAAATCGACGCCGGCGTGAGGAGTGTTTGCGAGCAGATCACCTGTCCGTTGCGCCTCCTGGGAGAGGGTCCGCGCCGCAATCAGGTAATGGCACCAGCTGTCGCCGCCTACCCGGTACTGCGGGTCGCCGAACGTGATGCCGAACCGGCCGTCATGCGAGAGCGCGGCAGCGCGGAACGCCGAGGCCTGCCGCCAGTGAGGAGATATCCAGAGGTCCTCTCCCGCACACACACGGAACAGCTCCACCCATCGGAGGAGGAATCCGTATTCGTAGATCCAGAGATTCATTCCGTGAGGATGGAATCCATCAGCGGGGAGCATTCGGAGTATCGTGTCCAGAGCGCCGCGGAATTCGCCGGCCCATTTCCTGGAGTCCGGATGAGACTCCCAGAACGCAAACGAAAACGCGAGCAGCCCGAGTGCACAGCCGAGATAGTGTGCCTGGGCGAAGTCACGGCGATCGGCCGGAAGGAATCTCCGGACGCGGGCGGCCAGTGTCCAGAGCCATTCCTTCAGCTCTTCCCGCTCGGGGTCTGGGATCCGGTCGTGCAGCCAGTCAAGACAGAGGACAAGGACGAAGAGGATTTCGCCGGATTGTGTGTCGATCGTCAGCGGCGCGTACTCCGGCTGGCGGGTCTCCTGCACAAATGCCCTGTACGCCCTGAGTGCCTGTTCAACACGGTGGGGAGATGGATCAACCATCGCAATCAGCGCGCTGATCATCGCCCGGTCTTCAGCACGGAGGCGTTCAGGACCGGGTAGCGTCTTCGACTCCGGAGTGACCCCGGGCGGCAACTGGGGGTCATCCACGAGTGCACACAATGCCGTCCATCCGGTTCTGTGTGTCGCGGATGCGTTTGCCGTAAGCTCCGCAACACGGTCGGGCGTGATGAGGAGCCGCGGATGGACCTCGAGAAGCTCCGGCCGGAGGTGGACAGATCTCGGCTGCATCGAGACCGGGTTATCTTCGAAAAGATCCAGATACTCCGGCTCAAGCCGGTCGTCATCCACGGCGTACTGTACCACCCCATCACATTCCGGAGGAATCCATGCCATGGCACGAATATGTTTGCACTCAAACTCATCTCCCCAGAAGTGCACCTCCGCCCGTGCCTCACCCCCATCCCACACGATCGTGATTCCGGGAAAGGCAGGAATGTCTCTCCATCCCGGCCACGGTCCCACGCGAATCCCTGGCGCAGAAGGACCGAAGTCCATATGCGAAAATGTGTACGGTTCGCTTTCCACCGGATGGCGCATGTAGCAGCAATGCCGTTCCAGGGGATATGTCGTTGTGTGGATCAACAGGAGAAGACGACGCCAGCCTGCACGGCCCGGCGGCAGGTGACACGCAAACGGGGAAGAGGGATTTCCTGATCGCTCAAAGGGAAGCCGCGCAATATGCCTGGGTCTCGGCATCATTTCGGCAGGTTGCCTTCCGGGGGAAACCGCACGGTATGCAGGGGTCTCAGCATCATTTCGGCGGGTCGCCTTTCTGGAGGATCTCGGGAGTCTCGCCGTACCGGAACCTGACTGTGACGAGACCGCCGGTGCGCGGCAGGGTGATCGTCGCGCCGCCATATTCCACCGTTCCTTCCACATGGCCGCCATTTCTCGAAGGCACGACGGCGACAATCGTTGCACCCTCTGCCTGCGTAGCACTCACCCACGTATGAGCCGGGCCCCGCACCGGACGGGGGACTCCGCGTTTGTCGAGGCTCTCCAGAAACGCGTCTGCTGCCAGAGGGGACGAGTCAACATGCAGAACCTGCCCCTCGTGGCGGCGTAAGAGAGCGCTCAGCTCTTTTCGCGGTGCGGGCAAATAGGGCAGGATAATTGTGTCATACGCATGGCGGCCGATCATGAACTTCTCCCCCTTCCATCTGCCCCGCGCTGCCACCGTCGGCGAAAGCACATCGGGCTGGTAGTGCGCATCGACGAGAGTCAGAAGGAGCGTAAACACATCTGCCGCTACCCGGTCGGCGCGCGGGTCGGCCAACCCGTACAGCGTATCCACGGGGTAGACAACAAGCACATTCGTGTCCGGCAGTCGTCCGCCGGTCGTAGCCCAGTGGTTGCGCAGCCTGGCGTTCCATCGGGGGAATGCCGGCCACGTACTATGCTCGGGGTATCCGGGGAGCGGCGGCGATCCCAGGAACGACCTTTCTTCACCGATGGTCCCGACCGGCCCGTAGGCATGCGCCAGCCAGCGGGTCCCGAAGAGGGCAAGGACATTCACACAATGGTCCATGACAGTTTCCTGCCACCCTTCACCATCGTCATCGCCAACCGTCCAGAGATTGTTGTAGGCGAACTTTGCCTGCGAGTGCCGTCCCAGAGAGGCATTTATGACGCTGAGCGCTGCAACGCGTGCATAGTGCGGTGACGATGGGTCACGGATTTCGTTCACAGCGCCGACGTCTACAAAGCCGCCGCTCTTCGCCTCTGCCCCTTTCCAGAGATCCATGCTGCCGTGATTCATGTCGCACATGTCACCCGATTCGAAGTGCCAGGTGTCATGGATCCCCGCAATGCAATCATCCCCCCACATGCGGCGCATGACTCTGTTGGTGGACCGTTGTGCATCCACGACGGTCTGCTGGACCAGCCGGTAGTACACCTGGCGAACCGGGATGTGTGAGCCGTCGGCTGCATCCAGTGCGAGTTTCCAGAGAACACGGTCAAGGGGGAACCCGAGGGCGTCGGCACACGCTGCCCGTATGGCGGGCGTGAAAGGCAAGCTTCCGTAGGTGCACGTGTAGCCCGGTTCATCCCACATCAATCCCCGCGCATGAATCCCCTGCTTCTTCAGCGTCGCGAGACGGCGTTCGTACTCACGCATCTGCATGCGATTGGAGTAGTCCACATGTGAAGACCGGACATGGAAGAACGCCAGAGCCTGCCAGGATGAATCATCGGGGGGACGAAACTCACCGAACGCCTCAACGTACCGGTCCCGGGCGTTGTAGAACATATGCGTGCGGGATGTGATGTCCTGGATATCATCGACGCCGAGCGGAGATCGACCCATGCGTACAGCATACGCCCGCAGGACTCCCAGCGGCAGGTATTCGATGGCCACTTCGTGCAGCATGTGCACGTGGCGTGGACTCAGCAGACAGCGCACGGCATACCTGCCGCCGGTGACTGCGCCAAAATGCGGCACTTCGCTGGCGCGGCTGGTATTGCCGAACAATACAAGATCCGTCCCCCCGCCCGGGCCAATGAGGGCCCGGGAAATGAACCGCGGATCGGGTCCGACCCAGAGGTGCTTGCCCGCGGCACGGCACATGCGGCTGATGTGGGCCAACGCTGTCCGTGCCGCCGGATCATCCCATGTGTATCTGCTGCAACGGACAAATGCGGCGACGCCGTCGAATCCGGCTGCCATCAGATCCGCAAACTGGGACTCGCGAACCGTTGCGCTTTCAATGACTTCATCATGGATACTCCACACCATGATCGAGACGGGGAGTGTCCCGCGAGATGATACCATGTTCAGTCAAGCTCCTCAAACAGTACATTGTCAAACCAGCTTGTGCCCTGCCCTTGGTGAACAAGGAGAATGTGTATGCGGTCCGGTTCCGGAACGATAGCCTGCGTGACGACGGCAAGTTCGCGCCATTCTGTCGTTCCTGAAACCTTGACAGGCGATAGATGCATCTCATACCGTTCGGCGTGATGGAGATCAGGCTGACCGCACCTGTGGATCCGGAGAGCGATGTGTGATTCTCCGTTCAGCGCCAGCGTGCGGACGCGGGCCGAAAGCCGGTACCGTTTGCCTGACCGGAATGCCACCCCTCCGAACGCCGGCCCGAGTGTCGTTGCCATCCAGCGTCCTGAGGCTGGAACACTCGTCCGTATGCACAGCGATGCCTGATCATCAAACCCGGTCGTTTGATCCAATTCTGCATGGAGGCTTCCTGCC
>Ga0316601_100000444_pt1 | contig 17588 bp, 9 predicted proteins | sample OWC_soil_day5_no_FD_207663 | JGI IMG/M metagenome (GOLD analysis project Ga0316601, IMG submission 207663) | Wetland soil microbial communities from Old Woman Creek delta, Ohio, United States - OWC_soil_day5_noCT | ecosystem: Environmental > Terrestrial > Soil > Wetlands | place: USA: Ohio... | reverse complement strand
TCTCTCCCAGGTACGGGGGCATGGAGGCTTCGCCGTAGCCAATGATCCCATCCTGCTCCACCTCAACGAGCATAGCCGGGGTCGAAGTGCGCGAACCGGTTGCGAGCGTGAACGTCCGACGCAGTTCGAGCGTGTAGGGATGGTACGTGAGTCTCATGCCCTGCCCCGGCGTAGTGCCGCGCTGGCATTTCCCACGGCGATGGTGACCAGGCATCCGATGAACGTGTGCCAGGTGTACGCGATTGTCGTGAACGAGATCACGGCGCTCATGGCAAGGATGCCCGCAATGAATCCCGCGAACGCATCCGCCTGGTTCGTCTTCCGGAAAAGAAGTCCCAGGAAGAAGGTCCCGAGCAGTCCACCGTATGTGAAGGAAGCGATCTTCAACCCGAGCTCTACCACCGGGTTGCGCGTATCGGTGAAGAGCATCGCTCCGCCGATCAAGACGACGCCCCAGAAGAGAGTCAGGATCCTGGACCAGAGCACCTCTTTGTTCCGGCTTAGCGCTTTGCCCCTGGAGGTCTGCTTGAAAAGGTCCAAATAGGTGGACGATGCCAGGGAGCTGATCGACGAGGAGAGCGTCCCCATTGCCGATGCAAGGATCCCCGCGATCACGAGTCCGGCAACACCGGGGGGCAGGTTCTCCACGATGAACTTGGGAAAGACTTCGTCGGAGGAGTGGAGGCCGAGCGACTGAAAAGAAACGCCGCCGTAGAACGCGTACAAGCAGAGGCCGACAAACAGGAAGAAGGCGAACTGGGCAAAGATGAAGAACGCGTCCAGGATGAGCGCTTTCTGGCTCTCCTGCTGGTTTCTGCAGCCGAGCAGCCGTTGGACGAGAAGCTGGTCGGTCCCGTGAGAGGCCATGGTCAGGAACGTCCCTCCCAGGATCCCTCCTATTATAGTATAGGGGGAGGAGAAGAACCCATAGACGCTTCCGCCCCATTCCGGGTTGAACAGCTGGAACTTGTTTGCCCCCGCTGTCGCCATGGTGATGACGCTTTCCCAGCCCCCGGGGAGCCGGGCCAGTATCAATCCCACCGCGGCCACGGCGCCGCTCAGGTAGATGAAGAGCTGCACGACGTCCATCGAGACCACGGCCTTCAGTCCGCCGACATAGGTATAGAGCAACGTGAAGAGACCGATCAACAGGATGCTCTGGGAATACTCCAGGCCGGTGATCATATGCACCGGGATCGCCGTGGCGAAAAGGCGCACGCCCGAGGCGAGGACGCGCGTGACAATGAAGACCGTGGATGTCCACTGGCGCAGCGGGATGCCGAACCGTCTCCCCAGAAAATCGTATGCCGTCTCAAGGTCTCCACGGTAGTACGCAGGGATGAAGATCAGACTGACTAGGATGCGTCCCACCACATAGCCGAGCACCAGCTGCAGGAAATGCATGTTCCCGGCATAGGCGAGGCCCGGGACACTGATAAATGTGAGCGTGCTGGTCTCCCCGGCCACAATGGAAAATCCGACCATCCACCACGGAAGTTGCTTCCCGCCGAGAAAATAGTCACGTGAGGAGCGCTGCCTGCCTGAGATGACGATTCCCGCACCGGTGACGCCCAGCAGATAGACGATCACGATGGCGTAGTCGATGGGTGAAAAACCCACGTGAGGCTCCTGTGGAGAGTGAGGGGTAATGTACTGAGTGCCCCGGGGAAAAACAACCGTAGGTCGGTAGGTCGGGTCGGCCGTCAGCCTTCGGCTGACGAGCCTCGTCCAGGAGGGACGGGAGACCCGACCTAGTGTGCGCGGGTTTGCATCTCAGTGAAATCCTCGTTACTCTACCATACAACCATCCGGCCCTCTTTTTTTACGGCATTCAATTCCATGGAACAACCCCAAAGCCCCGCCACGACGACGCGCCCATCGTTCCTGAAGCAAACCCTCCAAGAGGTCTCCCAGCCCTTCATCGACCTCGTCCATTCCTCCCGCGCTATCTGGGGGATCAATGTCTCGTATCTCCTGGAGGGGCTAACCTATTTCGGTATCCTGGGACTGCTAGCGATTTTCTTCAATCAGTACATCGGATTGAACGATATTCATGCCGGACAGATGGTAGGTTTCCTCACCGCGGGGATCACGCTGGGGATGCTCCTGCTTGGCGCCACAGTGGATCTGATCGGCGTCCGGAAAGCATTGATCATCTCACTCGTGCTCATGATGGTTGGACGTTCCCTGCTGGCGGCGAGTCCCGACCTCGGCGCCGCAGAGGGACTCTGGTCGTCTGCGCATCTGATCGCCATGTTCGGACTTCTCTGGATCGTCGCCGGATACGGCATCTACCAGCCGGCTTGTTATGCTGCCGTCCGCAAATTCTCCAGTGAGAAGACCGCCGCCATGGGCTACGCCATGCTCTACGCGCTGATGAACCTTGGAGGATTTCTTCCGGCATTGATCTCCCCTCCGATCCGGAAGGGGATCGGCATCACGGGAGAATTCTGGGTGTACGTCGTGCTCACACTCGCCGGCATCGCCGTCGTGTACTGGGTTCTGTCGCCGCGCACCGTGCACGATGCCATCGCCGAAGCCAGCCGCGAGAGGAAAGAGGAGCCCCCGAAAGAGGAGAGGAAACCGCTGAAGGAACAGATTGCCTTCTACATGAAAAACTTCCCGCTCAAGGACCTCCGCTTTCTCTACTTCATCTTCATCCTCATCCCGGTGCAAACGCTCTTCGCGCACAACTGGCTCACGCTGCCGCAGTACTGCAACAGGGCTTTCACCGGCGTCGTGAGCGAGAACTTTGAGTTCTTTGTGAACTTCGGACCTCTGTTGATCTTCATCCTTACCCCCGCGGTGACCGCGCTGACCTCGCATAGGAACACCTACACCATGATGATCATCGGGACGGCCGTGATGGCATCTCCCACGTTTCTCCTCGCGATCGGCCCCAGCATCTATACGCTCATGGGCTATCTGATCATCATGACGCTGGGCGAAGCGATGTGGTCTGCCCGTTTCCTCCAATGGATCGCCGAAGTCGCGCCTCCGCGAATGACCGGCATCTACATGGGAATCGGCCAGTTCCCCTGGTTCCTCACCAAAGTGATCACGAGCCTTTACTCCGGCTGGTTTCTGATGAAGTACTGTCCCGAAGGAGTGTCGCCGTCCGAGACGAACACGGAGACGATGTGGCTCATCTATGGCTTCATTGCTATCATCACGCCGATAGGATTGATTCTCGCGCGGAATTGGATGGCGAAAGGTTTCAAGTCGCGGCACGGCGAAACCGTCCCTGATGCAGGGATGTAGACGAACGAGTGGGGAGAGTGAATGCCTTTTTTAGTCCATTTTTGGCACTTTTTCCTCTCCTCACATTCGAAGTGTGGAAAAATCCGACAGAATCGCGGGAATGTGAAGAAAAAACTTGCTTTTTAAGTGGGTGCATAGTAGATTTGCGATGCCGTACACCGTTCTTGCGCTTTTAAGCTCCGTGGTGATGTACCGTAGCAAGATTCATTCAGGTAAGTGTCGCCAGCAGTCGAAATCGCATTCGATGGTGCAGGAAGGAACTTATGCCATTGAATGCGATTTGCCGTTTTAAGAGCCAGTGAAGTCGGTGCACATAGTTCCGGTCTAAGCCGGGTTCTTAAATCATCAAGAAAGGAATGTTCCATGGAGAAGGGTACAGTCAAGTGGTTCAATGGAGCCAAAGGCTACGGCTTCATTTCTCGCAATGGCGGTGAAGACGTATTTGTGCACTTCAAAGCGATTGTCGGCGAAGGGTACAGAAACCTGAATGAAGGTGACACCGTAGAGTTCGATGTGGAGAAAGGCCCCAAGGGCCTGCAGGCTGCTAACGTCCGCAAAGTATAAGACTCATTGAGCCAACAAACTCCGCTACCCGTCTTTCTCTGGAAGACGGGGGCGGAGTTTTGTTTGCGGCTCTCCTGGCATAGCGTCATTGTGAGCCTGCCTGTCGGCAGACAGGCCTGCTCTGGCCTTTCGCCGAGCCGTCTTTCAGACGAGCCTCGTCCCGCCGCTGGTGGAACGGGAGTCACGGTCTCTGCCTAAGGCGGAGACCGGTCCTGCGGCAGTCAGGCGCTTTTCGCGTAGGTATCTATACCATCATCCCGCACTGAGAAACGTGCGGGAATCCTCACAATGACGACATCGCAGTATCCTGATTCCCCAAAACATCCCCTCGCTCATGCGCATCCGTATCTTCATCACCGGCGGTACCTTCGACAAGGAGTACAACGAGCTCGACGGGACGCTCTTCTTCAAGAACACCCATCTTCCTGAAATGCTCACGCTAGGCCGTTCACGCGTCGATGTTGCCGTCACGTCATTGATGATGATCGACAGCCTCGACATGACCGATGAGCATCGGAGAGAGATCATCGAAAAATGCCGGAACGCAGGGGAAGAGCGCGTGCTCATTACCCACGGCACCGACACGATGGAAGTGACGGCCCGAACCCTCGGGGAAGCGGGACTTCCCAAGACCATCGTTCTCACCGGCGCTCTTGTGCCCTACAAGTTCGGCAGCTCCGACGGGCTTTTCAACCTTGGAAGCGCGCTCGCATTCGTGCAGACACTTCCTCACGGGGTGTACATCGCCATGAACGGCAGGTATTTCCCCTGGACGAATGTGCGGAAGAACAAGAAGACCGGGATGTTCGAAGAAAAACGGATGTAATGCTGGCTTAGAAATCATTGAGGCCGAAGGACTCAAACAGATAGGTCCCCGCGCCAACCTGAATCACCGCCCTTCCATCTTCCATCCGCAGAAAGGATACACCTGACACATTCTCCAGACTGCGACCACCTTCTTTCACCGTTGACGACGACGTCGCCGGCAGAAAGACAATTGCTGTCGTGTTGCCTGGAATCCTCAGCTCCAGCCGGAAACCCCTTTTTATCTTCCTCCAGTCGCTCTTCACCTCCCCATAGGGCGTTACATGGGACGCCGTCACCCACGTGAGCGTCCCCGAAGTCTCAGGGCGGATGACGATCCTCTTGAACCCTGGCACTTCGTCGCTCGTCCTTATCCCGGCGAGAGAATGATAGAACCATGTCCCGATCGGTCCCTGCAACGACGGCATTTGCACCTGTCCCCCTGTCCAGGTCTCTTTCATGACCGTGTTCCCCCTGTTCAGGATGGCGTCGATGAAGCTGGGATAGTCGGTCTGCATAGCCATGGACCAGGCGAGGTCGGGTCTGCCCAACTCCACGAGAGCCGGCAAGAGCAGTGGTGTGCCGACGAAGCCTGTGCTCAGGTGATTGCTGTCCAGCGCGACCCGCTCAAAGAGCTTCTGCTTGACAATCTCTCGCTTAGCGGGAAGCACGAGTCCGCACACCAACGAGACGATCTGCGAGGTCTGGCTCCCGCTTCCGTACATCCCCGATTGCGGGTCGAAGAATGCGCGGTTGTAGGCAGAACGAATGCTATCGGTCTTGCGCGCGTAATCATCGGCCTCGCTGTTCCGCCCAAGGATGGAAGCCGACCGGCTCAGAATCTGCGCGAACCAGCAGTATGCCGCTGTCGAGGTCAATGGAACGGGAGTGCGCTTCGGACGGGCATCGACGGCCCCCACCTCAAGCCAATCGCCGAGGCCCCAGCTGATCACATGGTCTTTTGCCTGGGTTCCGAGCCAGCCGAAGTAGCTTTTCATGGACGGATAACTCTCTGCAAGAATCGCCGTGTCGCCATAGAACTGATAGATGTACCAGGGGGCGTAAACGATCGCCCCGCCCCACCAGGGGCCGTTGATCGTTGGACCGTCGAAGCGACCGGGAGCGACCGGCGGGACATAGCCATTCGGATGGATGATGTCGAGGAAATCGCGCTGCCACTTCACATACATGCTCCAGGCATCGAAGTTATAGACCGTTTCGTAGAAGCCGGTCTCAACGTCCTGCGTCCAGCCCGCTTTCTCGCGGGTGGGATCGTTCGGGATGTGGATGACGTAATTGCGGATCGTCCTGAACAGGATCTGTTGCAGCTTGTTCAGACGCTCATCCGAGCAGACGAAGCTGCCTGACCGCGGCATGCCGGTGGAGATGGCGATACCAGTCACATCCGAAGCCTTCGGCTGGTATGTGAGTCCCTCAACATCGACGTACCTGAAGCCGGCGTAGCAGAAACATGGCTCGTACACCTCGGTACCTTTGCCCGAGAGGATCAGCTCCAGGGTCTGGTAACGCCCGAGCGTATGCGTGGGAGCACCGGGGAGACGGATCGTGATCCTCTGGCCACGGGTGCCGCGGACCCGAATCCGCACCCACCCGGCCGTTTCCACCCCCAGGTCGAATCGCCAGACGCTGTCCTTTCGTTCTACGCGCGTGGCAGGGATCTCTTCCTGCTTTCTCACCGGGTAGATCATTTGTCGCATGAGTTTCCCACGAGGCGGGTCAAGGACGAGAGCCTCCTTCCAGTCAGTTGCCGAGTAGTGCGGCCTGTCCCAACCGGGCATTTCCATCCTGGCATCATAGGTCTCCCCTGCCAGGACGCAGTTGAAGCGGATCGGACCCGACGTGGTGAAGTGCCAGTCGGGGCCGCTCAGCACCGACTTCTGCGTGCCGTCGGCATACTCAACGGCAAGCCTGAAGAGCAAACGCGGTGTGTTGACATAGTCCGCCGCGTAGAATCGGAGCGCGTGTGGAGTGATCAGGTTATACCAGCCGTTCCCGAGGACCACGCCCAGGGCGTTCCTGCCTCGCACGAGCACCGAGGTCACATCGAACACCTGGTACCCCACGCGCTTATCGTAATCTGTGTAGGCCGGGTCGAGGAGAAAATCCCCGACCTTCTTCCCGTTAATCGAGAACTCGAAATGGCCAAGTCCGCAAACGTACGCCGTGGCCCGCACCGGAGATTCGGAAAGGTTGACCTCTTTTCTCAGATAGACGGCGGGCGCTTCGGTGACAGCCTTCCCCATTGTGCGGAGGCTCTCCGCCATTCCCCAGATCTCGCTTTCGGATTCCATGCCGAAGTCAGGGAGAGCCTTAAGGGCCGCCTGATACGGCTTCAGTGTCAGGTCGGAGCCGATCCACTGCGCACCCTGCCAGTCGTCTGCCGACAGAAGTCCCACGGTCCATGAGCCGGGTTTGCTCCATGATGATTGTTTTCCATCTTCATCCCAGATGCGCACCTTCCAGAAGCAGCTCGATCCGGAGGTGAGCCCTTTCCCGCTGTAGCGCACGGCAATAGAATTGGAGGATGTGACCTTGCCGCTATTCCAGAGGTCCGCGCTTTCTTCTGTAAGCAACGACTGCTTTGAGGCGACAAGGATCTGGTAGCCCGTCTGAAGGATTCCCCGGCGAGGGGGCACGATCCAGCCCAGCCGGGGAGTGGACACATCGATGCCCAGCGGAGCGGTGAACCTTTCGCAACGGAGGACGGAAGGAGCATCGGATTGTCGTGGCAACACGACTGGAACCGCAGCCTGTACGGCCAGGAGGATCAGGCAAAGGGTCAAGGCAACGCGCATAATCTGTTCACGCAAGGGGGACCTGCTGGACCGTTGCAATCCTGACATCCAATGGGCTCCTTGGCTCAAGGTATTGAGTTATTTTACTCAAGATACTGAGTAAAAAAAGGAGTCCATCTTTCTTCAAGACGGGCCGAGCTACACCGGATCCCGGGTCACATGCCATATCTTTTCACGCTTACACTCGAGACTCCAGCATCCAGATCAATGTAGATCTTCTTTGTTGCGCTCTCGAAGTTCTCCGTGCGGTACACTCCGGAATCCAGCTTCCTGAATCCGCCGAAACTCTTGCGAGAGACGGCCACCTCGGCATTGATCTCGCAACCGACCGAATCGGGGACAAGCAACTGCAGCGACGATACGCCTGATTTTATCGACACCCGGGTCTCTTTCGCCCTGTCGCCCAGCGTCAGCCTCACTCTCGCCGCGCCTGCCGAAACCACAAGCCGCTCGACGACGAAAGGGGATACGTCAACATCCATGGCTGAAGCGCCAATATCAAAACGCATGTCCCACACCGGGATGGGATTCAACCGGATGTCCGCCCGATGCCCGATCCTCGCCCTCCACCGTCCCTGCTTCCCTCCCTCAAGCCTCAGCGTTACCTGCTCCAGGTCGCCAACCCGCTCGGTGTCGAATTCGTACCGCCCGAAGCTTGAATGAATCGCGGCCTCAATGAGCTGTGTCGTCGTGTCTTCAACCTTGAACGAGCCCACGGCCGACTCGAACTTGAACGATGCGCGGTGCATGACGGTATCGTACGGGTGGCTCAGTTGCTGCTCGTATACCTGGTCGTATTCCCTGTCGTCCGGCGCCCAATTGCGTGCGTGCCATCCCCATCCGAAGTTGATGACGCTGAGCACGAAAACGGCCAGCCCGATTGCGAACAGCCCCACTACAACGGTCTTCCAGGGCTGCTTGTTGCCGGTAAGCAAGACCACCCCCCAGGCCACAAGGATCAGTGGCCAGAACCTCCAGACCCATCCCCATCCCACAGAGAGGACATCCAGACGCTCGAGCAAGAGGAGAATTCCCATCGCAACGAAGAGCACCCCCCAGAAGACTTTGCCGGTTTTCATGTGATGCCTCCTTTAGATCTAATTTTTCGAATCTCTGAGCTTGTTGTTTTGCCAGAGATGAACACAGATACGAGTTCGGGTACACAGATAGACACAGATGATGTGATAAACACAGATGAAGTATAGGGTACGCTATTTTTCAACCACACGCACGACCATTTGCCCGCTGGCAGAGTAATAGTTGCCGTCATACATCGCCTCGGCCATGATCGGAGCATAATGGAACGTGCCCTGCGTTACCGCGCGAACGGCGTAGTAGAATACCTGTTGCCTCTTCCCTCGCCGGAAACTCGTGTAGATGTTGATCCGGTCGTCACGAATGTCCATGTACTCGGGCTCTGTCGCATTCTTGATGAACGGGTAGTTCGTCATCTCCGTGAGCCGTGGGTTCTCGATCTCAAACCCGGCCGGCAACAGGTCGGATATGGCCACGTTCTCCAGCAGATCCACGCTCGAGGTCAACGTCACCCGGACGACGAGAAGCTCGTTTTGCCGGACCGAACCGATGTCCATCCCGTTTCCATTCCTGTCCAGGAACTCGCGCCGCACCTGGAGATTGCGGTCCTCCATACGGACCCCGCCATCGGTACGAATCCCTTCGGTCACCAGTGAATAATAGACCCTTCCCTCTCCTTTCATCGCTAGAGCCACCGTTTTTCCGAACGGGTCAATGTCGAACTTCTGCGTGCCGCCTTGATATGCATACTCCTTCGTGCCGACCCTGACCGTTCCCTCCACGTGTGTGCCAGTAGCCATGCGAGCGGCTTTCCCGAACGCGAGCAGGACAAAAGCATCGTCCTGCGTGCTCCACCACTCGTTGCTCTGATAGCGGCGCGACAGGTATTCCATATACCTCGGAATGGCCGGGTTGTTCAGGTCGGTCTCCAACAGGACGTTCAGTATGATCGCATTTGCACGGATCGGAGAGTCAAACCACCCTCCCGACGTTCGCACCGCCTCCTCCGTCTGGAACTGCGGAGGAACCAGCTCGCTAAATGTCTTCCTGTCTCCACTCAGGGCAAACGCCCCGGCCAGCAGATACCGCGTATCGGTGGTGAGCAAGTAGCGCTCGCTCCTGAAGAAATCCATGATCGACTTGTCCGGCACACCCGAGGCTGCCAGGACATAGAGCGCATAGACGACACTCTTGTCCGCGATGCGGTGGACGACAACTTTCTGGTTTTCATGAACAGTGTAGTCTTGCGTCCGGCGGCTCCGGGCAATACGGGCAGTCGCGTCAAGCGCGGGCTTCATCATGGCATCCGGCACTGCATAGCCGGCTTTCCTGGCTTCATAGAGGAAGTGCGTCACGTATACTGTGGTCCAGTCGTTGTAGTATCCACCTCCCGGCCAGTAGGCAAATGCACCGTCAGACGCTTGCATTGAGGCAAGAATGCCGATCGCTTCATTGACAAAATAGGTCGGGCTTCCCGTATTGAGGATGGAGGGTGCCAGCAAGCCGGCCACATCACGCAGGTAGATTTGCGGAAACGCCTTTGAGGTGATCTGCTCGAGGCAGCCGTGCGGATAGCCAAGCAGATGCTTCAGTTCACGCGCAAAGTTTGCCACCGGGAAGGGGCTGATGGAAAGATAGGCACGACGGGTTTCCGGCACGAAGGAGCCCCCGACATTGTGCGAGACGGAGTTGCCACCATCAACATAGCCAAACATCGCTTCCGTCAGGTAGGGCGACGCGGGGCGGACGGGAAGTTCCGTGATCGTCTCAAGCCGTTCGCCAAGTGCATCGGTGCGCACCTTCACGGTCGCCTTGCCGGTCCGCATCGTTGCCTTCAACGTTGCCGCCACGGCCCGCTCCTGATTGGCCTCGATCCGGAGGTCCGGGGGCCTTGCCCCCAACGCGATGCCGCCGGCGGCTTCAACGTCGAACCTGAGCGACATGGGATTTGCCGTTGTATTGAACGCCGTGATCGGCATGACGATGGAATCCCCCGGCGTCAGAAACCGCGGCAATGCCGCTGTAATCACCACGGGGTCTGCCACCTTCATCGCCTGCTGTGCAGAACCGAAGCGATCCCCCTTGTACGCAAGGGCCATCAGGCGGAGTTCCCCGTTGAACTCCGGGACGTCCAGCGTCATATCGGCCTCTCCACGGCTGTTCGTCTTCAGGATACCCGACCAGATGGCAACCGGTTTGAACCGCTGCACACCGAGCGGATTCGTCCTCTTCGCGATATCCGCATCGCTTCCCCCGGCGCTGCTTTGCGCCCCCCGTCTTTCGGGCTCAGGAATCAGGTGCTTGAAGAAGTCGTACGTCTCCGTCTGGAGGGCTTTCTTCGCGTAGAAGTAGCCGTACGGATCGGGAGTCTGGTAGTTCTTCACCTGGCAGATCCCTTCGTCCACCGCCGCCAGGGTCACGTGGACGTTCTGCTCTCCTCCGGCCGTGACGGTAACTGTTTGCTTGCTCTTCGGCCGCATCTTTTCGGGCGCCTTGATCGCGACCTCCAGCTTGTTGGATTTCTTCTCCACCATCAACGGCACGAAGCCATGACCGGCCATCAGCGGGATGTTCATCTCCTTGATCTTCCGGAAGAGCACCGCGCTGACATAGACGTTCGGTAGATATTTTTCCTCAATGGTGAGCTCCATGGATGCGGCATTGTTGACAACATTCAGGTAGCGGTAGCTGAACACCTGATTCCTCTCAACGGTCACCAGCATCTTGCCGCTGAACGGAGCCTGGAAGAGAATCCGCGCCTTCTCTCCCGGAGCGTAGACCGCCTTGTCCAGGACCGCTTCGACGCGCGCTTCGGGATCCACCTCGAAGGATGTGATATCTGTGCTCGCCCAGTCATAAGAATAGAAGGAAATCTGATTATACCCGCTGTCTCCTTCCCTGGATACGCGAACGGCGTACTCTCCCGAACGGGGAGCCATGTACGTGAACTCCACGGGCTTCGGCTGCAGTTCAACAACCTCGGACCTGGCCGATACTTCCCGCCGCTCGGACACGTAGCGCAGAGTCCGGTCCTGTCCGAACTGGCGCAGGACCGAATGCCATTCATAGCGAACGACCTCGACCTTGGCCCTGAACGACGCGATTGGCTGGTCGTTCGCGTCCACGGCGATCAACTGCATCTTCTGCGGACTGTTCGGGCTCACATAGTACGCCCCCTGGTTCAGGATGCCGATGAAGTAGTTCTTCGGATAGACGAGCGTCTGTGCGGCCTGGTAGACCGGACGCCCGGACTCATCGAACACCGCCACCCGTCCAACCGCGCGCAATATCCCCATCGATGCCAGGTCCTTCGGCAGCGTAAAATCGACGGCGGCCTTGCCGTTGTCACCCGTCTTTCCCTCCAACACGGTCGGATTTCCCGAGTAGTTCTTGGCCGCGTCATCGAAGAACCGAAATGCCGGGAAGGCTTTCGACTTGAAAGGTATCGGGGTGAGCAATCCTTCAAATTCCCAGTTTCGCCCCGCGGCGGGAGGCCCGAAGAAATTCAGTGCCAGGATATCATAGCGGATTTGCTCTCCCGGCTTCGCGACCTCCTTCGAAGCGTTCATGGTAATCCTGAGCCGGTCAGGCACGAAATCTTCCACGCTGACCTTGTACGAGGCCAGGAAGAGAGCATTGCCGGTATAGAGCTCGAACCGGTAGTCTCCCGTGAGCGAGGTCGGCTGTGTGGGGAATGATGTCTCGAAGGATCCTTCGGCGTTGAGGGAATGCTGCTGTTCTGCGACGAGTGTGCCGCGAGGGTTGACAATTTTCAGGCGAACCGGCATCTGGGCAGGAAGCGCCTCCGTCAGGTTCCTCACGATGCCGGAGACATAGACGCGTTCACCCGGACGGTAGATGTTCCTGTCGCCATAGAGCATGGCATCGTACACGTTCTCCGCGTCACGCTTTCCTGAAACGTCGTAGCGCGAGGTTTCGACTTCATAGTCGGCAAGATGGAGAAAATTGAAATCGTTGTCCGCTTCCGCCGTCACCAGCTTGAGCGGGAAGTCCTTCGTGCGCTTCCGCATGTCGGTAAAGCGCACGGCGCCGTCCCGGTCAGTTTTGTCCGAAGCGATGGTCTGGTTATTTGTGGAGAGAAGTGAAATCCGCGTGCCGGACAGAGGCTCATTGTTGTCAAGGCTGGTGGCAAACACCATCAGTTCGTCCGCGCTTCCCTTGACGATCAGGCCGATATCAGACACAGAGACCAGCTTTGATGTTGAACGCCAGGGCTCTCTGGTGTTGGCGATCTCCACAAGGTAAAACCCCTTGTACCCCGTGTGGAGATACGGCTCCAGGCTGAGCGGCATGGTCACTTCCTGGTTCACCGGCCCCTTGACTTCGATGCTGTCAAAATTGAGCTGTCGCCCGTACGGACCGAGGAAGTAGCGGAATTTTCTCCTGTACGACCCTCCTCCATCTTCGTCGTTGCCGTCTCCGATGTACTCGTAGTCGTAGTAGCGTCCGCCATCCAGGAAAAAGACCAGATTGTTCTGGAACACCTGGCTGACACGCACATTGAGCTTGCTGATGTTGACCGTCGTGATCTCAAGGCTCCTCTGCCCGCTGAGCAGCATATAGAGCCCCGATTCCGAAGCGAAGCGGAATGAAGGAGCAACATTGCCGATGACAATGTCGGCATCATAGTCATTCTGCATGCGGCCCCCAAGCACGCTTTCCATTCCTTTGCCGATATGCAACCGGAAGGGCGTGCCGGGCTCGAACTTTCCGCGCACCGTGAACGATTGTCCGTCGCCCTGGATGTCATACTCGCGAACCGGCTCCACGGTGACAAAACCTTTCGCCGCAGCCGGATCGACCTGCTGTGATGTCCGTACGCGGATCCATCCCTTGATGCCATCTGTTCCCGCTTCATGTCCATAGACCTGCAATTCTCCCAGCGCGGGCAACGTGTAGACAAAGGGGCGCTCCATCCAGACGCGCGTGCTCGTTTCCGGAGAGATCAATTGATCATCGAAGGAAACGGCAATGGTCCGCTCCTTGTCCAACTGGGCCACAACACCGACCTCCAGGGCGATCATCCTGCTGCGCTGCGTGGTCATGATTCGCGAGATTGGGTGAGCCTGATCGTCGATCGTGACCTTGGTGTGCGATGCCACGTCTTCGGGGCTGACGGCATACGTGAAGACCAGATTCGCCTTGATGCCCACCTGCCGCTGTTCTCCCAAACGATCATAGAAAAACTCCGCCTGCTTCATGGTAAACCGTTCCGTGGAGAACGCAAACTCGGATGGCCCGCCAAAGGATCCCGCCCCCGCAAGGGCCTTGAGCAGCTCGGTGTTCAACCGTGCGGAATACCTGACGTCGCCGGCAAGAGGTGCATCGGGACTGAACACCAGCCGCGAAGTATCCTGCCAGACGAATTTCCCCGGGATCGCCGGCGTAAACTCGATCAGCGGGACGTCTGTCCACCTGTTGAGCGAGTCCAGCGGTACCACACCGCGGGAGAATGTCAGCGCAATGACCGTATCCTGCGGAAGCACTCCTTCGGGAAGCGGAGAAGCGACACGCAGCACATCGGATTCCCTGGCGCAGGAGACGAAGACAAGGATGAGGGCGAGGAGGAAGCTCGGGAGTCGCATAGCTATTTGGAATCTCGATTCTTGATCTTGGACTGTTGAGACCACGGGCGACCGGGACGATCGGGTTACAGCACCAGTTTAACGGTGATATGCACTTTCGACACTCTTCCTTTGTCATCCATGCAGGTGACCGTATGGTCCCCGTCGGAAAGCGAGACAAAGAGCTTCTCGGACGCATCTCTCCTGCCGATGTACCGATCGTTCAGATACCAGGCGATCGCTTTCACGTCGAGACCGGCGCTGGCCTGGAGCGCAAGCTTCTGCCCACGCGAAACCAGGTAATAGGTCATGTTGTCGGACGGACTCACGATTGCCGGCCCATCCCCTCCGAGTACGCGTGTGCACAGTGGATTGTGCGGCGGCGGCATTTCGTAACCAACATGATTCCTTTTCCAGAACGCGAGCAGCTCCGGAGGATAATCCTTCAACGTGACCGCTCTGTAGGAGTGCCGGGCAAGACATTCGGGACAATAGGAAAGCGTCCCGTCAGTCGAGACCAGATACTCCTTGCACACCGTGCACTCTCTCTGGAGAGTGCGGGAAACAGCATAGAGATCTTCTATGACATTGGTGCAGCGCGCAGAGGGCGGCAGCCCGCTCTCCGCGCAAACGAGGCGCATTCCGAGGTCCTTCGGAAGAGGCAGGATCGCTTTCTCATGACGAGCGGAGATCGAGTTGAAGATGTCGATCAGCAGCGGGGCAGCGGCCTTTGAAGCGAGCAGGTCGGGGTTCCCATCGTGCGTGACGTTCCCGATCCAGACCCCGATCGTATGCATCGCCGAATAGCCGATCGCCCACGCGTCGCGCCGCCCGTAGCTCGTCCCGGTCTTGAACGCAACTGCGGGGAGGTTGACCGACGCCTCGAAATTGTTCGGCAGGTCGGGCCTGTTCAATCCGGCCAGGATCTCGGTGACCATATACGCGGTGGACGAGGAGCAGACCCGCCGGGCCTCCTTGCGGTTCTCGCCGTTCACAGCCGTATAGCAAAGCGGACGATATTGGCCTCCGGAAGGGAAGACGGCATATGCCGCCACCAGCTCTTCCAGTGTCACGCCACATCCCCCGAGGATGACGCTCAACCCCAATTTCCTTCTCTGCTTTTCCAGAGAAGCGAACCCTGCCTCCGCCGCCAATTCCAGGAAAGCTGGAAAAGCTGCACCCTTCAACAGCCTGATCATCGGGACGTTCAACGAGCGCCTCAGGGCATCATCGGCAAAGACCGATCCGGAATAAGTGCCATCGTAGTTCTCCGCCAGGAAGCCTTCCGCATCGTACGGTGTATCGAGGAGGCGAAGCTTGGGGGTCAGTTCTCCCTTCTCCATCAGGAGGGAGAAGAGAAACGGCTTGAGCGTCGAACCGGGAGACCGAAGAGCGACGGCGGCATCCACCTGACCGGATGCACCAGCATCCTCGAAATTCTCCGACCCCGCATACGCAAGCACCTCCCTGCTCTTGTTGTCGACCACGATGAGCGCCCCATTCTTGACCCCCCGCTGCTTCCAGGGACGCATGTGACTGGAGAGGAGCGCTTCCGCCACACGCTGGATGCGCAGGTCGAGCGAGCTTCTGACATCGCTCACAGTGCCGGCCTTCTCCCGGAGACGCAGGCAGTAATGCGGGGCATGCCGCGGCAGCTGTCTCCGTTCCGCGGCCGAAGGCGTGTTCCAGATGATCGTGGAGTCCTGTGGCGAGAGCAATCCGGATGCGATCCAGGCCGCGGCCTGCCGGCGCCGCTGGGCCAGTAGGGCCTCGGGATTACGGTCCGGCTGCAATCCGTTCGGATTGCCCGGGATCAGAATCAGGTCCACCAGTTGGGCAATATTGAGCCGCTCCAGGGGCGTCTGGTAATAGATCATCGCCGCAGACTTCAGTCCCTCGATATTTCCACCCAGCGGGACCATGGAAAGGTAGAGCTCGAGGAGTTGCTCCTTCGAGTATCGCCACTCCAGTTGCAGTGCCCTGAACATCTCGACGAGCTTGTTCCCGTACGTGCGCTCCTTTGGTTCGAGCATACGGGCGACCTGCATCGTAATGGTGGAAGCTCCGACCACGGTTTTCCCTCGCCGGAGATTCAGCACGAGTGCTCTCACAACAGAGACCGGGTTCACGCCGGGGTGATGGTAGAACCAGCGGTCTTCGCGCTCAATCAGAATCCGCTTGAGCTTCTCGGGAATCTCAGCAGGCGAGGTCCGTATCCGCCAGATGCCGTCGCCGGCGAGGTAGGAGCCGAGGAACTCTCCGTTCCTGTCCTCGATGAGGAGCGAGTACGGCTTGAGCGGCGGCAATGGGAAAAGAGCGGAAAGGAGGGAGAAGGCAAGCAGAGACAAGAGGCAAGTGGCAAGAAACAAGAACGCCCTCCGGTGATGGGTGTGGCCCTCTTCCCTCTTCCTTCTTCCTTCTTCACTCATATGTTTTCCCCTCGCCGAATTGTCCAGAAATCGTCCGACAATCCTCTGTCAGCGAGATAGGCAAACGGCATCGTAAAGTAGCCTTGCGCTCCCCATTCGGTACCCCACGAATTCCGCACGATGAACCTCTTCTCCGCTTCGTCGTAACCCACCGCCATGACGGCATGCCCACCCAGCACCCGTTCCTCCGGTTTGGGCATCGGGACCACGCCGGTGCGCGCGACTTCAGCCGACTCGAAGCTTTCATAGACGGAGAAGCCAAAGACGAAGGGAATGCCCTCCGCAAGACATGCCAGCATCTCGTCCAGCGCGAGGATGCGCTCGTAGGATGTGATCTGGTACTCTTCTGCCTCGCGATAGCAGTGTGCCGGCGGACGCCGGTCGAACCGGGAGACAATGTAAGGCCATTTCTTTTCCGTGCACACCCCTTGTTTGGCAAGGGTCTTGATCCCGTCCCGGAGCATCGCGCCGGAATCGACATGCACCGTGTCTATCAACACGCGCTCATTATAATAGATGAAGAGCCGGCTCAGGTCCTTGAACGGAAGTCTGTTCTTTCGCTCGAGGAATTCCATGGCACCGGCAAGGGCATTTGCCGTGCAACTGCCCAGTCTGCCCTGTTCCTCCACCGCCGAGCACAGCTTCCGCAGGTCCACCGCCGGAGGAAACGCTCCGGGAAGCGGATGGATCACCCTGTAGAGGTAGTCGCGCTGGTCGGGCAGGTCGGGAATCCAGCCATAGCGGCGTGGTATCCGGGCAGGCTGTTTCTTCGTGCGACGGGGCTTGGGTCGTGCTCTCATCAGAGGTCCTTTTCAAGGGAACCTTCGGGAGGAACAGTGGAGTGGTGGAATATATTGAAGAGAGAGAGGGAAAGCAACTGAGGATGAGACAAACGGAAAGCGCGCAGAGGCACTTCTTTTTCTGAAGGATTGCCACAGGATGCACAAAAATAAAACATGACATTCTGAGGCCGTCTTTTCTTTTGCCGGAGTCGATTTCTGTCTCCCTGCGCCGCCCGTTCAGGACGAGAGCGCTGTTGCTTCTTTCTCTTTTTCCCGATATTGTTTGTGGACTCTTGTCTTCCACCCGCAGAA
>Ga0316601_100000443_pt1 | contig 17590 bp, 9 predicted proteins | sample OWC_soil_day5_no_FD_207663 | JGI IMG/M metagenome (GOLD analysis project Ga0316601, IMG submission 207663) | Wetland soil microbial communities from Old Woman Creek delta, Ohio, United States - OWC_soil_day5_noCT | ecosystem: Environmental > Terrestrial > Soil > Wetlands | place: USA: Ohio... | reverse complement strand
CTGATTAAGAAGCTAATAAGCAACCAACGAAACAAGTAAACGAAATAGTAAGATTGATGAGGCAGAATTCTTTTTGATAATAAAACCATAATACTAAGTTTGTAACCTGAAATTATTTAATTAAGCCGGAAGGATAAAGCATACCTTACCCATCAGACTTTTGTCTTTAAGTAGGTATCATCAGCTCAATGAGCGGTTTAGGGCAGATGCCATTGCCAAAACAGGCCGCAAAGGTAAATATTATATTTAATTAAACCAAGAGTGATAACAATAGTATTCTGAATAAGTTTTTGCTTTATTTACATAAAATATTAGGTAAAATATCGCTCATGCCTTAAAAAAAGAGCTATAAAATTTGAGAATTAGGATTTTTTATTTATATTTGGGAAAACGGATCCGGTAATAGAAAGTTTTCAAAGCTGTTAAGCACATTAAAACGACACAATAATATTACCAATAATGAACACTACTATAAGAACAGAAGAAATGAATCACAATTGGGATGATTCATTGTTACTTGGCATTGAGACAATTGACAAGCAACATAAATCGTTTTTTACTTTACTTAATGAAATTATTACGTTAAGCGAGAACGATGATGCAGAGGAGAAAGTTATGAATTTACTGAATGAACTTGAGATTCATGCCGAATGCCATTTCAAAACAGAAGAAGCGTTAATGCGTGAGGCTAATTCGCCAAACCTGGAGGAGCATATTAATCAGCATAATACATTTCAGAGAAAAACTAAGGATTTCATGGTTGTTTATAGCTATGGGAACAAGGTATTGATAAACAAAATTATAGCATTCATGAAGCTATGGCTTATAACTCACATAAGAGAATATGATACTGATTATGCAAAATGCGTTAAAACATATTATGCCCCAAAAACAATGATCACTCTTTAAAAATAACTTTTTATAATATGAAATGAGCACATAGGAAAAACTCCTATGCGCTCATCTGCCGTCAAAATAAAAAAAAGCAGATTTATTAAGCCATAACTTTCTTAAAATATAGTCAGGCCAATTATACTGTTACAGCTTTTTATCCATTTTATTTAGCCATAACTTTGTAGGTGTAGATTAAACCGTGATTAGGTTCAACAACTAGATTGGTTATCTCGAAGTTTACATTTCCTTCCTTTGTACCATTCTCCAATTTCACAGTTACTGTTTCGGTTGCATTAGGCTTTATGGTATATTCACGGAAATAAACCACATCCGGGTTATGTTCTGTTTTTAATAACTCGAAGGTTAGATCGGATTTGTTCTTGAAGGTGATTTTCACGCTTTTCCCGCTTTTTACCACATTCCTTACTTCAATAGCACTTTCGAACAATGCTTTCAGGTATTTACGTTCACCAATAATTTTATTTCCTGCATATACGGCAGTACGTCTGTTGAGCAATGCATCACGAATACCCTCAATACTACGATCTATTGCAAAAACAAAAGTCATGGTGCGATGTTCGCCTTTGGCAAAGTCATATTCATTATTGATAGGTACATGAATATCTGAGTTACCGAGCATGGTAAGCTTCTTATCAAGTGCCCACTGAAGTGCTTCGGGGTAATACTCTCTTCCGTTGGCAACTTCTATACCGTTCATGCAACCTGCATTGTAGAGTTCGGAATGTTCGGGCCACCATTTAGTTGAATCGGGTTGTTGAGCTGCCCATCCCGGATGGTTCCAAAATATAAAAGCATTCTGTGACTTGGCTGCCTTGAAAGCATCCCGCCAGTCTTTCTTATCCAGAGAATCATTATTGGCAAGAAAGATAGCATTGGAGTGTCCCGGAGGCATGGAACGGGTGATTTCGCTTCCGCGAATAACTAGTACATCAGTTTCTTTGGCTGCCTGTTCGGCTATTTCGAACGAGCGACCAAGCTTAGCATCTATATCCTTTTTATGTGGGCGGTACTCAATGTGGTCTGTAATGGCAATGGCATCGAGTCCTTCGAGATAAGCTTCTCCAACACGGACAGACGGCCATACCAATCCGTCGGAAAACACTGTGTGAATATGGAAATCGCATTTTAGTGTTTTATAACCCTCTATATCGGGCACTTTAAGTTCGTGGCGCTCTTGTGCAGCCAGATTCATAAGAAATGACTGTGCCAGCACAGCCATTCCAAGGAGTAATGTTTTTTGTTTCATGAGATGTATATTATATCTGATTTAAACTCGTTAGCATACTTGAAGTAAAAATGAAAGCTACATTTTTACGCCCATAATTCATCAATATGATTCAAAAACAAATGAGCGTGTAAGTTAAGAATTTTAATAAAATTAAAGCGTTAAATGCGCATCATTTTTACTATTAAGTTGCTGAAAAGAAATGTTGTGTCTTTATAGTCAGATTGATACGTTTTCTGTGTAAACCTCACCAAAACGATTCGTTACTTCTATGGTTATGTTTTTTGTTCTGGCCGATGGAGTAGCACGAAACAAATGCAGAGTGCGATAACCGGAAGCTTCTCCTTTCATGGTTATGTAATCCTGATCTTCGTCCTGAAATTGCTCCATTGCGCCTTTCAATACTCCGTCTTCGTACCATTTCACCTTACAACTGGTATCCCAGTCCCAGTAATTAACCACCAGATAGCCGGGCTGTGTAGCAAACTCTCCGGGTTTGTAAACACGGAACTGATAATTCAGATCGCGACCTGTGGCTTTATAGTGCCACCTCACATCGTCTCCTTTAACATTGACAACGAGAAAACCATTTGGCGAACCGTCTTTATTCACCTCTCCTGCCCACCAGGCACCACATGCAGCTCCAATGTTGTGTTCGTAAATGGTAGAAGTTGCTTCTTCATTCTCATAAAAATGAGTGTGCCCTGCAAAGATGTGTACACGATAATCTTTTAGAATCTTCATCAACTGAGCAGCATTACTGATGTTCCCCGAGCCGTCTGTACTACGATTGGAAGTAGGAGCATGAAGATTCAGGAAAACCAATGAACCGGATTTTACGTAACTAAGATCTTTCTTCAGCCACTCTAATTGTTCGGTTGAGAGTTTCGTTGTGTACTCTTTATTCTTTAAATAATCGATGGACTTCATGGTAACCACATGCACACTGCCTATATTAAAAGAATAATCAGTTGGGCCAAAAAAAGATTCGTAGGTCTTCTCGGCATAATTACCCGATGTATCGGTAGTGTTGTGGCGATCGTTATAATTCAGATCGAAATCGTGATTACCAATAGTATGAAATATAGTGAATCCAAGGTTAGAAACTGTTGCTTTATATAGGGGGAACAATCCCATAGCATCCCATACATTGTCGCCCAATGTCATGCCTATAATCTCTTTATCAGAATGCAAGGTTGCATAGTTTTTTAAATCGACTATAGTTTCTTCACTGAAACGGCCGAGCTGTGTGGTATTCTTTACTTGCGGATCAGAAATAGCCAGGTAAGTAAACTCATTGAGTGGTGTCGTGCGTTCCCTTAGTGTAAAGTTACACTGGTTTACCTTCTTATCACTGCTCAGCTTTGCATAGTATCCGCTTGCTATACCGCTTGTGGATGGCAACTGATAACCCGCCGGAACAGATATTGTAACGAACGATCTTTGCTGCAAGTTGGTGGGCAGATAATAAACTCCTTTATCATTAGTTAATGTAAAATTTGAACCATCGTTCACTACTACGCCTTCAATTGGTTTATCGTTTGCATCGATAACTACGCCTTTAACAGTCATGCCTGCTTTATCGGCAATGCCGTCTTCCATTTGGCTGTCAGAACCTCCAGCGGCCTGACAGCTTACAAATGGAATAACAAACACTAATAAAACATTGAAGATGATATCTCTAAATAATCTATTCATTTTATCGGAAATCTTTTATTCGTTTATCAAAGAACCTTAATTGTTACTTTATTGAAAAGAGAAATAATCTCTTCGGGAGTTTTTGCTTTGTTCAGTGCTTTTTCGAAAGTAGCTGTATTGTCTTCGAAACAAAGCACATTGGCACAGTCTAGAATGTGAGTAAGCTTATTAATTGCTTCTTCTTTGCTCACGAAACCACCTTGTGTACTTTTTTTATAATACTTATTAACCTTGTTAACTGCTTTATAGATAACAGGCTTAACAATCTCTACAGCTGCATCCGAGAAGCCGATGCTTACATCGTACACACGAGTATAGTTCTGATTGAAAGCCGTCCACTTCGATGAAAGCGGCTCACCCAGGAAATGTTCTTCTTCAAACGTGGCTTTTGGAGTTGGTATAGTTCCATAGACTTCGAACACAAAAGTTTCTTCGTCCGGATTATTAATTTCTTTACCAGATTCATTTCCGGAGACAGGATTGTTCATTGCCAGGATTTGATTTTGCTGTGCAAAAGTACATTGAACGGCCAGTAAAGCTGTGATGCAGAATAAAATTGTTTTTTTCATCTTTTATTTCATTAATTGGTTTATACAGAATCAACATATATCTTCTTTACGAATGCAAAGAGAGTGATTTTATATTTCTGTAAGATGAATAAAATATTAAAGCCGGATAACAGAATTGTTTAATTTCCGTTACACGGCCTTACTGAATTCAAGAGAGAATGGTGTTTATTTTTGCCAGATTAATTTTACATTGAAATCATCACCTCCCATACTAGTTTTAGCAGCCTGGTAATTTATAAGATTGGTTCGTTGCAGGGATGCCGGATATTTGAAACGACGAGGCATTCCGTTGCCTTGGGGAACACCTTTACCAACAGGCATAACTGGAAGCTGGGTGCGGTTATATTCAAACCACTGCTGATAATCGCAGAAAATGAGTGCGAAGAATTTTTGCAGCATTATTCGTTCCATTGTTCCGTCATAAGCAGCCTTTGCATTATCGAAATAGTTAGTAGGAACCACTCCTCCCCATTGAGTGATTGCAGCTTTCACACCATTTTCATAGTGTGTTTTGGCATCGTCTGTTATAATTCCCTTAAGTGCTAGTTCGGCTTTGATAAACTCTACCTCGGCATAGTTCATCAGCATAAGATTCATTGGTGCTGTTGCAACGGCTACGTTAGGTATTGAAGCATTATACGATGGGGCAATATCATATCCACTTGGCCAACCTATATATGATTTTACAGTTCCGTTTGTTGCTGTCTTGGCAAAAAGAGGAAGGCGGGGATCTTTTAGTGTAGACAGGTTATTGATAAAGAACTCTGAAAGACATATATAGGATGTATAATCAGCTGGACGAGTTAACGGAGCTTCCTCCGGAGCAACACCGGTGATATAGACTTTTGCTGCATCGTCATTGGACTGAAACACCGGGTAGGTGGCAGGATCGTTTATCATTTTAAACAGTTCTGCTTTTGCGTTCAGGCCATCCACGTCGAGCACGCGAAGAAGGGTACGCATACGAAGCGAATTACAGAATTTCTTCCATTTCAGAATTCCGGCTGATTTTCCGGAAACAAGTGTATTGTCTGTTCCATACATCATTTCACCACCGGTATTGTACTTCAGTCCGCTAGTCTGTACAAAGAGTTGATTAGCCGAATCGAGTTCGTTAATAATGGCCTGGTAGACTTCCTTCTGAGTATCGAATTTGGGAGTGTAGATCTTCTCATCTCCATGGCAGGCTTCTGTCATTGGTACATCGCCGAAGCTATCGGCAAGCAATCCGTAAATCCAACCTTTCAGTGTAAGGGATATAGCTTTATAGTTGGGTTCATTGAGTTTTTCTGCCTGATCTTCCATTTCACGGATATTATTCAGCCACTTATAATAAGTGGTCCAAGTACCGTCTCCGGCAGCATCACTCATATAGTACCACCCCACTCCACTGGTATTGGACATCGATATTTTGCACTGCATCAACGGAAATGTGTGACTGTTGAACTTGTTCCAATTGGTTGTAGCCATTCCATAAAGAATTGGATCGAGAAATGTTCCCGGATTAGCATTCTGCAAGCGAGTTGGGTCAGTGTTAAGTTCTTCGAAGTTACCAGTGCATGAGGTGCATAATAATCCTCCTAAAAGCAAACTTCCTAATATATTTCTAATTATTTTCATTTCGTTTATCTGTTACGTTTATAAATGATTAAAAACTAAGGTTTATATTTACGCCCAATGTGCGGGTTGAAGGAAGCGAACCAGTTTCTATTCCCGGAGTTATAGAACTTCCGTTAAGCGCTGCTGCTTCAGGATCGAACATTGGAAAGTCGGTAATGCAAAGCAGGTTTCTTCCGTAGAAAGCTATAGATGCATTGGTAAACGGACTTCTGCCGAGTATTTTCTTCGGTAAGTTGTATTCTAAGCGCACTTCTCTTAACTTAAGGAATGAGGCATCGAAAGTATTTGCTTCTACATTGGCTATTCTGTAATACTCCTTATAATAAGATTCAACGGTAATAAGCTTTTCGTTAGGACTATAACCGCCATCGCTATTCTTTACTACTCCCGGAGCTACCATGTAAAGACCTCCTAACTGGGTAAGATCAGTTTTGCTTGTGAGACGTGGATCGTCTGCTCCAATATAATATTCAGTCCCTGGTAATCGTCCGTTGAGTGTATGTTTCAGTTTTCCTTGTTCAGTCATTTTGTGGTGAGATTGTGAATAGATCTTTCCTCCCATCTGTCCGTCTATCAGGAAGCTGAATTTTACGTTCTTATAAGTAAATTCATTGTAGAACCCTGCTTTCCATCCTGGATAAACACATCCTACGTATTCAATCTCTTCGCCACGTTCAGGTAAACCATTTGCTCCGATTACTACATCTCCACTTTCGTTACGAACTAGCTTATATCCCCAAAGGTCACCGCTTGTTCCTCCTACTCTACCTATCAGGGAAGCACTACCAATGCTGCTGATTAACTGATTTTCATCGGCACCTTCGGCCAAAGAGAGAATCTTATTTTCATTTCTGGACCACGTAAGAGATGTTTTCCAGTTAAAGTCTTTAGTAAGTACCGGTGTGGCATTGAGTTCTACTTCGTAACCGCGGTTACGTACATTACCCGAGTTAATTGTTGCACGGGTATATCCGGTTGTAGGATCCATAGGTGCATCGAGAATCTGATTCTTGGTACGGTTATAGTAGAAGCTAAAATCAAGTCCTATTCGGTTTTTAAACATTCGCAAGTCGAAACCTGTTTCGTAATTCGTTGAGATCTCTGGCTTAAAGTTTTTATTGTAAAGTGTAGATGCAACTTCTACAGAACCGGCAAAATCGCTGGTATTATAGTAAGCTGATGTTTTGTAAGGACCGGTATCGTTACCTACTTGTGCCCATGATGCTCTGAACTTTAACAGACTTATCTGTTTTGGCAATTTTACCATTTCATTAATAAGAAAACTACTGCTTACCGAAGGATAAAAGAAAGAACAGTTTTCCTTAGGGAGAGTAGATGACCAGTCGTTACGACCGGTTACATCGACAAAGATTTTATCTTTATAAGCAAAGTTGGCAGCAAAATAAAGGCTGTTTAGCTGCTTGTTATTGATTATTGTCTTCACTTGAGGATCGGATACTCCATTAGCCAGCTTATATACACCCGGAGTGATTAATCCGGTAACCGATGCCGAGAGCATATCATAATATTGTTTCATCATGTTTCCACCTACAGAGGCATTGACATGTAATCCATTACTATAACTATCGTGATAAGTAAGCAGTGCATCGTGGTTCATTTCATAGTCAAATACATTCTGCTTTTTAAAGTATCCGTTTGCATAAACCACATCACTTACCGGACGATGCTGTTCGCGCTGATCGGCAGAGAGCTGAATGCCAGAGCGAATCATAAAATCGAGCTTATGGCTAAGCTGAAGAGTAGCCGAAGCAGACGAGACAATGCTATGTTTCTCGGATGGATTTTCTGATTCGTAGAGTATAAAGAAAGGATTACCTATGAATGAGCTGTAAGGTTGTAGTTGTTGTACATTCTCCTTTCCTTTTCTCCAGATTGGACGAAGCCAATCAAGGTTTACGTTTGGATTCTGAAAAATAAGGAAATAAGAAATGGAGTTACTGTTATAGCCCAATGCAGGAGTATTGTCTACCTGACGATTGGTATAACTTGCCTTGAAGTTTACTTTCAGAACTCTTGAAACCTGTTGCTGTGCCGTAGCGCTTACAATGAATCTTTCGAAGCCTGTATTGGGCAAAATCCATTCATTCTTAGTATGGGTAAACGAAGCACGAAGAGATCCTTTATCGTTTTTACCTGTAATAGCCACAGAGTTGGTTAGCGTATATCCCGTTTGGAACAGGGCTTTTCTGTTGTCTTTATAAGGAACCCAAGGTGTAGCAGTTGTTGCACGAGTCTGAGTTTCCGGATCATATTGGTAATAAAGCTGGTTAGCATCAAACCGGGCACCATAGGCACTACTTGTACCACTAGTGCTGCTATTGCCATTACCTGCTCCGTAAGAATAGTACAACTGCCCCGCATAATCTGTTCCTTCCTTACCTATATTGCTTGGCAAACCTTGTCCAAACTCATATTGATAATCGGGCCATCGCATTACTCCATCCATACTGAAATTGGAATTGAATGTAACACCAATACCTTTCTTTGCAGTGCTTCCCGACTTTGTAGTAACCATAATTACACCATTGGCAGCACGTGTTCCATAAAGTGCTGTAGCACTGGCACCCTTTAAAACCTGAATATTTTCAATATCTTCGGGATTAATGTCAGAGAACCCATTACCGTAATCAACTGATTGTTCGGATGATGTTCCGGCTCCATAAGCCACACCTGGATTGGTCATCGGACTACTCATCGGAACTCCGTCGACTACTATCAATGCATTATTTCCGTCCTGGTTCAAAGATACATCTCCTCGAAGTGAAATTCGGGTGGAACCAAGCGGACCACCGGGAGAAGCAATACTAAGACCGGCAACTTTACCACTAAGTGCCGATGACCAGTTATTGGGCATAGCGCCCGTTATCATATCTCCATTCACTGTTTGCGTAGAATAACCTAGTCCACGTTCTTCTCGTTTAATTCCTAAAGCTGTTACAACTACATTATCAAGTTCGGTAGCTTCATCTTCAAGCTCTACATTAATAACTGTATTTTTAAAAGCAACTTCTTTCGTTTTGTAACCAATAAACTTAAATACAAGAAGATTCTTATTTGTAAGATTGTTTTTTGTGGTTAAGCTGTATTCACCATTCACGTCTGTAATAACACCTACTGTTGTGTTCTTAACCGAAACTGTAGCACCAATTAAAGGTGCTCCTGATTTATCGGTCACCTTACCTTTTACTGTGCTTTGTGCAAAAACTATTCCCGGTAAAACGGTAAACAGCATAATTAGCAAAAACCGATTTAGCATTAAGATTGAGATTCTAGCGTTCATAATTATTTTATATAGTTAATATTCCGAATAAGCAAAGTGTCTTTACTTTTCGAGTGCAAAGAGACTTAATTGATATTAACATAATATGAACGGAACGTTAAAACGGCATAACAAGTTTGTGTCAATAGTGTTACCTTAAAAGTATTATTGTTTATAATAATTCATCTAAAATTCTATAATTATAAAAATTAAATAATCTATATTTGTATAGATTTCACAGCTTCTTACACTTTTATCAATCTTACTATAACTTTACATACATTTTTTATAATTAACGGATATCTAAAGATGAAAAAAATTTATGCGTTTCTTTTTGTCACAATGCTGACAATTTGTGCTTGGGGCCAAAACAATCCTCTTTGGCTGAGATATACAGCTATATCGCCAGATGGGAAATCAATCTTATTCACTTATAAAGGTGATATCTATTCTGTACCGTCAGATGGAGGCGTTGCGTATCCTCTGACAATTAGCGAATCTTATGAATATTGTCCGGTATGGAGCAAGGACGGAAAAAGTATAGCTTTTGCAGCCGATCGCTATGGTAATTTCGATGTTTATGTAATGCCAGCTACAGGTGGTGAAGCTAAACGTCTGACTTTTCATTCTGCAAATGAAATACCGAGCAGCTTTACTGCCGACAACAAGAGTGTTATATTCTCTACGTGCAGACAAGACCTGGTAACAAATGCTCAGTTTCCTGTCTCTACAATGAGCGAACTCTACAGCGTTCCTGTATCAGGAGGAAAAGTATCTCAAATTCTGACTAGTCCGGCTCTTAATGCGACTGTCACAAGTACCGGTGATAAATTAATATATGATGACCTGAAGGGATACGAAAACCTTTGGAGAAAACATCATACTTCGTCTATTGCACATGATATCTGGGGTTATGATTTTAATTCGAAAAAGTTCACTAAGCTGACTCAGTTCAACGGTGAAGATAGAAATCCTGTATTTGATTCGAATGATAATGACTTTTATTATCTGAGCGAACAAGGTGGTTCTTTTAATGTGTTTAAAAGCTCTTTGAATAATTCTTCCAGCAATCAGGCTTTGACTCATTTTACAAAACATCCTGTAAGATTCCTTACCAAATCCAATAATAACACGCTTTGCTTTAGCTTTGACGGTGAAGTTTATACAATGAAACCGGGTGGCGAACCACAAAAAGTAAATATTACTATAACCAACGACGGACGTACTCCTATTCAGAAGAATATGCAAGTAAACAGTGGATTTACCGAGGCAAGACTATCTCCTAACGGCAAAGAATTTGTTTATGTTTTCCGTGGAGAAATATTTGTAAGTAGTATTGACGGAGGCATTACCAAACGTATAACTAACACTCCATATCAGGAAAGAAATGTTAGCTTCAGCCCCGACGGACGATCATTGCTATATGCTGCAGAGAAAGATAACAGCTGGAATATATACACTACTAAAATAACCAGAAAAGAAGAACCTTATTTCTACACATCTACCGTATTAAAGGAAGAACCGGTAGTTACTACCGATGCAGAAGAGTTTCAGCCAGAATTTTCGCCAGACGGAAAGGAAGTTGCTTATCTTGAAAACCGTGTTATACTTAAAGTAATCAACCTTAAGTCGAAACAAATACGTACCATTATGACTGCAGACAAGAACTATTCTTATGCCGATGGTGATCAATATTATAAATGGTCGCCTGATGGAAAATGGTTCCTTGTTCAATATGGTAATCCGGAACGAGTTATGACTCCTGAAATTGGTTTAGTTGCCGCCGATGGAAAGAGTGAGATTCATAATCTTACACTCAGTGGATATTATGATTTTACTCCTAAATGGGTATTAGATGGAAAAGCTATGATTTGGGCTTCAACCAGAAACGGATTGCTTAGTCAGAGCGGTAGTCCGGTTAGCGGTGATGTGTTTGAGATGTTTTTCTCAAAAGAAGCTTTCGATCGTTCCAATCTTTCAAAGGAAGAGTTCGCTCTTCTGAAAGAACAGGAAGACAAAGCAAAAAAAGAAAAAAAGGAAATAATACCAAAGGTAAAATCAGAGAAGGATTCACTGAAAAAAGTTACTGCTAAAGATATTACAATTGACTGGAAAAACCTGACTGACAGAAAAAAGAGACTCACTACTCATACTAATGAAGCCAGTGACTGGATTCTTTCAAAAGATGGAGAAAAGCTTTATTACCTAACATCTTTCGATAAGGGTAATGATCTTTGGGTTACAGAGCTTCGTACAAAAGAGACTAAACTTCTGACTAAACTTGATGTAAATGGCCCTTCTATGGAATTGTCATCCGACGGTAAATTCATATTCCTTCTGGCAGATGGGAAAGCTATGAAGATTGATGCTGAATCAGGAAAGAGTGAATCTTTAAAAACCAATGGTGAAATGTTATTGGACAAGACTGCTGAAAACAATTACATTTTTGATCATTCATGGCGTCTTCTGAAAGAAAAATTCTATGTTGAGAACCTGCATGGAGTTGACTGGGAATTCTACTATAATGCTTATAAGAAATTCCTTCCTTTTATTACCAATAATTACGATTTCTCGGAAATGCTTAGCGAAATGCTTGGTGAATTAAATGCTTCACATACCGGAAGCGGTTATAGAGGTGGCAATAATATGAGCGATCAAACAGCTTCTCTTGGTTTGTTCTTTGATTATAACTATACCGGCAAAGGACTAAATGTTGCCGAAGTTATTGAAGGGGGACCTGTTGATAAAGCATCATCAAAGATTAAGCCAGGTACCATCATTGAACAAATAGACGGAATGCCAACTGATTCTATTGATTACTATCAATTACTAAACCGAAAAATTAATAAACTTACCTTGCTTTCTCTATACAATCCGGCAACTAATAAAAGATGGGAAGAAAGTGTGAAACCTATCTCATCCGGTGAGGAAGGTGAATTGCTTTATAAGCGTTGGGTAAAAAACCGTCGTAATGAAGTTGAAGAACTTTCGAACGGTAAGATTGGTTATATCCATGTTCGTTCAATGGACGATTCAAGTATGAGAACTGTATTTGAAGAAGCTCTGGGACGTAACATTGGCAAAGAAGCTTTAATTATTGATACTCGTTTTAATGGTGGTGGAAATATTCACGAACAGCTTTCGGACTTCCTGAGTGGGAAAAATTATTGCGATATTATTCCTCACGGTCAATTTGTAGGTTCTGAGCCACAAAACAAATGGTCTAAGCCTTCAATTGTTCTGATGGGAGAAAGCAATTATTCAGATGCACATTTGTTCCCTGTTGCATATAAACTTAAGAATGTTGGCAAAACGCTAGGTATGCCTGTACCAGGAACAGGTACCTTTGTATGGTGGGAAAGTCAGATTGACCCTACTATTTACTTTGGAATACCAATGGGTGGATGGCGTACTCCTGATGGCAAATTCTGTGAAAACAATCAGATGGAACCGGACATTAAAGTATTCAACGAACCTGATATTCTCTCAATTGGTCGCGATCAGCAAATTGAGACAGCTGTGAAAGAATTAATGAAAAAATAATGCTGACTAAAAAGAGCGAAATCAATGATGCGACTCTCTTTAATGGAATAGTTTCTTTACGGTTATTCTTATTATCAGATTTATGATAATCTAAAATAATCGGGAGAGAGATTAAGAGAAAAATTAAACCAAGCCATTTCAAATCTTATTATCAGGTTTGAAGTGGCTTGGTTTTTAATATCAACTAACATTACCAACTATGCAGATATATTTTATATCTCAGCAATAAAGACACACAAAGCTGTATAGGGAGTAAATTTAAGTCTCTGAAAAATGAATATTAGAAAACGGTCTCAGATATAGGGCCGAAGAAAAAGAGATAAAAATTGGGTTGTCCAAAATTGAACAGCCCAATCTATTTCTGATAAATATTTCCTTTAGACTACAAATGTAAGCTTTCCGAAACATTGTCCTTCTTAAGCAACACACAAGGATCTTTTCTTCAGATTATAAGCCTCAGCTTCCCCATTATTAGTCTTGTACAGTACGATGAGTCTAATCACTTGATCCGGGTACACTCATCAGCTTTCCCCTTATCAACCTCGTACTTTTACAGACTTCAAAGACTAACTGCAAAAGCTGCTTTGGGGACGATTATTTCAAATGTTTCTTAATCCAGTCCAACTGATCATAGCGGGTTTCGGTGGAGACCCAATGTTCGTTGACCGGAGTAAGTAATGCTTCCTTCGGACAAGAGAGTACGTTATAAACACTATAGCTAGTTGTAGGCGGACAAACATTGTCGTTATAACCCCATGTCATAAATACAGGAACCTTAATGCAACGGGCAAAATTAACCACGTCATAGTAAGAAAGCGTCTTTATTACCTCGGGAGTAAGTTCAATGCCTTGGTATTTGCGGTTAAAGTGTGGATAACCACCGGTGCGACCTTTTTCGGCATAAGCTGCCATATCTGCTAAAGCGGGATGATTGGCTACGCACAAAGTGATACGAGGATCGAGCGCTGTAACAATCAAAGAGAGTCCGCCACCCTGGCTACCCCCTTGGGCAATTACATTCTTACCATCCCATTCCGGCAGAGAACAAAGATAATCAACTGCACGAACACAGGCCAGGTAGACCTTTTTCATGTAGTAAGTATCGCGATCGTTGATTCCATTAGCCAGATAACCATTGGGATGATGATCGCCAAAGGCACGGGTAATGTCCTTATATACTTCATTGCTCAAAGAAGGGTCGATGCCATGTATCTCCATGTCGAAACGAATACAGCCAGACTCGGCATAGAACATAGTTTTAGTAGGGTCCATGTGCTTTACGCCTGCTCCCGGAGGACATACTACTACAGGATACTTTCCTGTTTTTTTCGGTTTAGTAAGATAACCGTAAATAAACTGTCCAGGTTTGTAGCATTGTAATTTCACAAGATAGCAGTCCACCTTATCAGACGAGAATTCGCTGACGTACTTCACCTCCGGGTTCATCAGGCATTTAGTCTGTTCGTCGAGAGCTGTTTTCCAGAATTCCTTGAAATCCTTAGGCATTTGTGTATATGGCTCAAGCTTTTCAGGAGAGAATCCCACCTTGATGTGATGACTAAAAGTACGGCCTTTCAGCTTTACACTCATCTGGCAATCACGAAAACCGGGATTTTTCATTGTTCCCAGAGCAATTTCGGCCTTACCTCCTTTCAGGGTTACAGTACCTTTGGCATCGGGATCAAGTTCGTCCTGACCGATACTATAAGATACCTGTAAGCCATCCTGCAAAATGCCATATTCGTAAACGGCCACAGTAACAGTAGCCTTCTCACCCGTTTTATAAAGCCAGTCGGCATGATTGGGAGTGGTAACCCAAAGCACGTTATTCTGATAAGGATAATTTTCCGCCAGTGCAGGCACCGCCAACAGACAGAAAAGCACTGTGATACAAGTAAATAGTTTTTTCATTGATATCTTGATATTAATAGTGTGTGAGTATTACGTACAAATGTATAAAATACATGCCCAATCATCCAAATTTATTGGTGAATGGGCATGCCGTTATTGGCCAATAAATAAAAATATAACCTTATTGGTTTTCTCTACATACCTTTATAATCTTTTCCGTTCACTTTAACATTCTCAAAGTGAATATTAGAAACTCCCATCACTGAATTGATTTCCGGAGCTGCAATTCCCTTAAAGTCGCAGTTCTTAATAAAGATATCACCAGCCTGAATCTTATTGGCAAAGCCATCCAGATGCAATAGATAACGACTCTTGTTGCTCTTTATATTCTCTAAATAGATGTTATGAAAATAAGGAGGGTATGGTCCATCATCCACATGCCAGTATTTCATTTCCATACCTAATATAGATTCGTCGCACTGACCAACGGTGATGTTTCTTACATACACATTCTTCACCTCACCTCCACGTATAGCGTTTGATTTTATACGAATAATACGGCTCAGATTAGGACTGTCCATCAGGCAATTTTCCACCCACACATTATAGCATCCTCCGGTAATTTCACTACCCATGGCTACCCCGGCATGTCCATCCTTCATTCTGCAGTTACGCACAATGATGTTTTCGCTGGGAATATTCCAGTAACGTCCGTCTTCATCACGTCCCGATTTGATAGCTATACAATCATCTCCCGTATCAAAATCACAATCTTCAATCAGAATGTTTTTGCACGATTCAGGATCGCAGCCATCGTTGTTATAGCCGTGACTTTGCATTTTTACTTTTCTGACTGTGATATTTTCTGAAAGCAATGGATGAATTAACCAGAATGGAGAACGATTCAACGTAAATCCTTCTAAAAGAACGTTCTTACACTTATAGAGATTTATAAACTGAGGACGCATACCGCTCTTTCCTTTGAATACACGTTTCTCAAAGGGAACAGAATCTTCTTTCATTTCATAAAGCGCAGTCTTTTCAGCTACTTTCTTTCCATTCTTTTGAGTAACCCCATCAATTCTTTCATTACTAAACCAATTTGCTTCAGTAGCCATTCCGTCCATTACACCATTACCGGTAATAGCCATATTGGTTTCACCATAAGCATAAATCAACGGAGATATATTGTAACAGTCGATACCTTCTATGCGTGTTAATACCGTATCAAAAAGGTTATAATCGGTGGTAAACATCAGAACTGTTTTATCCGATAAATGCAAGTTTACGTTCGACTTCATTCTGATGGGAGCCGTTTTATACACTCCATCTGGAATAACTACAACCCCTCCCCCCTGAGCAGAACAAATAGATATCGCCTTATTAATGGCGCTTGTATATAAAGAATCTGTTCCGTTATAATAATCGGTAATAAGATAAGTTCTGTCAGGAAAAGTTGGAAGAGGTATATTTTCGTATACCTCCTTCATTTTATCCCATTGATTAACTTTAGCTTCCCCATGTGCTGTTATAAAGATAATCAGCAGCAAACAATATAAAAACCTTTTCATACCTAATACCTTATTTTGCTATTAATTCTACAATCTGTTCCGGTTGTGTCTGAACATCATACTCGTAAGAAGGAGTAAGTTGTGTACCCTTTAAAGGAGCACGTTCGCTAATCATCGGGCGAAGCACTTCCTGTGTATTAAACAAAGGATTACTATTTTCACCCTTAGCTTCTTTCAATACGGCTAAATGTGTATAAGAGCGTACACGAAGATTTCCTCCGATAGTCGATTTTATTTTAGCCGAAACAAGTTTCCCGTCTGCCCATTTCATTTCAACGATTTCAAAACCTCCACGAGTTCTTAATCCACGGATAGTTCCTTTTTTCCATTCACTTGGTAACGATGGCAACAATTGAACCGCACCATCATGACTCTGTACAAGCATTTCCGCAATGCCGGCAGTACATCCGAAGTTACCATCAATCTGGAAAGGTGGATGAGCATCGAACAGGTTTGGATAGGTCCCTCCTCCCTGACCTTTCTGTACTTCAGGACTTACATAAGTAAGCTGGTTTTTAATTAACTTGTAAGCATGATCGCCATCCAGCATACGAGCCCAGAAGCAAACTTTCCATCCCATTGACCATCCGGTTGAAGGGTCGCCACGTTGAATCAATGTGTTCTTTGCAGCTTCAAACAAAACCGGAGTTCTGTATGGAGAGATCTGATATCCCGGATACAATCCCCAAAGATGAGAAATATGACGGTGATGATCTTCCGGATTATCCCAGTCCTGGAACCATTCCTGTAACTGACCGTATTGTCCCACTTGCATTGGAGGCAATTTGCGACGCATTGAAGTGATTGTATCACTGAAAGATTTATCCATGCTCAATATCTGTGCAGCCTCAGCTGTGTTAGAGAACAAGTCGGTTACCAGCTGATTATCCATTGTTATTCCGGCAAAAAGGTGACCTTTTGAATCTTTAAGTTTAGGTCCGTTCTCCGGTGAGTTTGAAGGAGTAACCACTAAATATCCGGTATTAGGATCTTTAACAAGGAAATCTACAAAGAACTCAGAAGCACTCTTCATTAGAGGATATACCTTCTTTAAGTATTCCTTATCACCAGAATAAAGATAGCGATCCCATAAATGCTGACATAGCCATGCTGCACCAACCGGCCACAGACCACAGTAAGCATAATCTACAGCACCATTCATGCGCCAAAGGTCTGTATTGTGATGTAACACCCAACCTCTGCAGCCATACATTTCGCGGGCAGCCTCACGACCATTTTCTGATAATTCCTTAACCATCTGCAAAAGAGGTTCGTGGGTTTCTTTCAGATTGGTCAGCTCTGCCGGCCAGTAATTCAT